>Ga0307515_10003414_pt1 | contig 33447 bp, 35 predicted proteins | sample 17_EM_MG_FD_194513 | JGI IMG/M metagenome (GOLD analysis project Ga0307515, IMG submission 194513) | Populus trichocarpa ectomycorrhiza microbial communities from riparian zone in the Pacific Northwest, United States - 17_EM | ecosystem: Host-associated > Plants > Roots > Unclassified | place... | reverse complement strand
ACGATTGATCGCGCAACGTCTTGTAGACTCCTCGAATACATACGCTTTGTAGCCACTGCCCCCGTCCCGTGACATTAACAAAGTTAAGGCGGGGCTTATAGATATAGCACTTGCTACACTTAATTACAGTAAAATCTGCCATATTTACTATATATATAGTAGTATTAATAGAGGTTAATAAAAAGGAACATGCTAAGATATTTTAATATTTATAATATTTTAATATTCGTCACATAAATTCTGCCGTAACTTACCGCGCGTGCTTTTTTTTCTAACTAATTAGAAGTCTACTTTCCAACCAATTAGAAGCTAGCTTGGCGGGGTTTAAATTCCAGGACCCCCAACCCGAAAATATAGACCACTCGTACCTCGGGTCAATAATATTAATACTATTCTTTCAATCATCCAATGCTTTCCTTTAACCCTCATATTTAGTAACAGAAAGGGTCAATTATTTACTCTTTGAAAAGTAGAAGTCGTTCAATAGGCTTGATTTTATTAAGTTAAAAAGTATCATTCCGCTTGAAGCGGAAAGGATACGCAGCTCGGGAACTACATGATTGGCCTATGAGCGAACGTCGAGGACCGGGTGAAGGCAACTAGGGTGCCTCGGATATTTAGCTGCTAACGTGGTTGTAGTTTTGACCGAAAGGAACATCAAAACTTTACCTACGTTACATCTATCACGCCCAGGTAAGCCTTAACACGACAACATATATGTTATCTTAATTTTGGCAGAACAACAAAACTTTACTTGAAATAGTAGGCGGTACGCTAGCGCGGTCAAAACTAAGGGAGCGGTCAAAACCCCGTTAACCACGTTACGCGGGAGCACTTCGTTAGATCCTGGCTCCTCAAACGGCTGCGTAATGTGGCTGCAATCCGTCCCTCGGCACAGCTAGCGTTGATAAAGCTCACATGGAATGGAGCAAATTGCCGTGCTGCAGATGCAGCTGCTTGCCGAAACCGAGGGTCTCGACCCCCCGTCGACCAGGCTGCCACGCTGCCAAAGAACTGTTATCTCCTCACGTTACTGAACTTGCGTTTGCCTTTAAAATCCTATTCTGCCTCTTCTCCATCTTCCACTAATCGTATTTAGTTCCACATTATGGATGCTAGAGTCTCCCTACTGTGGCTGTGGTTTCCAGCCAACCTTGCACTCATCTATCTGGCTAGCCTGTACCTGTACCGTCTCTTTTTCCATCCTTTGGCAAAATTTCCCGGGCCCAAGCTCGCTGCTTTAAGTAACTGGTACGAGTTCTACTACGATGTGCTCCTGCAAGGCAAATTCACGACCCACCTTCAGGAACTGCATAAGCAATATGGTCTGCATGCCTCTAATTTCCCCATTCCTACAAGTTCCTACCTACAGTAACGTAGCTACTGGGCTGGCTGTACTAAAATGGATTTGCTTTTGCCCCAATGGCTGACACAGCGACCTGAGCCGTTTGCAGGACCGATCATCCGAATAACACCAACAGAACTTCATATAAACGATCCAGAGTTCTATGATCAAATCTATTCCCGCAATGGCCGCCGTGATAAGTATTCTTATTTCTCAGGGAGATTTGGCTACGCGAGTGATAGTTTCTCAACCATCGACCATGATGTCCACCGGTTGAGGCGGAAGCCGCTAAATCCCATGTTTTCTGCTAAACGAATTGGAGAATTCCAGCCTGTTATTCGTGAAAACTTGGAGAAACTCTGCCAGAAGATTGCCCAATATCAAAAGGATGGGCAGGTTGTGCCATTGAATCGTGCTTGGATGGCCGTGACGACCGACATTATCACCGAATACGCCTTCGCAAAATCGTACAACCAGGTTGACTCGCCAAATTTCCAGGATACACTTCATGAAGCATTGGTAGCCGTTTATACCACGGGACAGTTTGCACTGCATTTCCCAATCGTGTTCCCGATCCTGGATAGATTGCCTGACTGGTTCGTTTTATTAGCTCAACCAGCGCTCCAACCGGTTGTGGGCCTTCGCAAGGTAAGCCATTTCGGTTCTTGCTCCCTCAATCTATCAGAATCTAAGAAGATGGTGGTAATCATGAATCCCATTTTCAGGACTTGGGCCGTAAAGTCGGAGACATTAGAAAGGGGATTAACGAGGGCCACAAGATGGTCTCTCACCCAACCATCTTCCACGAACTCCTCAACAGTGACCTACCAGCCTCGGAGAAAACTGACGCTCGTTTGGGTGATGAGGCTCAGCTGATCGTCGCGGCCGGGCTCATCACCACCTCGTGGGCACTCACTGTCGGTAGCTTCCACATCACGGCTAATAAGACTATCTACGCGAAGATGCACGAGGAACTCCGGACTGCGGGTGTCAAGGTTGGTGCTGTGCCGGACTGGCACAAGCTCGAAGTGCTCCCGTATCTGAACGGCTGTGTTCACGAAGCCGTACGCCTGGCCCATGGCGTCTCTACGCGGAACCCGAGATTGGCACCAGAAACGGAACTTCGGTACGGGCAGTGGGCCATCCCCAAGAATACACCTGTGTCCATGACGACTGTCGACGTTTTGATGAACGAGACGATTTTCCCGAGTCCGAGGGAGTTTAGACCAGAGAGGTGGATTAAGAACCCAGGACTAGAGAGGTCCTTTGTTCCGTTCAGCAGGGGTAGTAGGCAATGTTTAGGAATCAAGTAAGTTCTCGTTGTATCGACCCCGAGAAACCCTCCCTGAGCCTCTTCACACACGCTCTCTCTATACAACTCAGTTCGCATGGAAAAGAATTCAACTGACCCTTACTTCCCTTTTTTTTCTTCAATAGTCTCGCACTAGCAGAGCTTTATATCGCTTTTGCCACCGTTTTCAGCCGGTTCGAATTCGAGCTCTTCGAGACGGATGTGTCCGATGTCGAGATGGCACATGCGTACCTTGTCCCCTACTCAAAGTGGGATACGAAAGGTGTCAGGGTTAAGGTAAAGCAGACATAAGAATTAAATGTAGTAGTACGGTCCTTTCGTCGGTCGAAGATACAGCGGTCTTAAGAATGAGAAGCAGGGGCCGGCCGCAGATTTCCTCCTAGGTACCAGTATCGTTTAACTGCACCAAGCTTTTTTCCCTAATCACAGACTCGATTGAGAAAAGAGTGTAGAGTGAATAGAGAATGTGATCTCTGAGAGCCTTGTTGTGATGATATGGAAATGCGAAACTAATTTCAACACTTTCGAAAACGTCATTGCGAATAATTCAGATATACGTCCTTAGACTGAAACTCGGTAGCATAATATTACCGGACAAGAATACGGAGCACCCTGTCGAACGACGCGCTAATTGCGATCGTCGTCCTGTTTCCTATGTGGGTATAGATTAGGGGTGTCTCGGCTACTTCACTTGACTGACTTAACAGCCTACATCAATTCGACAGAGTTCTCCTTCTTGACGTGTCCGTTCGACAGTAACTTATAGGTAGTGATACATCCTACGTGCGACGAGAACCCAATAACGCATACTATATTTAATTTCAGAATGAACACAAGATGTAGAATAATTGTCAGCCGCACGAAGGAGTGCGCTTGCCACGCTGCCTCAGTGGTCCACGACCTAGAAGGCTGACTTTCAGCCTTGCGTCATTTTCGAAACCGGAGACCCGGTGAGATACACATTTGGATCAAAGCGGCACAACAAATCACTAATTATACCCTTCTCTCCGCATCCGGCAGCTCTGCTTCAGCCCAGCTGAACGATGGTACACCCATCAGTCGACTGCGGAGCCTCATGGGCTGGCTTATAAGGCTTCTGAGCGCCTTAAAGTTTGCCTGGATCCAACCCCTCGCAACTTGGTACTTGAGCTGTCTCGTTACCTTTGAGCCTCGCTATGGTATCGGCAAGTTCCCTCTGGTCGGTCCGGGTCAACAACCTCCCACCTGGGACGACGTCTGATAACGTTAGAACCTGGTTCAACAACCGGGCAAAGCAAAACCCGAACTGCCGCGTCGAGAATCCCGGCAATCCTTGCACATATGCTGGCCGACAAAGCAAGACGACCGTGGTCAGTTTCGCCTCTGAGGATGGCGCTAAGCAGGCTTTGTCTCTGTCTGGTCAAGAGTTCCTTGTCAATAGATTCGAGAAAAGTATCCTGAATATCGATACCAACTTTCTGGGTCTTACCACCGTCTATTCTTCGCCTAAAGGGCCGAACATTGAGTGAGTTCAAACCTCTACTTTCCTCAAATGGCCCTCTAATAAGTGCAGCATCGTTGCCGTTCACGGCCTCGGCGGACATGCATGGGCCTCATTCACTCGCATTGCCGATGGAAAGCGTGAAGTCCAGTGGCTTCGCGACTTTCTACCAGATATCCTGGAGCAGCAAGGCATACATCCACGTATCATGGTCTATGGATACAATTCCAACCTCTTTGTGAAAAGGGCCATGGTCGATGTAACTGATCCAGCTGGGAACCTGCTGGTTGATTTGAAATCAGAGCGTGGTGATGTAGGTAGAGGTTTGCCCTAATACAAGACGTCGTTCTAATCTATACACATAGTGCCCCGACCGACCTCTCGCGTTCATCGCCCACAGTCTTGGCGGCATAGTGGTCAAACAGGTACATTAAATCCTGGAACTTTGATGGAATTATGTCTCATGTGTGCTAGATGATATGCGAACTCATTGATGAGAGGCTCAGAGCCATTAAGGGGAACACAAAAGCAAAGATCGAGGGCGACACCTCATTCATCAACCCAATCAGAGGCTGCTTATTCTTTGGTGTTCCTCACGAAGGTTCAGCAAGTGCGGCTTCCTTTTATCCCCTGCTTAAACTTCTTGATGGAATTATCCCCTTTGGAGGTGGTCCATCTACGAGGATTGTCAAAGACCTTCGCCCGCAGAGCGATAAACTACCGGAAATTCAAGATCGGTTTGGAGGATACCGTGGCGAGTTTAGCATAGAGGTAATGAGTTGCTGGGAGACACAACAGCTTTCTGGACGTACAGTAGGTCAAACAAATTTGCAATGCATTGCCAAAGCTCACCACCTTGCAGATTGTCACGAAACAGTCGGCGATCTTGGAATATCCTTATCGGCCCCAAGATTATGCTGTCAACGCGACCCATACGGATATGGTTCGTGTCGCTAATGAAATGCAGCCGGGATTCATGCCAATCATGAATGCGTTTGCGAATATCATCAAGAGGGCTATGTCTTTTTCGGTCGCCCTGGATTTGGGCGTCCCTGAACTTGCTGAACTTACTTCCAATCTTACAGTAGCTAACGACGAAGCTCAAGTTCAGTCCATCTTGGATGCGGACTTGCTAACCCCTTGGGAACCACCACAGCCCTCATCGGGAGATGAGGATGTGTATGCTCTTCTTAGAGACTATGACACTGTTATACTTGTTGATGACTCTGGGTCCATGGCTGGTGGTCTATGGAATATGGCATCCAAAGCACTGGCTCAATTGGCCCGACGTGCGGTTTATTACGACAAAGACGGCATTGATATTCACTTCTTTAATGCCACCGAGAAAAATAGAGAAAATGTCCAGTCCGCCAGAGAAGTCGTGCAGCTATTCCAACAAGTACGACCTAATGGGACCACGCCAACATACAGCCGTCTTCATGCTCATCTGATGTCATACTTGCGACGTTTTCAAAAAGACCCTAATATAAAGAAGTATAACATCATCATCCTCACAGATGGTCCCCCGGACGATAATGTAGGACACATCCAGAAACTCATCGTCCAGGTCGCGAAGAAATTGGAGAATGAGCTCGCAGAGGTCCACCAGGTCGGGATCCAATTTGTACAGCTTGGTAATGACCCCGAAGCCGAGCAGTTTTTCTCGTACATCGACGACCACATCATGAAGGATAACAAGCTAGATCGTGACGTAAGATGACTTTCGCATTCCTCACTCATTTCACATGCATGCTGACCTAAATCTTGCCATACAGATGGTTGATACCACTCGATTTAACCCGAATCTCGCTGGAGAGGACATGTTCAAGAAGATCTTATTGGGGGCTATACGGGAGAAGTATGATAATATGCCCTTCGATACATTAACAGAGTCAACTACCCAACCTTTGCCCTTGGCGGAACTAAGATCGAGGTCGACTTTTACGATGCGTTGATGTTGGTTCCGACCCCTTTCGAGTTATGGTTTTTCTCTTATTGATTTTATCTTGCAAATGTATTGATAATTATATTATTTTTGACAATCGTTGCTTTATGTATCAAATGAATGCTAGTCGTGCCAATAGCCGCAACATCAATACTATTCATTCTCGGTGGTCTCGTTGATGTCATCCAAAGCGTTACTCTCTGTTTCAAATATCTGTGGTCTTATAGTTATACCGAAGATGGCAGATGTGTAGAAGAGGCGAGGACGGAGGGGTGGCAGTACATTAGGGGATATATACAGCATCCTTGTTTGGGGGCTTGGGTATTGATTCGATTGGAAACAGCGGGCGAACAATGAGGAGTGGAGTTGAAATAAGGACACGAGATACTCGTGTCCTTTTGAAGTAAAGAGTTCTGTAAATTGAGTTTAGAACCATTAGCGCTATCTTAATGCTGATTCGTATTATAAATCTGCGGTGAATGTGCGGGGAGATAAACCCCCGCTACACCTCATATACATGTCCATACTGGTCTACTCTTAGTAATACCGCTAACTGCATGTAAATCCAGCTGTATTGTAGATATGATCACAATGATAGCTCACTGCAATCGCATTTATCGCGGAACTAGTCACGTTCATGTCCTCAATGGAAACCCTTTGGCAACCTCTAGATGCAGCACTGCAGTCCATATATGTCGACCAAGATTGGATTTGCCACCACCCTGTTTCTATTGCCCATCACCCTGTCTCTGTTGCCTACCACCCTCCTTTGTTGCCTGCGCCTATCTCATGTATATATAATCTCTTTTTCCTTCATAGATTAATCGACACACGAGTTCCTGACCTAGTATTTTCCGGCCAACAATATACGCTGCATAGCTCGATGCGCCAGTTCCGTGGAAATTCTCAAGGATTACATCCAATATTTCGAAAAGACTATTATCGCAGTCTCCGGCTACACCGCTGAAGGTTGTACATTGCGTAATGTAGAGTGGATAACCGACGATATTTACGAGGTTGAAGTCTCTCCACACTAGACGAAGCGTCAGCTACAGAAAAGACGTGATAGCATTTATCAAATCATACCGATATTTTCAATGCCTAATAATATTCAGAACATATCAACCAACAACCATATGGAATTGGAAATGTGATAGACTTATGTTCTAGGCCGCCACCTCCCCCATTTGGAGGATAACCAACCTGCTGACCGGTCCATGTCTTAATATATGCGGCTTATCTCGTTAAAAGACCAGGGTTGCAAATCAATTAACTCAACTCGATTGAGGCCTTGAATCTGTTGGATTGAAAGCTTTATAAGCAGAGAGTCCAGTTAATGAAATTGATTGAATTAATATTAAAGTTTTGGCACCTGTTGCAACTAAATTTAACTAGTGTAGTAGTTAGTAACTATCACGAGTCTTAGTATAGAGTTAATATAGGAAAACCTACCTAACGACGCCTAAATTATTCCTTACTGTTCTTCCCATTGCCCTGCTCTTAATATAGGTCTATTATAGGTCTCAGCGTGGTATTAACTTACATTCCTACTATATTAATACCGTTTATTTCTTTACCGGCCGCTTTGACTACCTATTTATTATATTAACAATACCTTTTCTATCTTATAATTCGCTGCTATTAAAGCTCTAATTATATTAGACTAGGTGGTACAGATTTGCTTCGCAAATCCTATACCTCTATCGTGCCGCGCGGCTCCCTGCTCCGCAGAAGATACAAACAAATCTACTGCTTTGAAGCTTTCCTAAATATAAAGGTTTATGTAGAGCCTCATGCAGAGCTTTAAGTAGGCCTCGTGTAGAGCCTGATGTAGAGCTTCGAGCAGAGCCTCGTGCGGAGCCTCGAGCAGAGCTTCAAGGGGGAAACCTCCTTAGACCCTACATACTCTATTCACTGCGTAGGCAGAGCTCTCGCAGAGCCTTTGGTAGAGCCTTCAGTAGAGCTTTTGGTAGAGCTTTTGCAAAAATTTGTGTAGAGCTTCGTGTAGAGCTTCTATAGAGCTTCTATAGAGCCACGTGCAGGCGTGCAGGCGTGCAGGCGTGCAGACGTTCGTACGGGCGAGGGATAGGGTAAGTTTTTTCCATCCATTATACTCAATGCAAGTATGCCTCAATCCAGAAATAGCTGACAGTGAATGATGGACTAGTATAAAGTTCCGCTGTCTGGCTTGTGCATTACAGATTCTTTCTTGTCGTGCTGCGCATATATCTAATGTGGGAAAATGGATATCGGGACCGGACAGCGAGCCTTTTCGATTAAAACGGCGGAGTTGATGAGTAGAAGATGTTGGCGGAAAATGCTAGCAATGTCACTGACTGGAAGAAATCTAGGTCTCATTATATCTACTGAAAAAAATGTTGTAATAACCTTGTGCAATCATAACCGTCCTTTCTGGGAAGACGTGCTGTTGTGGTGTTAATTGATTCAATGTGTGGGAAAAGAAGGTTTTGTCCAGACTAACGAAGGTGCGGTTCTGTTTAGGAATCCACATTAAACACGGTTATTTCGGATAAGTTTCTCAGTAAAGACGCGACTTTTTGTACGATGTGTTGATTTCATACGCTTTGGAAGCTGATGTGGCTTTTTTAAGTTCAGATTGTCTTATTGTGTCTTTACTCCTACGCCTAGGGGTGGGTCTATGGTGTGGACCGGGGTAAATTCGTAACTAAGACCAAAAGTTCGAAAATGGCTAGGTTATAAATCTCAAAATTCAAATAAAGAAGTATGATAGTAGAGCATATATGAATCTCAAGTGGAATACGCACCCATTGAATTCGCGGCGATGTGTAACAAAAGCGGTAATTCGCGCGATGTTGGAGCAGAGTCGCACCATTACTCCAGTCCACCAGGCCAAAGCTAGGTCCACATGCGAGTCCTCGGCTTAGGGCAACGATCGGAGCTGAGATGAACTCACCTCGCGTTTCACCTGAAAAAGATATGACATGATATGCCGAGACGGATGTCAGTGACGGAGCTGTCCAGAAATGGACACGATGGCCGCGTTGTCGTCTGTGCTCCGTTAATCGATAAGAGGTAACTCGCGCTTCAGATTTTGCCTAGGCATCTCATGAACCGCGGGCAGCTGCTGCTAGGTACATGTGAAGTCCACAGTCTGGGGAACCTGCAATTGCCAGAATAGGTCCTCCTGCACACTACTTAACCAGTGCCGTCTCATCTGCAACCTTGCTTACCTGCCCCGCGTACTCTGCCTACTATCAGAGCTTTCCCCACCTCAATTGACCCTACACTCACCTTAACAAAACCTAACAGCAAACTCAATATAGCAAACATGGCTGCCCCCGAATCCGTAAAGATTGGAGATCTCACTGGCAACTGGGTCATGGTGCCTCTCCCTTCCCCCCGTCACCCCCTCCGCCACACCCCACTAACCCTCCTCCAGAATAAGTCCCTCTCAGGCGATACCGACTCCGTCCTCGCTCTACAAGGCGTCAGCTGGTTCCTCCGCAAAGCGATCGGTCTCGCCACCGTAACGCAGCACCTGAAACAGTACTTCGACGAAAAGGACCCCTCCATCACTCACATCGACTTTACGCAGACCATCACCGGCGGCATCAAAGGCACCACCGAGCTGCGCACCCTCGACTACCAGTGGCGCCCACACTCGGACTACCTCTTCGGCGACCTCAAGGGCCGTAGCCGCTGGATTAAGCTAGCGGACCTCAACGGGGCGGACGAGGATCAGAAGTTCCTGCGCCAGGATTGGTTGCCGGAGTCTGCGGAGGGCGAGATGGTTGAGAGCTATGTCGAGAATGATGATAAGGGTTGGACGGGGCACCAGGTTTGGGGTTTCCAGGAAATCGAGGTCGCAGAGAAGAAGGAGAGGCGGCATGTCAGGAATGTGGTTGTGAGGAAGGGAGACGACGTTCAAAGGGTCAAGTTGGTGTTTGATTGGGCGGGGAAGGATGAGTAAATGGGTATGTATCTTATGGAAAGGGTTGATGAATTATTGACTGGGAGGGAAAGGCATAAGGGTATGAATGTGAAGGGTCGATAGACTTACTGTATGACTGATAGTGATGGAATTTCTTAAATACCCTCAGGCTGGGATATCGGGAGAGTATGGCTATACAACACAGTACTGCTTATCGGAATACAATTCTCTGAATTTATTATTTGTTTTTATACTCTTTAATTGCACGGTAACAGGCTTTTAATGGGCTAAGTTCATCAACTACATCCCCTCCACTTTAGACAATAAAGGCCTATAAAAATAGTTTTCAGAATACTAAGTTCAGATATACTGGCCAAACGTCTATAGCTGTATGTCTTTTACTTACCTATATGCCAAGAAGTCAATTGGCAAGAATATGAATTAGAATAGGCCTAGGCATTTCTCGTCTTAGTCAAGTACTGTTAACAGTTTGGGATTGCGTAGACTATTTGGTGAATGTTTATCTTCATATGGATGAGGTGTTGATAAGTTTCGTAGCTGCTGACAACTCTCTATACTTAAGATCAAGGCGTGAGCTGCTTCTAGGTAGTTCTCTGTATGCATGGAACCTGCTGCGGCGTCTTCCCAATGACTATTGTCATTTCCATGAATCCATTTACTCCTTACGCCGTATACTCCATAGAGCCAATTCTCAAATCAAAACTGTTCAGCGATCCCCAGCAAAGCTCCCGCTCACCCGTCTGCCAACACACCTGCAATCCTCAACGCCAAATCAAGGATCGCCAAATGCTCATCCGCACCATCCACAAGCCTCTTATCCACCTCCGAAAATGCCATTGCAATCTTGCTCTTCTGCAGATCTCCAACCCTTTCATCGTAAAGGACTCGATCATACAGCTGCGCAACAGTTTGCGCCGCGCTCCACCCATCCGCAACCATATCCTCAACCACCTTTGATATTTTATCATACTGTACTTTCCCTGGAATCCGAGGATGTATGGCGTCCAGCAGCCCTTCTAGGACATCGATCGGAATTACGCCAGCGATTTCCTGTATACTTCTTACAGACACTGCGCGTGTGTCATCATCATCTACGTCCATCTCATCCTCATTAGCTCCCTTCTTAGTCTCCATCGACCCGACTAGCCTCGCCGCCGATTGCAGAAACGTAATCGCCTTCCTCAGATCACCTTCCGCCACCTGGACCAACGCATCACTAACCCCCTTTTGCAATCTGACGCCCTCGACCTGCGCAATATGCTCCAACCTCGAAACCGCACTCCCCGCATCGAGGCTCTTAAACCGAAACTTGCTGCACCGACTAGCGAGCGGATCGATAATCCTAGTGACATAATTACAGACCAAGCAAAACCTTGTCATCCTCGAATACGTCTCCATGGTGCGCCGCAGCGCCGCCTGCGCATCCTGCGTCATGCTGTCCGCCTCGTCCAGAATCACAATCTTGAACGGCGGGCACGGGTACTTGTCGCGATACCGCACCTGCTTGCCGCCCTCCCCGTCCGGCCCGTCCACCATGACGCTCACGTTCGGCGCATTGCTGAGCTGCTGCCGCGCGAAGTCCTTGACTTTGGCGCGCACGATCGAAATCCCGCGCTCGTCCGAGGCGTTGAGTTCGAGCACGCGCGAGCGGATGAGGTCGGGCCCGTACAGCTGCTTGGCGAGCGCGAGGATCGTCGAGGTCTTGCCGGTGCCGGGCGGCCCGTAGAAGAGCATGTGTGGGAGGTTGGTTGACTGCAGCGTGCGGCTGAGGATCTGGATGGTGTTGTCTTGCGCTGTGACTTCGGTGAGGGTTTTGGGCCGGCTGTTGAGGGCGGACGGATGGGCCGGTTAGCATGCGTGCCTTGAGTAACTGAGTGAACTTGAATGGAAGCGGCGAAGGGAGGTTCCGGGAATGCTTGAGGTATTCTGCGCGGGTTTTTCTGAACTCATAGTATTTGAAGAAAACTCACTATTTCTCAACCCATGGCTGCAATCGGTTCGTCTCTTGTTTTACAGTAGGTGCTTTAGATGAGCTTGCTGCTGCAGCTGCAGCTTGTCGTGCCTTGATATCAAAAAAATTAGCCATTGTGTTTTTCGAATTGTTGCGGGTTGATGATGCGGTCGTGGTATTGAAAGAAGACGCGACGCGAAATTCAAGCTTTCGAAGTCCAATTATCTTTCCAATTATGGATTAGCGTGGATTAAGCATTAATTCACGGAATATCACTACCAAAGAATTCAATCGAGGAAACCGGCACCATTATTGCGCTATTCTAAGGCTGACCGGAATCTATTTAGACATTTTTCGTCCCATCAAGCCTCGTGCATCCAACGCAGGACGACAAACCAGCTATTGAGCGCCCCTTTCCCTAATATGCAGCTTGGGACCCAACCATCCCCTTCCATCCCAGCCTTCCTACACAAATGCCCCGCTAGAAAGGGTGAATAGAGATATACCGTGAGATGAGCGCGCGTCGCGTAGCCTATTTGATCGAACCTGCAAGAAAAATAAGAGTATAGCGACGAGAAGACGGTGGATATCAGAGCTCAAAGGCACCCGGCACCCATTATCACCTCAGGCTAACCCCCTTGACTCTCTTAGCAAGCTGTTCGGTGTCGGAACCGTATGAAGCGTCGCGAGATGAAAGTAATGACGAGATAGAACGCTTAGGGGGTCGCTCACCACTTTCTTTTAGGATCGCAAGTAACGTCGCCCAACCAGAACTGTGCTGCAATTGGTAACCGTCTGATAGATCGTGTTGACTTGCAACGCGGCAGAGAAGAGATTCTTCTTCCTATTAAGAAGTACATTATTTAGTTATAACATTTATGTGCAATAGCGTAAAATATGGGAGTAATACCTTGCTTAGGATTCCCAGTCCGTGTAGGAAGCAGAGCAGATGGAAATCAGACACAGCGTTGAGGCCACTGGTAGTATTGAGCGCCAAACCGTTTGCTCTCGCATTAAGTTGTTTAGAGAGCATGGTAAGCTCCTGGCTCTGTCCCAGTACCTCTCGGTTTTCTATCGGGAATTTGGGTCCCACAAACTGCGGATTTGCTTCATTCGGGAAGCCATGGGTAAGAGTAACAAGAAGATAATCCACGGGGAAGGTCGGTTTTGCGTTTTCTTGAACGTTGGCACCATACTCGTTTACTTTCCTATAAAAAACCTCTGGAATGTATTGTGCTTTGTTAAGGGCCTCATTGTCGTCTTCACTCTGAACGAGCATCACAGAAGGATCCGCAGAAGGCTCTATAATGTCTGCTTTGACCATCTCCACTGCAGCATTTGAGACCTGGTACGAAGATATTGCAATACCACCATCCTCATCCCCGCTTATGACACAGGTGACAAAATTGGAACCAAATTTGCCGGTATCGCTCCATTTCGTTGGCCTTGGGTATTTCGATTGATATCTGGCAGAGAATACGATCTCCAATGATGATAGGAAATACGAGTCGATGTGACGCTTGCAGATCACAGAGCCGTCCCCTGCTTCAGCATCTAAGAGGTCAGTAAAGATAACACCAACCTTCTGCATGCCGCATAACCTCGCAATTTCGTCCACTTCTTTCTCGTTCTCCCAATCCCCGAGCGATATACCGTCAACTTCATCAACTTGAGGAGGCTCGTAAATGGCTTCCACAACAGCTTTCGTTCCCAATGGCACTTCAGCATACTCTTCGTACCGCCCATACAAAAAACCTAATCTCTGGCAGCCCGAGTTCCTCCAGAAATCTAGCAATGAATTGATAAGATCCGGTGACGCGAATTCCACGTGGTCTACCATCCTAAACTCCTGCGGCTGGAGTGAAATCGCACTAGGCTGGCATTTTGTGCAGATTCCCTCTGGGAATGGTTTATGCCCGGATGGACAATCTGGGCGTACTCGATAGTACGGCTCACTTAACGGTGGCATATATGAGCTTCCCGACTCCGGTTTGTTCTTCGACGAATTGATCTTCCGTAAATACGAATGGAAGGAAAGATGTTTGATCTTTTTATCCAAAAGATATTCCGGTGAGTACGGTTCCAGTGGCATGCAGTAATCACACATACCCTTGGGCCCATGCCTGCACATCTTCTGGTCGCGCGACCTGGGTATCTTGCCATCGAGCTTGTCTAATTTATCATCTAGTGGAGACTGCTTCACAACCTCCCACGGATTTTTTATATGCTGTGTAGGTGATCCTAGTGGAACGCGTACCACTGGCTCTTCTGAAGGCGACACCGCTCTGCCGTTCAACCGGTTGGACGTAGTTGTGGATATCGGAGAATTGTTGGAATGGCCATTCGATAGTAATTCTTGTTCTTGGAAGTCAAGAAATAGCTGCGCTCCATTTCTGCGTGGCGCAAAGTGATTAGCTACACTTTGACTGTAGGGGACTCATCCTACCTCAGGCCGACCTGATCAAATGTAACGCCTTTGAGAATGCTAAGTTTTCGAGAGTCGCCGCCTTGCCGCTTGTTGCTGACAGTTATAGAATCTATGTCGATATTTTTAGGGAGCTTCTCAGCTACCTGTGGAATAATATCTGTGAAGGTGGTGTTGGGCTCGACTGTGAGACGAAACTGGCCGTCCCGGCTCACAAATCTGAGGATCATAATGCGAGCTTCGGGTCGGATAGGAAATTAAAAGGTTCAGAGTAAAAAGAGTACAAATATGAAGGAAAATAGAGCGAGAATGAACTAGGCAGAGCAAAACGCGTGGCCCTCCATGTAGAGGGTGTGTAAGTCGTGGAAGGTTGTCGAATTAGGGTGGTAGGTGCTCGCAGACGTCAATCCGAGGCTTGGCCCAAATTCTGCCACCGCCGGAGCTCGACCTTCTCCGCGATTGAAACTCTGGCCTTTAATATTTCGACAAAGGCCAACATCAGCCCCAGCGCACTTTATATTTTAGAATCCCTATTCGCAGGCGCAAACAACTCTTCCATGCAAGCGCGCTTCGCCGCAAATGCTTCAGCCGGTTGCATAAATCTCGTCGTGCATTCTCCCCTCCTCTGCCAGTGCATCCTCTAAAATCAAGCAACACACGCCGCGAGGTACTAACCACACAAAATGGTGGACTGGCTCGCCCTCAGCATTCCCTTCGCCTACCTTGGTATCCTTGTTGGCTCTCTCGCTGTCTTCAGCAATCTCTACCGTAAAAACAAAGCCGCAAGAACTGCCTCGCTTGCTCCATGGTTCCCGCCTAACCTTCAACGTAACATCTACCTTACCCTATTACATCTCGAGCCCGAAGCTGGGTCCCCGAAAGTTCCCGACAGTGTTTTGAAAGCGGCGCTATTAAGAAGGGCGACTGAAGATATCCACAGGCTTGTTCAAATTCGAAATGCGAAGCAGGCGCTGAGTACGCTTTTACAAAGGGGTAGCGTGGGAGACGATTTATGGCAGAGATTCCAGAGAGCTGAGAAGGAGATTGAGGAAGAATTAAGGGATGTTGTTAATGAGGTACGCTGCTCCTCCTGCTCCCCGTTCCTTATACCCTACTACACTCCCTTCGTGGTGCAACAAATAAGAGTACTGATTCTCCCAGGCTAACGCATTCTCTCCCAACTGGGGTACCACCATCTTTCAATCTGCCTCCGAAATGGCCCAAAACGCCCACATGCGCACCCGAATTGACGAAATCCAAGCGCAAGCAGCACCGGAGAAAGAATGGTGGGAACGCAGGAAAGCTGATATCCAATCTTCCTTCATGAAAGAGCTCGACGATGATGAAGCAGCAAAGCCAGCTCTCACTGGAAGTAGCAGCACCAACAATGTTAAGCAAGTCCCAGCAAAGGGCGGTAGTGACGATGATGCAGTACTGGTTGAGGCAGGTGGACCAGCAGCACCAACCCAGGGTGGAGGAAAGGGGAAAAAGAAGAAGGGAAAGAACTGAGCAGTGAGACCTTAAGTAGTCTCTAACTGAGTGCGTTGATCCCGGCGAGCGGGTATAGTGGGGTTGCATTGCTGGTGTTTGGGCGTTCAGAGGGGTATCCCAAGCTTTTTCACTTTTACGTTTGACGGCACATTGGAGCGAATGATGAATAGCTTGCTCCAGGAGCCCTGTATATAAAACTCATGATCGGCTTGTGTTGTATTACTTGTTGCTTCAGCCGCAATATATCCAAACTGAACCATTGCCATTGGTAGTGTGGACAGATTTATTATTGAAAATGCCATTTCCGTCTTTGATCGGAATACGAGCAATATACGCCATCAAACCGAGTAATTAGGAACAAACAAGTCGTGATGATACAGGCATGGCACTCACACAGATCCTGAAGCAAGTGTCCAAATATACAACTCAACCCACATCCTAGGCTTACTTTCGTGTTGGTCCACTCACTCCCGCACCGATTACGCTCGGTAGTTCTTCGCTCCCCATGCTATACAACATCCCAATCCCGCTGCTGACAAGAAAGACCAGCACGACTGTTGACCCCGCGAACAACCAAAACGGTACCACAACATCCTTCTTCTGACACGCTGGCCCGCCATAACGCGTCGTTTTAACCGTGCCGTCACCATTATTGACGACGGTAGGTTTACAGGCGCAGCTGTAGCAATCGTTGTACTTACCTTTACCGCCAGCTTTCTGTTCACCTTTGCGTGCAAGTTGGCATTGACCATGACTGCTGCAGTTATGGGTACTGATTTGGCAGGCCGATAGAGAGTCAAAACAGGAAGGAAGAATACCAAGGACAGGTTTGGCGTAGACATGAGGAGAATTAGTGTCTAAGCTAGTGGAGAAGTTCACGTTGGAGGAAGCTTCTGGTGCAGCTGGTGACGAGAGAATTGCTTCGGGATTCTGGCGGCGGGGCTGATTTTGTCCACGACTAGGGAGAGGGTAGACGTCATAGGAGTTTGCGGAGCGCTTTGTGTTGATGGAAGTAGAAGGAGGCATGATCACTATAGTGAGGGAGAAGCCGACACGTTCGGCCTGCTGGAGGAGTGCTTGAAAAGTCGTTTGGAGGACAGAAGTCGCTTGTCCATACGTCTTAGCAATAGTCTGAATATGTTGTTAATAGTGGTATGAGTAAAGCATAAGGGTAATACAAACCTCTAAGGACTCAATATGTAGGAACGTTATATGATTGTGAGTACTGATCGAACCAGGCTGTCCTGCTACCCTCAACTCCTCTCCAATAACAAGATCAGAGTTATAGTTTGTTAACAGCGTATCTGGGACTTCGGGAAGACCATCTGCCTGAAGCATGAAGTCCTCGAGCAAGCGGGCGTTGGAGGAAGCCGGAGGCGGGTTGGTAATAGAAAACTCAGAATAGCCGCTGGACACGGGTATGATCTCTTTGGGATACCTTTTTAGCAAGGACATTATGGCAGGCCTAAGTAGTGCTCACCTTCAGCGTTCTCTACTCCTTCGACTATTATTATAGCATGCGCATTGTTGCTCTCCCGAGCTCCACCAAAAAGCTGCTGTGGCGCTCCTCCATATTGATTTAGTTGCTGAATAACCTCTTCATTCGCATTTTTTAAAGTATGAAACTGCGATAACCCCAGCCTCTGGGCAAATATTAATCGAGCTGTCTCCGGATTGACTGATGAAGGTAGCTGTTTGCCCGCGCTTTTCGTTGTAGAATCCCAGACATAAACGCGACCGATATCTGAAGATGATGCCGCCGAAGCTGCACGATATAGCAATGAGAGAATGAAGCCCCAGGACGGCTTCATCTTGACGAATGGTGGTGGTGATGCAGATAGAGCTGGGGGCTTCAGATAACGAACGTCAGTCAAAGGAAGCCTCGATCTGCGCAACCACGGGACTTTCCGCTCCGCAACGCCGCCGCTGCTTTCACTGCCTTTCGAGATTCTCTGCTATTTCGTAGTTTCATTTCACCACCACATCCACCCACTTAGTTCTATTCTTTTAATTTCAAGAGATATCTTTTTTTTCCGGCGTCTCATTCTCATTAGCCTCAATTCCATGTCCTTACTCTCTCTTTATACCCTTGCATAGAGCCATAGTCTCATTGTGGAGCAATCCTTCACATGTTCAGGCCATCAACAGTACGGACCGCCTTCTCGCTTGCTAGCCGGACGCCTGTTATAGTTTTGAGGCAGGCAGCCCGACATCAAAGCAATGTAGTAAAAGTCCAACGCGTGCGCTTCCAGCAGCGCATTTTCACAAGAAGGTCCGTAAATGCCGCCTGTGCATTGTCCCGAAAACTAACTTGATAATCTCGATAGACGAGTAACTTCTGCAATGATTTATAGCGGTGCCTTCCTCGCATACTGGCATTTTGTATTACCACCAGTGGATGACGAGGATGATCAAGTGGCAAATAATGGGCGCAGCGACGCTGAGGATTATGATGTTGAAGATGAAGAGGAACTTGAACCCATATTTATACCCCTAGGCTGGACGAAAGCAAGGCCAAGGACTTATTACAAAGGTTCCGACCCTGAGTGGCAGGAATTTAGGAGAATTGCACCAGACCATAAACGCCATGCGAGAATGAGAGGTACGGCATGCTATCACCCGTAGATAAATTCTCATATTAACAAGCTTCTTCAGATCAACTCGTCTCTATAGTCCGCACAACAATAGCAAATGATCCGCGCTTCACCAGACGTATGGGTGACATAAATATCACCATTGGCGCTCACTGGCTCGACATAACCTTTCCCGATGGTCCCCCAATAGAGTACGAGCGGTCTGGTATTGAAATCGGCGATGATCACATAGCATGGACTACCCGTCCGGTCACCCAATTAAACTACCACCGCCTTAATCGCGCTCTCTACCCCACGGCTGTCTTCTCTTCTATCTACGCCAGCACCAGCTACCTTTTTACACAACACACGCGCCAGATTAAGCAATATCTTGGCTTATCAACAGCAGAGAGTGCCCAACATCCACGCATCCACTCAGGCAAAGCTAGAACAGCAAAATCGCCTACAAGCTCAACGGATGCAGATGCGGACGCGGCCCAGCGCACGGCAACGCCCTCAAACGTGCCACCTGTTCCGCCCCCTCAGAAAGAAACTTCCGCCACACCAGCACCTGGCTCTAATCCGAAAGAAAAGAAGGTCTCTCTTCCAGAGTTCACAACAGCACCTACACAATCAGCCGCGCTCCACATATTTGCCCACACTTTATCTCGAAATTGGAAGCCTCCACCACTAGAGGCACCACGGGGCACGATCGTCGTTTCAGGGCTGGTTGAAGTAAAAGGAACCAAGGCACGCATGACCATGGATGTTTCCGGCGCGTATGATCCAAAACAGGATAAGTACGTGCTACTTAGAGGGGCCGTCAGAAGGATTCAAGATATGAGTCAGGCGCCTAGGGGAGGCCACTGAGTTGGCTGTGGTGTAATAAAATGAACTTTCAAAGTTTTCAGGAATTAAGGAGGCCTTTTGAAATGCATGGCTGGCGCGATTTGAAAAATTTAGCTCTGTTCACTGGGACTAGGTGGCATTTTTGACTTTTCACATTTCCGAATCTTCTGTGTTGGAGGTACATGGGTTCTTCAAGGGTGCATAGTTATTGGCGCTGGCATTTTTAATGATTAAAGAATACCCTACTCTCGTAGGTGTTAATGGAGTAAAGCAAGGCCTGTTGCAGCATCACCTTAAACTACTCTTTCGGGTTTTGTGTTTATTGAAGATAGAAGAAGAAACGAAAACTGCGGGCCTAAAGCTTTTGCTTAAGAAACAATGATATTATTTGTGTTTACTTAGAGCCAGTCGAGCGTTTTGATTTTATCAATAGAGTGAACCCTCTAGGTTTTCATCGAAAAACAAGCAGGATGATACTGGCAACCAATTGGAAGAGAAGACTCAATTCCTGTAGCCTTTTGCCACTGAGTGGTGAAGTGAAGGTCTTGGATGGAGGTGAAAGCAGAGTTTAGGTTCGCCAAATCCCGCCGTTCCGGGTAACAAATCGCGTAATTTTCGTCTGCGGCTACCCGCCGATCCTAAGCAACCCAAGGTTGTTTCTCTTGCTTACAGTCACTACCTTTTGCTCCAACAGAGAATTTGTATGTGAATCCTCATTGGCATTTCTTTGTTATTGCCTCGATATTTCGTTTTTGCATCTACTCTACTTGCAACCTCTTCAACAGACTCGCTCCTGCTACCGCGCCGGCCGAAGTTGCCCCTCCATCAACAAATCGCCCAAACCCCACAATAGTAGCACACGAGCATTCACAACATTCTCCCAATATGACCTCCATGGACATCGACTTCACAAGACGCAACAAAAAACCCCGACCGCTTTCTGAAGGGGAGAAAGAAAAGTTGGACGAGTTTGTTGACGCGATCCACTACTCAGCACGGTACGTTGTTTACGATGGTCCTAGTTCAGTAACTAACTCCTCTTTTCGCGTTAGATATTCTGACAATGAATACGAATACCGCCATGTGCAACTTCCAAAGCAGATGTTGAAAGCCATACCAAAAGAATACTTTGACGGATCGCGAGGTACACTGAAGTTGCTGTGGGAGGAGGAGTGGAGAGCGCTAGGCATCACTCAGGTATAGCATAAGAACACCCGAACAGGTTATCATACGGACATTAGAGAGACTGACCGCTCCTTAACAGAGTCTAGGCTGGGAACACTATGAGGTTCATGAACCAGAACCCCACATCCTTCTGTTTAAGTATGTTAGCCCTTTGACCAAACGATCAACCACCACTTCCTTCCACAAACAGGGCCTAAAGATGGACGGTGTCTAATAAGTCTCAGGCGGCCTAACAACTACCAACCACCCATGCAACATTAGATTCGCCGTTCCATCAACTTTTCCACTGCTCACCAGGGAAGGCGTTCCCTTTACATACCAGCGCGGACAGTGCGTACCCCCGCTGGCTACATGTGCCTCTGAAACACGATATCAGCATAATGCATTTGATACACGTGCATTGCGGGTAACGTTTTTGGTAGACTCTCTCCATTCTCTGTCCATCTTGAGCAAACCATGCGGCTAGATTTTTCTCACGACGGTATGTTCGGACGAAGGTTATGGCGGGGCGAATATTGATTTTTACCGGCCTTTGGGGCTTTCTGGATGGAGTTCTCTCCCCTTGGCGAGGGGTACCCACCTGTACATATCTGGAGTGAATCTAATGGGAAGAAGAGTGACGTGAGTGGACCTGTAAGCTCCAGTGAAAAGTTTTGTTTTTCTAAGTGGGTGGTATGTGTAAATTGGCGAACGAGAATGGACATTCACCAAGTCAGTAAGTCGTCACTCTAATAGCACAGGCTGGGGTGGAAAATGCGATTCACAGCGCTTAAATTCACCCCGTGGCCACTACAAATAGCTTACCAACATTTCTATTTCCTTTGACAAGTCTCCATCCTGCCACCGTTTACCAAGATGACTTACCAAAGTCCACCACAGCAATAGTCGGGCCTCACTGAAATAGCACGGAACCAGGTTTTGCGCATGTCCGAACTTCTGAAGCATATTCTTCTAAGTCTACCAGTGCTGGATGTTCTCTATCCAGCGAATATGCTAGTAGAAAACGGAAGACTGCTATTGATGGCTCCATTTCTCTCCAGCAGCCCCCACCGCTAGCGGACCCATTCGCGATCCACCGGACCCCAACGCCCTAAATCTACTGGTGCGCAACCACCATAACGCCGCTGTTGCAGTAATAATGCAAGGCAGCCACTTTAGAATATCTGCACTCCACGAACATCGAATTCTGCCCTACAATTAATTCGACACTTGAGGTCGTACATGCTGGACTTTGTCAAAGTTTGCTAAGAATGAGCCATTTCTAGATATGTATCTTACGCAGCCTCCCGTTACCACAATTGCAATGATATCTAACAGCGGGGATTCTTCTGGGTATTGTGGGTACACCGCACACATCACATGCAATCACGATGGTGTGACTTTTGGTGATATCGCTTCGGCGTTGGGGAGACACAGTCTTCATGCATCTCGCAGCGATTCTGTGGGAAGCTTTTGGTATCACAAATTCCCTTTGACCTAGATGATGTAAGTCCTTTGATTCAGCCTCACCGTTTTCTTCAATCTGGAGCTGACTTTCATTAGTATATTGGTGGTATAAAAAGCCACCTGCATTCCTGAAACGCACGTGCTTTCGAGAACTATTCTCCGAGTTTCCAATTGGTCTAAGTCGCATGGTTATAAAGATGGTTATGAACGTGTCCAATGTCATATTTAAGGTTTCTCAGCAAAAAGCTGGTAATGGATCGAGATTGATGCCAAGCAACTTAGCAGACGTCCTTAATTGAGATGTAATGTGATGGATTATATACCCGGGCCAGTAATGGAACAATGGTGTGCACGGGTCTTATATCTCTTTTCCTATCAATTTCACTGTCTGCATGTCAATCTTTAGGTCACTTTATTCCACCCTTCCTGACTTCCTTCAATCTCAACGCATTGTCTTACACTTCACATCTAGCTCGGATTCTGCTGTCAGATACTTCTCCGAACGGTTCGTCCTTTTTAATTAGAGATTTGTAATTAATTGAAACCCCGCATCTCATAATCATGATTTGATTATCTGTGATCTTTGTTTCGTATTAGCCCATCAGCTTATTTTAGAGCGAAAATACGAAAATACAGTCACGAGGAATAATTCTACTCATGTCCCTCTCAAGACTTTCACGTTCTTTCATATGCTAATTAGAAGCATTCTGATCAAGATCTTACCCTAGTTCTAGTTTCGGAACGTACACAAATGAAACATGTGCCATTCGTGGGAATCTACACATAAACAAGACAGGTGTAATGGAAATGTATCATGAATATACAACGTAAGGGCTTGTTACATTGACCACGATCAAACAATCCAAAAGGAGACCATGATCCTGTTTAGTTCTACCCCGTTCGTATTGACGATACCTTCTACCAGGAATATCGGGTCTTGTGGTGCTGAGATGTGGGATAAAGTTATTAAATACGGTTGTGTCCTGATAAGTTTGTAAGAGCTTCATGTCATCCAAAGTGGCTAATTAGATGGTGCCTCCGCGAGATTCCTGAAACCTATACATAGCCTGACGAGCCGGTCCCAGAATAGATAGCGGTACTACTACCCACACCGTTGAGATAGAGCATTTAGGGCTGCTAATAGGTTTTACTGCGGAACAAGATAGCGAATTATAATTGATAAAGTCTTTTCAGTGTTAATCTGAAGAAATAATTCTTATCGAACTTAATTTAGAAGACCTAATGGAATATACCTGGCTTTTTGTTAAAATAGAGTGCATCTCGCTATATAAACCAAGGAACGGTCTATTCAATTTATTTGGAAATGTGAAATTCATTGCTTTTGAAAGTGAAGAAGTTTGTGGCGCAATCTGCCAGGGGCGAAAATGAGGCTAAGGATCACGAGACCAAAAAGGCTAGTTCAGTCTTGGCGGCGACTTCTTCTCACCGTCGCCTCCCCTCCAGCCCATCAACCTCACACCTGTGAATCCACATGCGTTGATCGCACATCTTGTCAGTTCCAATCTGACTGCACGCCTTGCCACAGCTAAAAGCTTTCATTGACTTCGTTCACAATGTCTGACGGTATGTTCCTAAGTCCTTCGCGTCTTGATTCTCCGCTAACAATCCCTACCTCAGCCGACTTCGACACTATCCGGCGCCTCCAGCAAGAGCGCAACGCAGCAAACGCAGGGAAGAAAGGTTCTAAAACTTTCGACCCAGCTAACCAGCGCACTGACAATTCCACCAAGGCTTCCCTGACTGAGACGTTCGATACCGAACTCTACGAGCGCAATGGCGTCGACAAGTATGCCGGCTACAACATGTCCATCGCTGTCAACGATGAAGACGAGGACATGGATGATTCGGATGAGCTAAATGGGAGGCGCTTGGTTGGACAATATACCGCCACCAAGGCGCAAGTGAATGAGTTTGCGAACGGTAGCACTGAGGAGGATGACATCTTGATGAGTCGAGAAAAGCAAGCACAGATAGCTTCGAGGGAAACCGACTACCAGAAGCGACGATTTGAACGAGGCGCACTCACTCCAACTCGGGCTGACCCTTTCGCAGAGAACAGACAAGCTGGCGCGCAGGAAGATGGGCTGAGCTATCGCGAGGTCATGGCTGCTAGGGATCTGGAGCGCGAGGAAGAGCGCGTTAAGAGATTAATTGCGGAGAAGGAAGCTAAAGGAGAAAATGGCGTGGTCGAACATCATCCAACTCTGAAGGACTCGAGTGACAAAGAGAACAGCGAGGCTGGTTCAACAGTTGCTGTAACCGCTGGGAGGAAGAGGAAGCAACGATGGGATGTATCTTCAGAAACTGCTTCAGCCAATGAAGCGAAGGAAGAAGAGGCAAAGCCGAAGCGTTCTAGATGGGACCAAACACCAGCACCAGGAGAAGAACTACCCAAGCGACAATCGAGATGGGATCAAGCTCCCGCTATTGGAGGTGCTACCCCCATGGTGTCTGCAGGCTTGGCAACTCCCATACATCCTTCACAGGTTGGGGGTGTTATGTCATTTGGCACAGACATCTCGTCACGGAATGCGCCGCTATCTGATGAAGAACTAGATTTGATGCTACCATCCGAGGGTTATAAGATTCTTGATCCGCCTCCCGGCTACGAACCAATTCGAGCAGCGGCTCGTAAACTCATGGCTACTCCGGCCCCAACTGCAAGTGCCATCGGGTACGGAGGATTCATGATGCAAGAACCCGAGAATGCTCGAGTAATGGGCAAGCAACTACCAACTGAGATTCCTGGCGTCGGTGACCTTCAATTTTTTAAGGCTGAGGATATGGCGTACTTCGGGAAGCTAGTGGATGGCGCAGACGAGAATCAAATGAGCGTGGAGGAACTCAAGGAGCGCAAGATTATGCGGTTACTTTTGAAGGTCAAGAATGGAACCCCCCCAATGAGGAAGACTGCTCTTCGACAGCTCACTGACAACGCTCGGCAATTCGGAGCCGGACCGCTCTTCAATCAGATTCTCCCGTTGCTGATGGAGAAGACGTTGGAAGACCAAGAGCGCCATCTGCTTGTGAAGGTCATCGACCGAGTGCTTTATAAAGTAAGCGTCAAATCCTTAGTTGATTCGGGTATATATATGCTAACTTTAACTAGCTAGATGATCTCGTTCGTCCATACGTCCACAAGATTCTAGTTGTCATTGAACCGCTCCTAATCGACCAAGATTACTATGCACGAGTTGAGGGCCGTGAAATCATCTCCAATCTTAGTAAAGCCGCTGGTCTCGCCCACATGATTAGCACGATGAGACCAGATATCGATCACGTTGATGAGTATGTCCGAAACACAACCGCTCGAGCTTTCGCGGTGGTTGCTTCAGCTCTTGGCATACCCGCATTGCTTCCTTTCTTGCGGGCTGTGTGTAGGAGTAAGAAGTCTTGGCAAGCTCGACACACTGGAGTGAAGATTGTTCAGCAAATTCCCATCCTCATGGGGTGCGCTGTCCTGCCTCACCTTAAGGGGCTTGTTGACTGCATCGGAGACAATCTTAATGATGAGCAGACAAAAGTTCGAATGGTTACTAGTTTGGCTATTGCGGCTCTTGCTGAAGCTGCCAATCCATATGGTATTGAAAGTTTTGACGACATCCTCAACCCATTATGGACCGGTGCCCGAAGACAGCGTGGCAAGAGCTTGGCTTCATTCCTAAAAGCTGTGGGCTACATTATTCCGCTGATGGACGAAGAATACGCCAACTATTACACCAGCCAGATTATGGAGATTCTGCTTCGGGAATTCTCTTCACCAGATGAAGAGATGAAGAAAGTAGTCTTGAAAGTGGTTTCGCAGTGTGCCAATACCGATGGTGTCACTGCTGCCTATTTGAAAGAAAATGTTTTGAGCGAGTTTTTCAAAAGCTTCTGGGTCCGGCGTATGGCCCTCGACAAGAGGAACTACCGCCAAGTCGTGGAAACAACGGTCGATCTCGGTCAAAAGGTTGGAGTTAGTGAGATTGTGGAACGGATTGTCAACAATCTCAAAGATGAGAGCGAGGCCTACCGAAAGATGACCGTAGAGACAGTCGAAAAAGTCATTGCTAGCTTGGGTGCTGCTGATATTGGGGAAAGACTTGAAGAGCGTCTCGTCGATGGCATCCTCCACGCGTTCCAAGAGCAGAGTGTCGAAGACGTTGTCATGCTCAATGGCTTTGGCACTGTTGTCAATGCTTTAGGAACAAGATGCAAACCGTATCTGCCACAGATCGTCAGTACCATTCTCTGGAGGTTGAACAACAAGTCCGCTACCGTCCGGCAACAAGCTGCTGATCTTGTTTCTCGCATTACCATGGTCATGAGTCACTGTGGCGAAGACGCTCTCATGGGTAAACTGGGCACGGTACTCTACGAATACCTCGGTGAAGAATATCCCGAGGTTCTTGGCTCTATTCTCGGTGCTCTCCGGTCTATTGTTACTGTCGTTGGCATTAATCAAATGCAACCACCCATCAGGGATCTTCTTCCACGACTTACGCCCATTCTTCGAAATCGCCATGAGAAAGTACAAGAGAACACTATCGACCTTGTCGGTCGTATTGCTGATCGAGGCCCTGAGAGCGTCAATGCACGCGAGTGGATGAGAATCTGCTTCGAATTATTGGACATGCTCAAAGCACATAAGAAGGGTATTCGTCGTGCCGCAAACAACACATTTGGTTTTATTGCTAAAGCTATTGGACCGCAAGATGTTCTCGCCACCCTACTTAACAATCTCAGAGTACAGGAACGTCAATCGCGTGTATGCACAGCTGTTGCCATCGGTATCGTTGCCGAAACCTGCGCACCGTTTACTGTACTTCCAGCCCTCATGAACGAGTATCGTGTTCCTGAACTCAATGTCCAGAACGGTGTTCTGAAATCACTATCCTTCCTTTTTGAATACATTGGCGAGATGGCCAAAGACTACGTATATGCGATTACACCGCTTCTTGAAGATGCTCTCATCGATCGAGATCAAGTGCATCGCCAAACGGCTGCTTCGGTGGTTAAGCATGTCGCTCTTGGTGTTGTCGGTCTTGGGTGTGAAGATGCCATGCTGCATCTGCTAAACTTACTCTGGCCAAATCTTTTCGAGACTAGTCCCCACGTCATTGACCGAATCATTGAGGCAATTGATGCCATTCGTGTGGCGGTTGGCACTGGCACTGTCATGAACTACGTCTGGGCTGGTTTATTTCATTCTGCGCGTAAAGTCCGACAGCCCTACTGGCGGCTCTACAACGATGCATATGTCCAAAACGCTGATTCCATGGTTCCTTACTATCCGTCCTTGGACGAGGAGAACTTAGTGAGGCACGAGCTAGAGATTTTTATTTGAGCTTCTTGCTGTGGGGTGCGGCACTTGACTTTCTTGTAAACCCGGTTAAATAGGATTCAAATGATGCATTAATGGTTAGGTTGTAGCATAGCAAATAGGAAATAGTCCAAATAGGAATAAGTCTCTCTTACGATCCTGGATTCTATGGTATGTTATGAACTGTCATGAACATGCATCACAGGTAACAGTGCTGACATAAGCTTAATGGCAGTTGTCAGTTACTCACTGCTCTGTTGCCAATCATTTAAGACAATGTAGCCGACCCGACAGCACATACTTACATCTGCAACTAAGAACCGTATTTTCTGGCTGGATGCTGATGGAAAAAATCTTAAATAGAATGAGATCTCCACAGCAGCACCACCAAATATCTCCTCATCATGGAATCTGCGGTGCCTATTTCCGACTGTAAGATGATTGTACAAAGTTTTCTGGGTGATTCTTTTTATAGCCGCAACGCTCATCAGAGTACCTTTTTGGTGTATCTATTTTCTATTCAAATCTACTCGCCAACATCCAAAATGGACGGAGGCAATCACTTTGCACCCATATTTTTAGGCTTTCATCCAAATTATTAGCCTCGTTCGGTTACGCACACCATGTGATCTTAAACCGGGGAAAGAGAAGGAACGCTTCATTGTCATGCCACCTGCACAAGAAACACTTTATACAGGCATTATCACAGCGGACCCTGAAATTAGGCCGACAAAGATTGGAGGGACATGGTATCCATTACGCATTGACCATTCGAATCTACTCAAAGATGTAGTTCTCCACTTCCATGGTGGAGGCTACACCCTTGGAGATGGGCGGACTGTGGACTGTGGCTTCGGTGCCTCAATCACTCTCAAGCATACATCTGTTGGCCATTTATTTTGCCCCCAGTATCGACTCTCTGCAAATACAGGCGGACGATTTCCAGCCACACTTCAAGATGCTCTTACCTCTTACGCGTACCTCATCTTCGACCTCGCTATCCTGCCTTCCAACATCATTCTTTCGGGTGACAGTGTTGGCGGTCACATGGCGCTCCAGCTCCTCCGCTACATATCTGACCATGGCGCCGAATCGGATCTCCCGCCCCCACAATGCGCATGGCTCTGGTCGCCCTGGTGTGATGCAGGCCCGCCCTTGCTTGGTCCTACGGTCGTGTACAAGGTGCCACAATATGCCACAGACTTCCTCCCAGACCACCACCTCCATATCATGGAGTGCAGAGACCTACACGCCGCGTCCGGAAACAAGCATCTCAGTGCATGATCCGTATATAACGCTACTAGGCAGTCCATTCGCGATCCCAACCCCGATTTTCATGATGGTTGGCGGGGCGGAGCTGAACTTTACGGAAGTGACTGGCTTCTTTAAAGAGATGTCTGCGATAAAGAGGAAGCGGTGTGAGATTTGGATTGAGGAAGCGGCGCCGCATGATATTTTCAAGTGTGGTAATCTACTTGGATTCGAGCAGGAAGCGGTACGAGCAGTAAAAAAGGCGGATGAATTTTTGAGACATTTAAATGGGTCATAGAACGGTTGCTGGTGTTTGTTGTATCTTGTGGTGAACCATGGCTCGAATAAAAGTACATGGAAGAATGGTTATTTAAAGATGTAGGTTCGATGATTGCATAGCTCCAACAAAGACCTCTGACCAAATGAAGAGCGTTTCGGACACTACTCTATATTAGTGGAGATGTCTTTGAGACTCAAAATATGCCTTCTCCTTGTCGAGGCACCCTCATCCATAGTTTGTTCCGACCATAACGCTTGGTTCAGCTGCAGCTCGACCCCTTTTCATGGTCGAACCACCAGTGAAACATTGCGGCCTTGACTTAGTGTATTCTTTGACTCTAGTAGATATGTTTCGGTGAAGCTAAACAGTCGTGGGTCTTGAAGAGAGCCTAATGGCCTGACTTGCTTGCTGGAGCAGTTTACGGTCCAGTCCACGACCTCGGGCTACACCGGCCAAGCCATGCGCCTTACTTGAACTGACAGTTCATTGAATCATAAACTTTCATGAACCTCCTTGCTTGCGGAAACCCTAGGCTTCTAGAAGAAGGTAAATAGATGGTGCTGAGCACAGCCGTTTCATGGGTTTGCTTGTGACCTTAGTTATCAGCCAGAGGTGCTATGTTTGTGGCTGTGTTGGCCCGTGCCCGTGCAAGGCATACACGACCTTTATCCACTCGACCAACTATTTTTAACACGGCTCCAAAGAACTTAAAGTCTTATTCCCACCAACCTATCGGAACAGATTTTTCTCTGTCAACTGTAGCCTACCTTTGTAAGAAAGGATTTCGCCGTCGCCACTAAATATGCTGGGCAACAGCTGAACAGACCGGCCCTGCGGGGATCCATAAGAAAATCCTACGCTTCGTATAGCCCATTGTCACCGGCTTGTGCGCTTAGGCACAACCTTACAGCCCCTCTAAAAGCCCGAAACACAGCAGGAGTCGCTGATCGTGATATGTCTGCCTTGCTGCGTTGGCTTCGTATTAACCTCTCTCTTAATCCTCATAATCACTATGTTGGTTTGTATAACATTTTCCTTGTCATCTGCAGTTTCTCATACTTGAGGTATACTCTTAAATGGCTTTTGTTGCCACAAGAGATTCTATGGGTTCTTTATCAGTTCCTGGCCCTGTATTAGAAGGAAATATCAACCAGCTAGGCGGTCCCTTCTTCCCCCCGGCGCGACCTCCTCCGCTGCATACGTCGAGAGCAAGATATCCGGGCCCAATAGACATATCTAGGGCTCTCCAAAATTTGAGACCGAATAATTCTCCAGCCGTATCTGAGCTAATTAGATCTCTGGATAATGTTCCTTTTATTCAGCCAACGACTCGTAGAAATGCTGAAGAAAAATTACTATCGGCAGCCGCCTCCTCAAGCTCATCAGAAACACCTACAACTCTACCGATCACTCGGGTACGATATAAAAATTCTCGTTTAGCGTCCTCTCGGGGTTTCAATTCCGGAAGAAAGAAAGAACCTCGTCGGGTTTCCCCAAGCGTACTACGGCCTATCCCTGGAGAGTTTCTAGAGAGCGAGTCAGAGTTTCGCCAGAGCAATGCTTCTTCCTCACCAGCTGTCTCTCCTTCTCCTATTTTTTCAGAGCCAGTTCGTAGAGAGGAAGCTACATCGGTCACATTATCAAGAAATATTGCAAACGACCCTTTGACAGGCCAGACATGCCATACACCAGAGTTAGTATCGCGACAGCCCAGTCGCCCAAAACGGCTATATTTCGAAAACGCACCTTCTGAAATCGCGGTATCACCTTTATCAGAAAATTCTGAAGAGGCCAATCCGGGGATCACGCCCCCGCTTTTCGACAACTCACCACTGCCAGCAATTTCCCCAATAGCAGCTTCTCCAATAAAAAGGCCGCGGGCACCTTCTCCCAGAATCCTAACAAAATCATCTCCGGCAGAAACATGGTCTCGCCCAGGAGTACCCTCTAAAATAAAGTCTTGTATCGTCTGCAACGATTCAAAATCCGTAATCGACTTCCCCATTAGCATAACTGTCCGCTGCACTCATCCACCACAGACATGTCTGGAATGTCTGCAGAGCTGGATCGCCTCGAGCATGGAAAGCAAAGGCTGGGACAAAGTGACGTGCTCAGAATGTGACGAAAAGCTAGATTATGAGAACATGAAGACGTTTGCAGCGCCGGACATGTTTGCCAGGTAAGCCCCCCTCCCACACCCTACGCTTCACATTTGGGACGTACGACTACGAGACGAAAGGTTAACATGAGTTTTCTGAACGCAGATTCGACGCGCTCTCCACCCGCGCCGTCCTCTCCACCCTCCCCGACTTCCGCTGGTGTCGCGCTCCCGACTGCACCTCGGGCCAGATCCACACCGGCAGTCCCAGCAAAAACCCCATCTTCCGCTGCACCTCTTGCAAGTTCGCCTACTGCGTTAACCACGAGCGCGAGTGGCACAAAGGCGAGACGTGCGAGCAGTACGACGCCCGCATGGCGTTAAGCAAGCGGTCGGCGAAGCTAATCGAGGAGGAGCAGGCGAGCGAGCGCACGATTAAAGAGACGACGAAAAAGTGTCCTGGGGAGGGGTGCGGGGCGAGTATTGAGAAGAATGAGGGCTGCGATCACATGACTTGTAAAGCGTGTTCGTGGGAGTTTTGCTGGCTGTGCTTGGCACCCTTTGAGCCGATAAGGAAGAAGGGGAATAAGGAGCATAAGAGTGATTGCAAGTATTATGCGTGAGAATGAGGAGCTAGGGTGCGGTGGTGTAAATAAAAAATTTTGAGCCATTGTAATTGCTGAAATCGGGTTACTTTGATCACTTGTGATGCTTTATGAAATGACACTTCTGATCAGATTAAAAGGTTTACTTAAGCATCTAACCCATTCTTTTTGAGATTTGAGCCTGCTCTACTAATGTTTGTATTACTCTATTCTTTACACTCTTTATGTCTCTACAAATCTATCCCGAACCAAACGTTTGACGGATTAGCGATAAGGTACTGTGTATTCCTGCTTCGCCTTCTTTTTCCCAATCTCGTTATGTTCTTTGCTCCGAAACATACGCACATTTTATGTACATGCTGATTTCTCACCCTTTCGTGTATGTTGGTTCCAATCCGTCTCTACGCATCTAAACCCCTTCCCATCCGTATACCCAACAGGGAAACTGCTCAAGTGCTACTAGTAGCAGCCGCACCCAACAAGCTCACAGCCGCCGAGAGGCTGCTAAGAGCCGATGAAAGCGAGGGCGTTGCAGAGGTAGCAGCAGCTAATGCGGAAGCCGCACCGCTAGTGGATGGGCTAGATCCTCCCGACACGGCAAGCGTGCTTGGGTACAAAGAGGCAGGTACGCAGTCGTGTTGACGGCGGTACTGTTGAAGAAGGTGCCGGCATGGGCTTGTACCAGGATGTTGTCCGTGCACCTAGCAGTTAAACTAGTCAGTATATATGCGTTTGTGGAGCTGAGATCCGGCTGTATGTTTGGGCAGGAACGGGAGATTTGTTGAGGGGAAATTGTAAGTACCCATAAAGCGCGGGGTCGTAGTAAGCACCTCCGCATGCTCCTTGTCTTCGGCCGTTGATGACGGGGCAGAGCTGGCCATCGTAGCAGGTGTAGTTCAAGGGGGCGTAGGGTGCACCGTTGCAGGTGTGTAGTTCGGTCAGGTTGATGGATGGGTTGCTTTGCCGGTTTTGGAGTGGGGTAGCTATGGCGGCGATGGCGAAGGTGAGGATAGTGAAGGCGCGCATTGTCGCGGATTTGTTGAGAAATGGGAATGATTAGAAAATTACTGTCACTTAGAGTGGAGAGACAGTATTGAGTTTGACTCTACTTTATTGAAATTATAGAAAGTGATGATATGGGTAATATTAATATGAATTCTGTGGGAAGGAAAATGGGTTTAAATAATTACATTGCCACCCTCTGCTATACTAGCTCCCGACGCAACGTCATGGGGGCTGTTTCGCGATAATAAAAGCCAACTCTGCCCTTCCACTTTCGGCGGGTCGAAAAACACCAAGAATATACTTGTGATATATTGCATAATGAGAAAAGACAGGAGACCGCTTTGGAAGCAAGTCGAGGCCAAAATTCGGCATTCGGGTACTAAACTGCCCGTTAACATAGTCTAGTTAACCAAGGAAGACCCACGGGTTGTGGGATCTCAAGGGATTATCATGGCAGCTGCTACGCTAGTGCTAACGGAGGCTCAATTTAGTTTAGTACGTGTCTGAGGCGTACTCGTAGTTAGAGAATTCAGAAGAAATACGAGAGTTGGGAAAGAGGAATTGATGATGCTTTCAATATGGAATAATTGTCTTGAAATTATTGTAATAGTTCACCATCAATATCGTCGCATGATTAAAATGCACCTGCCAGCGCTGAAAACGTCTGGTGTTTCGAAGTACAATAGTGGTTGATGGTCGTCATCCGGATCCAAAATAGGATTAGCGCAATTGAATTCCCAATCGGCAAAAACACTCATGATCATAGCCCAAGATATTCTATAATTAGTCATATTTTTGGGCTCGCTCTGGCTACCTCCTATGTACATTCAATATGCCCTTTACAAAATATGTTCAAAAAGTGTTGATTGTATTATTGGCCCGTTTACACTAGTCCGTCCGCCAATACAATACCCGGAATTAGCGTGTCTCGTTTCCAAGACGTTCA
>Ga0307515_10003413_pt1 | contig 33453 bp, 42 predicted proteins | sample 17_EM_MG_FD_194513 | JGI IMG/M metagenome (GOLD analysis project Ga0307515, IMG submission 194513) | Populus trichocarpa ectomycorrhiza microbial communities from riparian zone in the Pacific Northwest, United States - 17_EM | ecosystem: Host-associated > Plants > Roots > Unclassified | place... | reverse complement strand
TCCCTGTGAAGTTCACACACTTCGTCATCGCTTACGCACGTGGTGCGCTCATTGTATCTGTGTCCTTTGAAATGGGACCGGTGAGAGCTCGTCTCCGGTTTTTCATTCTTAACGCCGTTGTTGATGGGACAGAGCTTGACGGGAAGCGGGTAAGACTCTATTCTCTCAAGCTCAAGGAAACTGCAATATTAACTGGAGCATTGATGGCTGGTCCCACTCGGAGGAGAGTGGTTTTGCCTTTGTCGATGATACCGCTAAGCGAGGGAATAGTTGAGGGCCGCGGGACTGATGGAATGTGCGTTTCTGATGTTTGTGATGTTTACCCCTGGTGGACACTGGGACGCATCATTCTGGTGATATCGACTTCACGCGATCCTTTTTTTTACCTTCTCACAGAAACCCTGGAACATTTGGCCATCTTGCGCGCGAGGGATGATAGCGTTCTTCACCTGCACTCTGTTGCTTTCTCAAGTATCGCGTCCAGAATCTGTGGGACTCAATGGTACGGATCACTTGCTTTTTGCATCGTTGCAGCCGATAAGATCAAGACCTTGCCTAGGTGTGCGATCGCTGGGGCGGATTGCTTGACCGGCTTGATCGCGTTGAGTACGAGCGAATCTGTTCGGAGGTGGACCCATACTGACGGGACCATCAAAGCTTACGTCAAAGTTGATAGCAGTGCATGCATCCTCTGAGAAGATTGCACTGGAGATCCCGCTCTACGGACGTTCGTTTCAAAATGCCCATGGGCCCGGGGCCCGCCTTGAAAGAGCTAGGTAAGCTAGTCCCGGCGGTGGACCCTGGGATTTTCTTGAGCTACCCATATCGTGGCCGGTTATTCATATAACCCATTAAAGAGAGACCTTGTCCCCTTCGATTCCGCCAAGGTTGTGGAATGAAGGCACGGTATGTCCATGTCATCGGCGGGGGCCTGACTGGTGCGGTGATCTGGAGGATTTGAATGGTAAGCGCGAAACCGGGTCGCCCGGTTGGTCGCGACGGGGAGGTAACATTCCTTGAATCGGGTCCCCGAATCGACCGAGTGGGTTTTTTTTCGCGTCCGCTTCATCTGCGTACCGAACAAGCATTATCCCTGCAGTTACCCCAAGAGCAAGTTTGGAATGTGAGGGCTGGTGTGGGTCAATCACGACCAGCCCGGCGAAACCTTCATGAGAAAAATATCCACCGACAATTTGAGGACACGACATCTCATCGCACAGACACCGACGCTCTCTTTGTCATGGATTCGGATGGGTTCCCGTTTAGGACGTTGTATTGTACTCTGCAGATCTCCGTCTCTCCTTGCGGTTGTAGCCTCCATTCCGCTACGCGACGCGCCTCCTTTGGGCCTTGCATGGGAAACCTTTACAGTACGGCCGCGTTACCCGCTCAGAGCTCACGTACACATATCACCCTCTGTATGTCCGTTGCATTGACTGCAGTGCAGTTTGCCGAGTTTGAAACCATCCTCCACTTTACAATCCGCTTGAATTGTCTTCGTCCAACATTGTCCGGGAAATCTTGAGGCGACCTCGCGTCGGGATTCTCCGAACACCCCTTACCACTCCGTCCCACGGAAAATCTCCCGTGTTCGCGATGCCTTGAGCTCCGCATTCACAACCTCAATATTCGCTCAAAAGGGATGGTTCCCTCGTTCGAGAGGAGGTTGAAGGCGGGAGACGTCCTACATCTGGCGGCATGTTCGGGACAGATGTCAAGAGTGCCTGACAGCACCATTCCACTTGCAATGTCTCACAGTCGGCGACGTTGGAGACAGCTTGGAATGTTCCCGTCATCACCAAACCGCTTCCCGTAAACGCACATTCAAAGTTTTGTCTTTCCCCTGTTCGCTTGCGGTTCCTTTTATGGTAAGAAGAATCCGTCTTTCAGGGAGCACCCACTGTACACGGGGGGAGTGGGATAATCGTCGCCCATGCGACAAGCCCAGTTATCGGTTGCACCGCCGGGAGGTGTTGTTTCTACACGTTGTTCTCTCTCGTCAAGCTACGCCAAGAGACCTCCCCCCTCCCATCCCCGTTTCACTGCCCACCACTAACTCTACGTAACAGACGATGGAAGTCGCTGTCTGTCTCACTTTTTTACATTGTAACATAAACTGTATAGGTGTGTCTACCGCCGTGATCTCGCGATGAACGGAAGCTAATTAATTCCACGGCGTCCATCCCCGGTTCACGGGATCTTTGAACGGGCAATCCGCCACCTACTGAGACAACCTGCAAAAGCTCGGGACTGCTCATCAACTAATGCGGTACACCGGCGTCCGCACGTGTGGCATAAAGGGGGCGATTCTCTCCCTCCTCACTATAAACGTTGATTGCCTGGCGGTTTACTCTCCGAACCGCAAGCCATGACAAGAGCAATGACACGCCTATACGGCGATCGTGCGGCCACGTTCCTGTTGGTGATAAGATTATTCCCGTTTATATGCGGAAAGCTTTCATTACCGTGTTCGTTTGTCCAAAGCCGCCGCTTACAGAAGCCGCGGTAACGACCTTCTTGTTGGATTATCCGCGCGCGATCCGAGAGAGACGCGGAGATCCCGCATATATCTACTGGGACTGGCTCATAGCGAACCAGATTGGCGGAGTCACCCCCCCCCCCTCTTCCTTCCATCCTTTCCCTCCTTTCTGATCCAGGACCATGTCCAAGAGCGTCGTGCCAACCCTCGGTGCTGTCTTTATTGGTACGAGTATTGCCGGAATGTATGTCCTCTTCTTCGCCCACTACATGCACCACCGATGACGAAACTGACCGCTGGGCATAGACTCACCGGTGTTGTATGTACCCAAGTGTCGATGTATTTCAGACGGTACCAAAGAGACAAGGCTTCCACAAAACTTATGGTGAGTCCCTCCCCAGATGTATGATTCTGCGGCAGCGTTTAATCCCAAATAGGTGTTCGCTGTCTGGTCCGTGCTCCCCGGGTGTTGCAGCCGCATCATGTCTCTAATACGATGATGGGACCGTCGAATAGGCTACTCGACATGTTGCACACAGCTATGATCATTGCTTCAAGTTGGACATGGCTCATCACGAACTTCGGTAACACCAACACAGACCAGATTCCTCCGTAGGTCCTTATGCATTCCGCAATTCACGCGTTATGCTAAAGGGTCTTCACCTAGTACGGTCGCTGTACGGTATACGTTACGTTGCGGTTGTTATTCTTGCTGAGGCCTGCGTCAGGTCTCTGTAATCATCACGGCCTTCATCACTATTATCGTGCACGGCTTTTTCATTACCCGGGTGTATCGACGTAGGCATTTATTTTCTTCCCAAGTATTTGCACCTTTTCTAACAGTTGGCGTGAAGTCAGCCACAGCCTGTTGGTTACTGCCCCATTGGTAAGCCCATCGCTCACACATTCACCCGAAGGGACCTCACACGGGTCGTCAGATTATTCTTGGACTGCTCCGCGTCGGTTCTGCGAGTGGTACGTCTTAACCAACCGCTTCTCTTGTTGTCTCTGATTCGGAACACAGTGACGTGCTCCAAGATGCTTGTTTATGGAAAATTCTCCCTCTTTCTTGAAAACGTTGCAGTAAGTAGTTGTTTCTTCCTGCCTCTAGATTCGGTCTCATTGTATTTGGAACAGTGGGTCTTTACATTGGGGCTCACTACCTCGTCCGTTTTGGACATTTTGTTAACCGGAATTTTGCTGTACTACCTGAGGAAATCGAAAACTGGCTTCGCAAAGTAAGCTCCTCGCGTGGTGTTTGACGCGACGACGAAACTAAGTTTTCTACGATAGCATGGATCATGTCATTGACACGCTATCTCTGTATACTATACAAAGCGGGCTGGTAACGACGTAAGGTTCACTCCAATTGCACTTCTTCCGATCCTAACCGCACTACGCCTAGCATTGCCATCGTCGTATCGTTAGGATTTGTAAGTGTCCAACCCTACGTCTCGGCGTCGCTCATTCAGAACGTCAAACAGTGGATTGGAATGAATCATAATTTGGTATTCCTTGGGCTGCATTTCACGATCAGCAAACTTTATGCGAATTCTTTCCTCGCTACGTACGTCTTCTGTCTTCTTTTCCGGGAATATCTATTGAACGTCTCCCGGTTCGCAGGTTAAATGCCCGTGATGGTATCCGTGACCGCCACGCCGGCACCCCTCAAGAACTTCCCCCCTCTTTTTTTTCGGGCTCCAACCCGTTCCATCGACGAAAGAGACGATCGACAGCTGTTCGTCCCTTGATGTACACACTGCGAAAATTTGCTGATTTCTAACGACAGGACCTTCCCATGCAGGTCGACCCCGACCAGCAGACGACCGCCACGGATGATACCGTTGAGCGCGCCATGGGGGACATTGGTATGGCCCCCCTCTCGAAAGCACTTAGAGTTGGGAGATTTTCCTTGGATGTGAGGCACAACCACGATCTCGAATTAAATTGTAAGTTATCGGCCAACACCATCGTATAGAACCGCTCCGAACGCTGGACGTAATGTATTTTTACCTCGACCCCGGACTTTCTTGGTATCCTTAACACTCATTATTGTAACTTTGGTATGCACGTTCATCGTCTGACGATCTGTTTGAATTCGGAGAACTCTTTCAAGACTGTTGAGGACTCGGAATCGGTCAGGGCCGAGTGATCCGTGGATCCATCGGGTTGGCCCGACTCATGCGATACGATCGGTGGCATGTTGCCTCCCGCTCTCGGGTTGTCCACCAACACAGTCGCGTCGTTGTCCCGTGCGTTCGCGAGAGAGATTGAAAATCTGCCTACAAGATATCTACGGTAAGAAGTGGATGGTGATCGACGCGGTCGCCCGTCTCATCCCACTCCGCTTGCAGGGAATTCTTCAAGATCAAAGTCAAGGATGACATTAAAGCCCTACCCAGCCCCGAGTCTCCTGGCTTCAAAGTGAGGTACAAGCGGGTCTCGAGGGTGCGTTTTGGCTGCAAATTGCTTGTATTTTCATTACTGAAGAGATCTCATAGGAGTTGAGGAAACTCGAAGCGGCGAACAACGGAAACAGCATGGCGTACGAACACATCCTGTCCCTTGCATACGGGAGGAAAGGCAAGTTGCGGCGGGAGCTACTGGAAGTGAGTACGCATATACGTCTCATTTTATGGCTAGCCAACGAACTCGACCTTTTCCAGCCACTCCTCAGTGACCCATCCGCCCCGCTTCCCCCACCAATAATCCCTCCCGTCGAATCTTCACGTCCGCCGGTATACTCCCCCGAAATGACCGCACTACTCACATCAACCTTCGCTCGTAATGGGTCACCTCCCCGTACACAACAGCAACTGCGACATCCACTTAATTTGCCAAAGCGGGCTGATCCAAAGTCGTCCGAAGCGAAGATCCTTGGACCTTTGAGCAAGCGGCGAGAGGTCAATCTGAGATGGAGGTTTTTTGAAGAGGAGACGGCAAAGGTTCGGGTGCCGATAGAGGTTTCTCGATTGCACGCCATCCAAACGCACACTACACAGACCGGCGAAATCGAGGGGACGGACACTAGGGATACGGAGCGACTCACACCACCGCCCGTAGGGTTCCAGGGAACCTCTGTCCTCCATGACCTGGAAGCCATCGCCTCCCCGAACCCAAACCTTCCAAAACGCGCCACCAGCCCGTCTCTCCCCCACTCAACGACAAACAACACTTCGTCCACTCCCACCGTCAACCACTTTATTCGCCGCCAACACCGAAAACTACTCGGGAAAATCCCTATTCTGACGTACTCCAAACGTCCTAATAGCCCAATGGGGCAGTACGAAGTCTCTTTGTCACCCTTTGTGTGCTCGGAATCGTCGACTGGGTTGACCTCGGCCGTCCCGATGGCCGATGAAGCTGACTTGGCTTGGTTGAGGCTACCGCCTCCCCCACAGGAACCCAGGGTAGAGCTGGACTCTACACTGTCGCAGAAGCCCGAGGCGAAGTCAAAGCCGGATCAAAACCCTCGAGTTGATGGGAAACTTGAAAAGTACGGGCCGAGTTGGGTGGATGACGGTGACCCACCTGACGAACTTCAGTACCGCCCAATGGATGGAACGCCGGAGCTACAGGTTGAGCTGAAACCTGAGGTAGAGGATGGGCCGAAAGTGTGGGTGAAGTCGCAGGTGGGCCAAACCCCCCAGGTTCATGTGAATCCGAAGGACAACGTTTGTTTGTGGTCCCCGAGGCCGGCTTTGGTGGACGAGCCACCTAGCCAACCCAATCGTCGTCCGAAAGAGAACCCAAAGAGACCCAGGCGCTCTGACGAAACGACTGGCGAAAGACCTCGGAGGGAATAATTCCCTCCTTGCCTTATCCCACCTACGCCGAAGGGTATCCGACCGTCCAAGTAAAATTCGGTCAAGAAAGGACCCTGCAAGCCCCATTCAAAGTCGTGGCGGTCCCACCTGGATCGCCTTCACCCAACAAATCAACTCTCCAACACTATTTCTGATCCACCAACCGTGGTGCAAGCACATGGGGATATGGCTTTATACACGTGGTGCTCTTTGAGACTGCAACAAAAAAACGAGTAATAATAATATGCAAACTAATAAATACAACCCTAATACGATCTCCCTTCTACACGCATTACTTTCGCTCTGGCAGGCGGATTGAGAACGGAGGTGTCATTGATAATCTTCGTTCGCCGACTCCATTTCCAGCTGCTGCAACTCAATGACGTGCATTCCATACGACCTGTCGGCGGCTTGGGCGGGGCCCGCGTTGTGGATCGTCTGGTCCACTCCGCACATCAGCTTGAGCATGACATGATACTCCTCGAACGCAAACTCTTGCTTGACTTTGATGCTCTCGATCAATTCCTGTGAAAAGGCGGGCTCAGTGCACAAAACTCAAGACGATTCCTCTGTAAAAAGTGCACAAACCGTTGGAGTCCTGAAGAATAACGTGTAATACTTCTTCGCACGATCAAAGTCCGCTCCCCTGGTATCGCTCGTGAGGGTCTTGATGCTCTGCTGAAGCGCCAAGATGTTCCTGATCATCTTCCTGACACCGTTCGCGTTTGCCAGACGAATGCGTTTGGCTTCCGAAACCAGGAGATGTTCAAGTAATTGACCGATGCCTTCGAAAGCGAACCTTTTAGGGAACAAAACGTGAGATCGAAGATCCAACGAGGTGGACAGTAAGACTCTTACGCGTGTTCCCTCTCCCCCACAGCTGTCGATAGGTGCCCTTCGCACTTGGTCAGCTCGGTGTTCAGATCGACAATGTGAGGATCCGGTTCGGACGCTTCCCGCTCGAGGTTATAGTTCCCCTAGATTTGTGAAAAGGGAGTACTCAGAAATCGCTGACCGACGTTGCAAGTTCTCCCTCACATGTCCCATAGATAACACCAAGTGGTAAATCGCACGACACCGTATATCCATACGTATCGTAAAGAGCACCCATTCAGCCAACTGCTTGTATGTCTCGAATAGAGAGTTGAAGCGACTAAAAGCAACGGTTCATCACAGTGAGCGAGGAGGCAAAGAACCGAGGCTTACAGTGACATCTCTTTTGACAATGGCAACTGGAGTGGTTCTGAATGGTCGAATGGCCGCAGGAAGGGGACACCCGCTGTATATGGAGTCACTGTCGACATTGGTATCAACCTGAGTGGAATGGTCGGTGACAGCGGAACTTCAGGGACAGCTTTGAGAGCATCCAACGCTTCGGTGAACCAGCGCTGGAAGATGCAGTGGTTCGTTCAACTACACACAACGAGTGGGCTGACTTCCGCTCACCAAACTCGTGTAGAGACTCCCAAGCGTCGCCAGGTTCCGAGTAGACCCAATCAGGTTGTTCTTCTCCACGGTGCCGTCTTCGCCAACAAAGTTCAACTCCAAATGCGTTTCCTGCCTATACAGCTGATCCTTCTTCGGGGTATTAATCTCAGATATCTTGAAGATCTCCGACAGGCAGGGGTGTAAATCCGGTCTCTGCGCCCAATCCGCGGCCAAGGCAACTTTCGGGTCAGAGTCGGTCGGTTTCTGTTCCCCGGTCAAAATGAGCTCCTGGAACCTCGTAGAACACCTCTGGTAGAATTCCACCACAACTGTGAGGATCAATCGCGAGTAGTTCTCCTTGTGGAATGGTGATGTGCGGAGCATGGCACAGAGGGAGTTGATCAATGCCATTAACTGCGTTGTAGCCTTGATGAGCGGCTGGTGGGAGAGCCTAGAAGTTGTGGTATCCGGTTGGAATGCATATATCCCTATTAACAGGTAACTCATTGTGAGCCTACTCCAAATCGCAAAGGAGACACTCCTACCATTAACGGAATGCAAAAAGAGTTCCGTAACTCTCTCCTGCAATTGCGGAAGGTACACCTTCAATACGAAATCGTCCATAACCCCACTCGATGCCCGCGTCGAATCCATTCCGCTCGGCAAGACATCCGCGACCCGTTGCAAGAACGCGAGCGTAGGCTGGAACAACACACTGACGTGGAAAGCGTCAGGTTTTATGAGTAACCGGTGATGTTGCCCTGGGTTGATGAGGTGATCGTCCACCCCAACTGCAGAAAGCGTGGCCTGAACCGATGCCTCGGCTGAACCTGGGACGAGACCGGGAACCGTGTCTTTCAGAACGCGATTCAGCTCGCCCTCGTGTGCTCGAAGGGCTTTGTTCGTTGATTTCGCGTCTCCGTCGGCGAATCTGAAGACGTGCTTTTGCAGGAAGGTGAGTCTTACTGTCTCGAGATTGAGGACGATAAAGCTACCTTCGACCTATCTCTTCCAAATTTGCCCTCGCGCAACACTTCGTTGATAGAGGCTAACGGATTCCTGCCCGACACCGAACCTTGTTCTTCGTCGGTGAGATGGTCGGACAACAATGTCCGGATCTGCAACAGCGTATTCAGCGAGCAATCGAACCTCGTCGCAGGACACCGTACCTCTGCATGTAGAGGGCCCACGATCTCGCTAAGAGGGAACAATTGCCCGGGCTTAGCACCCGATGAGTCTTTAAAATCTCGTCGCTGAACGCCGAATAAGAGATACACAGAAATCTGACGCAAAGTGATACGTACAGATCCGATCCTATTCGCAACTTCTGAAACAACACCAAGTCCCTGGGCAACGGCGTCAAGCTTCGAATACAACGTCCAGAAGAAATCTTTTAGAATCTCATGGTCGATTTGTTTCGTCGATGCTTCCAAGGCGGCCAATCTCAGCGACGAAGGACTCAACAAAGCGCCCCGTCCTTTACCCGCAGCCGATAGTAAGGTGTGCGCAGTCGACGAAAGTAATCCGAGGTTCGCAGGGTTAGGTCCAGACGAAACAACGTAGATATCCTCGATGCCAGTCCTAAGCTCTCCGGCATCCAGAACGGAACCCTTCTTAAGATAATCGGCCCGCTCGGAAACCTCATCCAAAGTCGACTCGACCAGCGCATAGATTTCCTGCGGGAGCCGTTGGGCAACAGCATCCAGCGCACTCCCGAGTTTACCCAATACTGCCAAAGATTCCAACAGAGTCTCCATGTATGTGAATGAATCTGATTCCGGGCTCTTGTTCTGAGAAGCGGCGATCCCAGCAAGATTCGAACTCGAACCAAAAGAACTGATGGAATTAGCTCCAACGACGGGAGATGATGCAGACACGCTATGTCGTAGGCGGTGGTCCTCGACGTCTAGTGGAGAGTCGTTGGGTCGTACAGCAAGCTCGGCTAGGAAATGCCTGTAGCGATCCGGTAGGTTTTCCGCAGGCTCGGAATCGCGTTTTGCTGCTCGTACGGATTCCGGCAGTTCCAGGTCGTATTCGGTCTTTGGAACTGCGATTGGTCGATTAGCAAGCGCTTTCAAGATATGCATCTCGGGCTACACTCACGGGTCTGTTGACTTGGGGTGTACGCAACCCATCTTGAACTCGTAAACACCGACTTCAGGTAAAGGTGACTGTGAAGTTCGTCGATGAGGATCTCGCGTAGTGCCTGCTTGGAGTTCAACTTGATCCAAGATAAAAAATTACCGAGGTACATACGGGTTCCTGGGACACGAGATAATTTCGAAGGTCAGCAACAGCTCCGATTTCCATCATGTCAGAGTTCCGGACAGTCTTCAGGCTGCGAACGAGCAGAATAGCGGCCTGCAACAAACGCTTCTCGGAGATCAAGCTTTCTAAAGCGTCCGGAATGGACTTGAGATGTTCTCTAGGGCACGATCAGCAACCACGAAGTCACAATAGAGTCGTTAAATCATACATTTGGTCTAATATCCGCGTCATCTCCTCTAGAGTTTGTCGCCGCGACCACATCTGCAAAAGGTCCGCACGTTTATTACCTAGGGACTCCTTAGCTTCCGTAAGAGAGGCTCGGGCTTCCTTCATGAATAGTTGGGTGTTGTTAAGCTGTATCAACATAGATGCGTGGTGTGGTAGTGCCGCAGCGAACGCCTGATAATTTTCTGTATGGCGAGTCAGATCCCACCTGAGAAGGGCCAGGTGGTCAGCGTACTGTCAACTGATCCCTTGAGAGCGTCGAATAGTAGACGTTTGGTAGATTGGAAAGAACGCATGTCTTTTCCTGTAGACGATTCATTGAGAAGTTCGAGCGCGAGATCTACAGGAGTGAACTTTTGCGACTTCAGTATTGGATGACAGGTCACTGGTCTGGGACAACGAATCTTACATCCGGCGATGTACATGGTTCCCATTCGTCTTGAATTTGATCCAGCACCGCTAAGATACAAATGAATTGTGAAGAAAACGTTGTATATAGCGACGACAACTGCGATACGCATACCGTCAATATCACCGGCTTTTGCCTTTCCCCTTGCACGCTTTTGAGGTACGCGGTCCTTAATACGCTTTTGCAGCTGTCGTTCCGCTTCTTGTTCAAGGGTTCGCTGACGCTCCCATTCAACATCCTCACTCCCAGCAGTCATGGCCCTCCTCCTCTGACCCGCACTATGTAGTGCCGACAGCGCAACGCTCACAGTGGTAGAAGAACTCGGAGAAGCGGTGGAAAGTGGGGACATAGAAAGTGGGGACATATCCTCTGGAGAAGTGGGTATCGGCAATGCGGTAGGTCTTGATCGCGGGTGAGGTGGTGTTTTACGAGAGTCTGACGTGGTGTCATTCCTCGAATCCCGAGTCATACGCGAGTCCATAGAAGAGATTGAAGTCTGCCTCGCCCTCAAACCGGATCTCTGCGGCCGCGATGGCCCGTTGGAGAAGGCGGAGTTGGTGGGAGTCGAAGGTCGGACCGAGCGGCCAATTTCGAGAGGTCTAGTGGGCTGGGGCTCGCCATAATCTGCGATTGGACGTGTGTTTCGGGGGGTTGCGGAGTGGGGCGAGACGCGAGACATCCAATGAGATGGAGACGAGAGGTGTGAGTGTAGCACGGCAACAGCCGATACTCTTCCTAGCCTTAGGACAGTTCCTTCCGATCGCGGTTCTTCCCAATACCACTTCTTTACCCCGGCCATCAGCTGATACACTAGGTTCCTCTTCCCTTCTCCCTTTTGCTTCAGTCCCCTCAACCATCCCAGAACTCTCCCATAGTTATTCAAAGTTCGGGGGTGGATCCCTTTTGGCACGAACCATTCCTCAGCCGCAAGCCTTGTTCGCGTCCGGGTATAAACAGGTGACGTTGTAGAGGTTCACCCTGACCGAATGAAACAACGAATCCTCGATGACTCTTCCCCAGACAGCCTTGGTCGCAAGAGTGTCCTCCAGAATTACAATCACATACGGGAGTCCAGGTTGGTTCAACCTTGGCGCAACAGCAGGAGAAAAGGAGGTTATCGTTCAGTTTGTCTTTTTTGACTGTAGGGCCACCGTTTCCGACGAGCCAGAGAGTTGAGGTTCTTTTGATGTCGACGATTACGGTGCTGTTGTCCGTCGGCACGGGGGTGTGGCCCCTGAATCCATCCGCGTCAGGTTCCGAGCTCGAAGGAGACCCCCCCCCCCGGACTTTGAGTCGTTGATCACTTTTCTGTGAGTCTAAATCGCCGCTTCAGATAAACACCCGTTGACTGCGGCTACTTCCAGGCGTATCATTCTCGCACTCCTTCAATTGTTGATCTGTTTTCGTCTTACTAACACGGAAATGCCCCTCCCTCTCGACTTCACCAACCACGTTGACTCCAGTGGTCAATACCGATGTGGACTTGCCTTCAATTCCTTCTGGATCGTTTGGTCAACATCTACTCGTGGGTGCGACAGTAGCCCTTGCATCCGTCAGCGGCCGCATCGTCGCCCCAAGGGCGATGACCGCTTAGGCATGCCGATCACTCTCCAAAGCCGCAGGAAATATGATATCCCCCTAAGGAACGCACTATGCTGCATGAAAAGCGATCCCATGTTCGTCGGAAGTCAGACTTCGGTATTCGATCTTTATCATACCAGAGATGTGAACCCAGTCCCACACGGCTGGCAGGTGGGGTGAACAACGTTCTAATAACTGCCCGACTGCCCGCCATGTGCCAACAGGTTTGTAAAACTGCTCATCGACATCTCCTGAACCCTGGTCTGACCATTGTCACAGCTCAAGAAATGATCCACTTTCTTAGCGACATCGTTGGCCAGCTTGGCTTTCGTGATCAGGGATGGGTTGCGCCCCCAACCATTCATATTCAAGGCGAGTGCATGGTTGCCATTAATTTGCACTCGAGGAAAGGATATTCCCTCTTCCCATGATATGCGCCACAACCCCCGAAACTTCTGGTGGAGTCCGCCTGCCCTTGGTCCCGTGGGCGTCAGTTGTCTCGCCCTGTTAGGTATACCCATTCACCAATGCTAGTCAGGCTGTAGGATATCCCCCAGCGGTTATCGCTTCCGTCCCAGGCGTCAGAAGTCTGCCGGACAGACTGGCGAGAGGCGGTCTCTGGTTCATGATGGAATAATGGTAAATGAACCGATCCGTAAGGGCAGCAACAGTATAATTGACCGCGGAGATGGAAAGTACGGGCGTTCAGGGACGATAGTGTAAAGAGTGGGTCACCGGCCACCTTTCATCCTGAAGGAGTTTGCGAAATGGTACTTTGTGAGAGTGGACCTGCCCAGAGTGTCTCATACGGGAGACGGGTAGTGGCATTATGGATGAGTGAATATCAGCCTCAAGTGGAATGCCAAGCAGTCATCCATCCACCCAAATGGCCCCACGCCCAGGGTGCCTTAGCACAATATATCCAGCCATGCTGCCACATTCGCCACAGCGGGTTTCCTTTCGATACTTACCGCGAAAGTCGCGTGACAGTCACAGTCAGGACGCAATCAACTGTTGCACAGGACGCTGGCCCGTTGGTCAACATCGTGGAGGGCGCTGGCATTGGCGCTCGGCGTCCAGAATGGACCCGATTGCATTTTCTTTGTCCCGAAAACAATTGATTGCGATCCATTTCACATCGTATCTCAAACAATCCTAATTACAAGGGAGGAGAACATAATGTAACTATTGTTTCGCGGAATCTCCACGACGGAAATCTTGGTCACATCGCTGTGAAGGGCTGCTGCCCAACGAGCACCTATCACGACATTGGGCTCGATGACATCAATATAGAATCCGGGAAAGTGCCGCAGCTTATGACGATTATCACAATTGGCTTGCGAACCACGTAGCGCCACCAAAGATATTTTTTACGGTATCCACAATTTTCTGCGGTGTCTACATTTCCTAGGGTCTCCCTGCCCTGGGGGTCCACATTCCATTTTCCGGACCACGTGGTATCCCCAGTAGCGGATGCGGGCGGAAATCCAGTGACATTTTCTCCAGGGGAATACCCCTCCACCCGCCTGGGTATCTGACAGCTGGGGATTTCGTCCTGAAGGCGTTGAAGGCAACGCATATCGCAACAGGGCCCTTGAGCACCAGGAGAATCGCGCGAGTAAGCGGACCTTGGGCTCCGCCTCGGTGGGATTTTTCCGAATTCGTCTCCAAAACATTATGATTCACACATGTCCACGCCATCACGGAAAAATGGTATGACCAGAGAATCGAGTTTTTGTCGAAATTCCGGAAAAGATGTCTCCATAAATACTTGCCCCGAGTTGCGGGAGCGGATATATAAATCCAGATCTTCCCACCTCGTCCCTTTTCTCCCATCCCCCATCCCCTACCCCTTGAGTCCCCTTCTCTAAACCTTCCCCTCCTCCATAATTTAGGAACCGCGCAGCCGTCCGTTAGCGCACCCGTGAGGAATTCTACGCCCACCTGCACCGTCTCCCCCACCTCGAACCCGTCACCTACAGTGTACAAGGGTCTGGCGCCTCTGGTTGTGCTCCCATCGTTGGTTTCACCACGCTTCGAACGATTCGGATTAACCGTCAACACTGGGGGCCAGGAATCCAACAGCCGGGATGGTCTGCCGGTCGTATGCCACATTGTGCGCTCTCAGTCCCTCAATCATCTTGTACCAGGACCTCTCTCTAGAAGGACGAGTCAGGAATGTAGCGTTGTGATCCTGCAGGCACCATTGGGTCAACATGTGTCCCACCTTCCGATCTGCAACGTAGGCGTCTCCGAGGTCCACGGACCATCCGGGATTTGCCTCTGGGGGTGTGATTGATATCGCAATTCCTCCCGTGAAGTTTTGGACCGGACGCCCAGTTCTTGGATGGTTCACGCGGTTCGACGGCTGGTCGGTTTGCCGGCCCTCATCCATATGAACCGGTCAACAACCTGAGCGCTCCGCCCCATGTTTGACAGTGGTTCGCACGAGAGGGTTCTCAACAAGCGTGATGTTTTCTTGTAAGTCTCGTTGGACATCAAGCGAAGGGCGGCAAAGTACGGATTATAAAATCCCTGCCCAGAAAAGCACATACCACAATCACAACGTTGGGTTGTACCGACATGGCCGTAGAGCTAGGTTCTACAGGCTTCAGTGACCCTTTCTACGATGTGAGTGTTTCGACTATCCATCTCCTTGGCTTTTTTTCTCAGAATTTAGTATTTCTGCGTGTCGCCCTTTGTCGCTTCCGAGGACTTTTCCCTCTACCAGAACATCCCTGAATCAATTTTGCCCCCCGCTTCGCCCGACCTCGCATACCTATACGAACTCCTCCTGGGGACCCCGTCAGACATAGGATCAAGCCAAGAAATTACACCAAATTCCTCCCTCGTTCCCCAGGGCGTCCCCGGCTCGTCGAGCTTTCTACCCCAAATCCCCGCCACAGTCGATGATGGGGCAAGGCTGTGTGCCATTTGTTCTGTGCCGACTTCACCACCACCGCCCATGCCCGTATCTCAGACTGCAACGCTCTACCCTCCTAACTGGCGTAAAATACCACAGGAAGCTTACAACCACGGGCGAAAACAGTGGGATTTCACACCGTCGGAATCCATTTTCTTCCACGTGAATGGTTGCCCAGGAGTGAACATGGGAGACGCTCTCCGCAAGAGATTTACGGGTCTTGATGGACGGGACGACCTGATGCTACAAGACGCAAGAGGCGCTATTTCATGCCGGTTGTTGGTACGTCTATCGCGTTGACACCTGCCTCGCATAAGAGTTGACAGGTTTGTATCAAGTTCCCCGGGTACCCGCGCAACAGTTCACCTCAGGTAGGGGTGCTTACCCGGGTTATGTTGTCACGTATTGACTGTGATGGAAGATTTCTACAAAGTACTGGGGCAAGAAACGTGACCCGATAACACGCAGTAAACTCGCACAACATGTCGCCAGCAAACTCAAGCAGTACTTGGACTCCATGATTGTAAGCTCACGTTGTGGTAAAATTGCACTTCCGGCGTTGCCTAAATCTGAACCACAGGTACACCCCATGGACGGGTCCACCGACAAACAGTGGAAGATCGGTGAAGGGTCCATGCGCCTTGAAAATATGTTCTTGGTGCGGCTCGCGTCCGTCTCCAAGGGTTCCTGGGAGGCCGAGATCTGGGTCGCGGACCCCACGACGTAAAACTGCCGCATAGGGCAGATATGAGCGTCATTGTATTCTATTCAATCCACCGCGCGTTTCTCAAATACGAATATGTTTTTGGTTAGAATCCTACAAACTGTTGGACGTCAAACAATCAGCAAGTCTGTGGAGTCCTCGTTGACTGCGCGTGTTTCAAACGTGGCTACGTCCGAAGGCACGCGTCACGAGCAGCGGTAGACTTGACGCGTGCACCAAACTTTAGGATGAAACCATTCGTCCGACCGAAGCGCCCTTCACCGCCCACAGTGTCGCCGAAACTTGTCGCAACTTCCTGGGCGGTTGACCACCGAGCCGATCTCTAGTCCCATTGGGTGAACAGGGTTTGGTCGTCGCGAAACGCTGTCAAATATAAGGCCGAACATGAGATTATACGCAAACGTCGTGTCGCTGCGGCACGTTCAAAGCCAAACTGTGCATCCCATCCCACACGCTATCTACACCTCGCTGGCACGTGCGATTTATTACCACGCTCGAAAGAGATTTTTGCCAAGGGACAACAAATGAAAACAATTACGATAGTGTAGGCTAAGCAGGTGAAACGGTGGTCGCAAAAGTATGGCGCTCGTGAATCTGGTCCAAATTTGGGACCAAATCCGCGGAATTCTTTCCGCGACATTTCGTGGAAAGGAATTCCAACGCCACCTCGCTCACCCGCCGTTGACGCGCACTTGTAGAGAAGACGGGAACGGTGGAGCCATTCTGGGCCAAACCCCAAGACCACAGTACGTTTTATCACGACCTTACTGGTTTCCTCACTAAACACCTGGATCCCGGATCCAGAGAACGCCGAGGACCTGGCGACCTGAACGACATTGGTGACCATACTGCACCGATGTACCGTTGTTCCTTGCATCAGTAATACATTGTATCTCTGACGTCCGATCCCAGTACGGGACATGTAGGAGAACTGGGGGGTGGGGGAGATGCAGTGTCGAACGATCCTGAGTATCATCGTCACCACAGCACGGGTTACCACGAACCCCTCGAAACATGGACAGGCTCGTCACGTAGATCCTATTGATGGTGACTGAGTCCTGCAATCCTTCCCTTTGGACGCACTTGCATTCGTCAGGGATCAAGCTAGATCGTGCGGGAAACGCACCCGCCTTGATGTATTGTTTAACCCTCCTTCCAACCTCCTTCGCTAGTTTACTGTGCGCGATGGGTTTCCATTCAACGGTGTGATCGCGAGTGTTTAACTAAGTAGGGGATCAACAGGAATTTTCTATCGTGGTCGGCGTGCTTTGCCTTGGGCGTGTACTGATTGTATCCAGTGAATTGGTGAAAAAAAATGTCGACGGAATGTTCGTCTAAGGAGTTGTTGTGCCTACCTGGATTCTGCAGGCGGGCCGATGTACTCTTGAAGGCAGACAACCTCTCGTCTCGGCATTCTAAGCCCGTGTAGACCTTATCCGCAGCTTGAGAGATGGAGATTCCGGGTGCGCCGTTGACGGTGAAATGAATGGGATTTTCTGCGATAAATCTCCCCTGGGTCCTGCTAGGGACGTACGGTTCTTGCTGTATCAAGTTCCGGGGCGGAAGTTGTTGTACCGTTTCGTTTGCCTGCAAGGAGAGGGGGTCAATCTGGGTGTCATCTTTCGCATCGGCTGCGGCTTTTTCAAGCATTTCCTTTGAAAAAAAGAAAGACGTGGCCCCGTGGGGAGGCGTAGATGATTCCGGAGGAAGGGGGGATTGGGGGGGGGAAGGGATATTCGTTTGAGTTGTAGACGCACTAGCCCCTGTCTGCGACTCAGGGGCTGCTTGATTCTGACCTTGATTGCCCTCAACCATCGGGTGAGAATTGGCTGAGAAGGCAACTATCGAAGAAAAGTTTGGAACTGAGGAAGCGGGAAGAAGGGAAAGAGACTATTCGAGAGTGCGGGATAGAGTGTTTGGACGTAGGAGCCAAAGGGAGAACAACGATCGAGAGTCAGGTGTTCCCTCTCCTCCGTTGGACGTTGGTGCCGATCGCTCACTCACGGCACCGTCCCGAAGTCGTAGCCACAACCCTCAATTGTGAGATGTACAAAAACCCGGCCGCGGAAAATGAGAAACTCCGAGCAAACGTTGGCCTCGTATACTGTAGCACCCCAATTGATATCTTATCTCCCCCCACGGGTAAACTTCGGGGAGGACAGGTTCGCGACCCCAATGATCGCTCTCCCGCGATGAGGGGCTGCCAAAACCCCCCGCGCCGGGACTGACACGAGTTTTGCGTCGGCCCGGGAGCCTGTATTCACTCGCGATACAGGCTCATCCAAGACCCGCCCCTAACCCCCACGCGCTCTGGAACTGTGGAATCCACAACCCATCCGCTGATCGTCACAAGAAGAACCGATTACTCCCGGTCATCAGCATCAAATGATAGTCGGACTCGTCAATGAACAAGTGCGGCACTTTCACTGGCACAGATAGTACTAGTACTGGTAGCAGCGTGGGGAAAAATATATATCGTACAAGTAGAACGTTCTGTCCAGAAGGGAGTTCAGTATGACCCCAGAAAGGCAGCAAAACCAAACCACTAGTTCTCACCTTTTACAACAAAGGTTCAAAATGTCCAGAAGAAGCACATTTTACGCGAATCATGACAAGGACACGCGGTCTCGTCACATGTGGATCATCGACCTCCCCCACCGCTCAGAGATATCCTGCACCTTCAACATTACACCGGCGGCTCCACGCTTGAGCCTGACTTCTTGCGCGCCGCCACCCCCGGCAACCCTCAAGCCTTGCTCCAACCAGCTCAGTAGGTTCCCTGCCCATTCGCCCGCACTCAGCACCAGTCGCGTATGTTCGAGCCCCAAAGACCGCCCCCCGTCCAAGTCCAAACATCCGTCAAGGGTGACTAATGCCAGCTCGAGTGAAGCGGCGAGAACTGAAGCCTCCTTGTCCTTGCTCGTGGTTCCCTGTCCCCACTCGGCCTTTAATACCGGGTCTAGGTCTTCGTCGTCGTCGTCCGTCTGTGAGACCGGCCTCGTCCCTAACGTGATCGCCAATTCCAAACTGTCCGGAGCGACGAGTGCCAACCACTGCGGTGCGTTCCGCCCCGCGTGTGCCAACACCGCCAGAGTGCCGATGAACTGAGCCAAGACGACTGGATTCAGCACCAGTCCAGTCCCAGAGCCTCGGTAACGGTAGAGGGGGTCCGACTGACGCGAAAGACGTTCTTCACGAGTCTGTTCATCTCTGAAGAAGACCCAAAACTGGTTGATGAGAGGGCAGATAAAGTACTCCGCTGCAAGGTCGGTGAACCTCGCTGCTACTGGTCCGCGCCCAGGCGAAGCAGTGTGGAAAGTTTCTGAGCGTGGATTGAGGGCAATGGGGTTGTCGATGACCGATATCTTCGCCGGTTTTTGGAGTCGCAGTCGGCGTTCTCGGGTGAGAGATGGAGGTGCCTTGTCGGAGGCATCGTCCTTGGCTTTTTCGACAGCAGCCTTGCTAATGTCCATTAAAAGCTCTTGAACGGGACCTTCAGTTATGAGCTTCTGGTGCATCGCCGGTGGGAGCCTTTTCGAGGGGAATGATATTCGAGACAATGCGACATTGGGTGCTGGGACTGGCAAAGATGCCAATTCTCTCGCCCCGAGCGCGAGAGCAGTCAACATAACGAATCTCTGGTCGATGGAATACTGGTTCTTGAAAAATTCCTCAATAACACAGCTGCAGGGGTGAGTCGGCCTCGCGCATAGTAATCGGTATGACGTGGCGCACGTACAGTGCAGACTTTCGAGGGCAACACGCCACCAGCGCAGTGACGATTCCTTGTCGCTTCGTTGAGAAATCATCCAACTCGTACGAATTCTGCAGTCCGACAAATGCGTAGACGAGGTTCACGGCATTCTCCTCTGTCTCATACGATGTTAGTTTGGCCTCATCCTGGAATGTATGCGACACTGACCGAGCTCCATTCCAAAGTTCCTCTTCCTCCTAATCAATTCTTCACCACAGTTCAACGCCATCTCGATCTTATCCGGCTCATTGTTCTCAGCGGATTTCAGTCCCGCATTGGTGCTCCTTACGAGTTCACCAAGCTGAGCCAAATAAACTGGTTTTGGACTCTTCTTCACTCCGACGTTTAGTGTGGGGTCTTTCTCGATCTCCTCCAGCTCTGAGTGTGTCGGAGATGATGCGCGGTCGGGGTCCTCTTCTGAAGCATATCCTTGGATAGAGTCGTCGTCGGAGTCGGGCTCAGCAGCATTCTCCACGCGAATCGCATGTCTTGGTGCCACGGGGCTGGAAGGGTTCACGTTCGTAGGGCTCCGCTTCTCCTGTTTGTGGGGCTCTTGCTGCTCTTCAACAGATGGTTGGATATCCTCCACGCCGATATCTCGCTCCTTGATGAGAATCCGCAAGGACCGAGCCCAAACCCTATCGGAATCTCCTCCTTCCCAATCCCCGAAATCGAGTTTCTTTTCTGCTAGGGTGGCGACCTCTTCCGCGACGAGCATCCCGCACCTGCGTATGGCTGGGTCCAGGTGCTTGATGTAAGTTCCAATAGCGGAGATGAATGCTGGAGACATCGCAAGGTCGTTCGAAGCCGAAGGGCAGTACGAAAGGAGAACGAGGAACATGACAGTGATATCTGACAAAGGCAAATACGACGTCAAACTGGAGGTAGCGCGTGAAAGAGTCGCCGTGAAACTTACAACGGTGTCTGGAGAGTAGAGAGTGCTTGACATGGGCAGGAGAAGACCACGTCTCGAGCACTTGCATCAAAAGTGCTTCAACAGCTATACACTGTGAGTATTACTGAACTCGCGCGCGCTCTACCACGACTTACGAGATGAATCAATGTCATCTTTTGTTGAAGAGGCCACCCAACAAGCCAGCACGCGAGCCCCTCCTTCGCCAAAATCTCTGGTTTGGGACACAGCAAGAACTATATCCCATAAATCCCGGTTACCTGGGGAAATGTCTCCTAGGACCGCTCTGAGCAGTGTGGCTTCTGACTTTACAAGGCTCCTAGCGGGTAGACCCGGATCCAAGGAAGGGATGGAGCTGACCGAAGAAAACAAGGAGATGAATACGGACTGAAGGACAGTGGAAGAGGGAAATCCGTCGAGGATCGTTTTCCATAAGGTCCGGTATGAAGGGGAATCCGCGCGTTGTCGTATTTTTGGGAGGCAAACGGCAAAAAAGGATGGCTGCGAAGAGTTCCATGAGACGGTTGAGGGGAATGCACCGATGTTCACGAGCTTCGCGAGGAGGTAGGAAAGGGCCTGTGTTCGTTCTATGATCAGGTCAAGAAGAGACCCAAGTCAGGGTTCGACAAGCTTGCCTTGTGAATTAGAACCAAGAGAGCTCAGCCTCCAAATAATATTTTCGGTATGCGAGCACAGGTCAATGATGTAACTGTCGTACTGGAGGTTGTCTGGGACTGGGTGCTCGTGTCCGCAGAAATTGGCGACCTTTGCAGGTACTGAGATCACAGTCCGAACACAATCTTCCCAACGGATTGCAGCAACGTTTGAAGAGCCTGAGTCAAACACACAGCCAAAGAGAGTTTGAATGGAATAGGATCTTGTCAGCTGGGAGAGGTATTGGACAGAGAAGGTATTGAATGGGGTTGACAAGATGGTGTTATATGCTTCCAAAGCCGTTCGACCTGCATTATGTGAAGCGGACGGTGTTGGGCAGAAGAATTGGTCTACAATTTCTAGCGCATTTTCCTCGTGTAATGCGCCATCCCAGGAGGGAAGTATGTTTTGAAGTAATGCCATTTGGATCACGGGGAGATGTTTCGGAATGTTGAACGATCCTTTCGGCAGCTTTTCCGACGCATACTTCTGGAATCGCGCTTGCAACAGTCCAATGGATTCAAGTGGTCGGGCGAGCAAGATTAGAAGAGTTGCGAGGTCAGGGATGGGAGATTGAAGAACGTCGAGAATTTGTTTGACATCGTCTTGAGTCATGACTCAGTCTCTTCCGCTCTTCGATCACGAGGATGTCTATAACCGAATCTACACCAGTATCACACAGCGAAGCTCATGCGGCTGACATCGAGTTTTTCGTACGACGGGGGATGACCAAGGGTTACCAGACTATGTCGCTCGTGACGCCCCCGCTTTACACCATCTTCATTCTTACACGACGGGGCCGCGGTGCATGGCATCTGAGTCGCTTCCTCAGGGCTACTTGGATAGGAGGCGCGGTTGGTAGGTTCCGACGTAGTTGAGCTTTGTGACAAAGTTCCGGTTGACCCTTCATGATAGGTCTAGCGACTGGGGGCGGGTTCGAGTACATCAGAACCGCGCATAGCGACGAAACGGCGGCCCGGGATCGCAGGATCCGGGCGAGTTACAACGTGCGCAGTCTTCGGTTCTGTCTGCCTTTTCCTTGAAAAACTGGCGTATATCTTTCCAGACCGCTTCCATCCGTGCCGATGACCATGCGACTATTGGTGCCATACTTTTCGCGATGTTGACCCCAGCGTTTTTCTGGAAACAGGCCAACGTTGCCAACCGTGAGTGATCCTCCTTCTGACGCGTTTAATTCACTCCCGTGATGACAACCGGAACTCTTTCCAGTTATTTTGGGCGGAGCTGGGTTGGGGACTGGGACAGGATTATACTACCACTGGGGTCGGTCGCTGTCGGGTGACAATCCACCACCAACGGTGCCGAGATCAGGGGCAACCGAACCCCTTTAACGCCACGAGCAAAGCCCATGTATTCCTTACTTTACGGTACAACACACATTCGGGGTCTTGACCTCAGCAACGGACGTGGAATCATCGCAAGTGAAGCGTGCCAGGAACAGATGCGGCCGTCGCCAGGAACTAGGCAGGTCCGCAGACCATTGTCATCAGATGGATCACATGTGCTGTGGTCCGTGGACAGCCTGTGATGGAAACCTTTGCCCCCCGTGATCGTCCTGTTCCGAACCGAACACCGATTGTCGTCGGGATTCTTTTCCACGAGGTTACGGTCATGAGGAAATAATGGATTTCGTTTCCTGGTTCCGGGGCATCCCCACCCTTTGCCTCTGGCTCTCATCCACGACCGCTCTACTGAGTATACCGTTCGTATTCTTTGGGCCTCTTCCCCGCCCTCCCCACGCTCAGCATCAATCAGTCTCTGCTGGACACTTACTCGCGATACCCTTCGATACCCCGAACCAGCAAATAAACCCACCACTCATTTACCGATCTTCTGTCGTTTCTTCGCAAAATGTTCTTCCTTCCCATTATTTTTTCTTCTTTGACTCTCATTCGTTCGACTACCGCCGCCACTGCACAGGAATGGAGATCACGCTCCATCTACCAGTGGGTATCGAATATTATTGCCGTGATTCGACTGCTCTGACGAACGCTCGAAAGACTTCTTACGGACCGTTACGCACTTCCAAATGGTGCAGACCCAACCGCCTGCAAACCCGAGGCCCGGACCTGGTACTTCGTCTCTTTCTGCCCTCGTTGAGGTCTTTCTCACTTCCCGTAGGTGTGGTGGAACCTGGAGCACTATCCGGGAGAACCTTGACTACATTCAAAACGCAGGTTTCACTGCGATTTGGATCAGTCCCATAAACCAGAATTATGATGGTCCTCGATCTGCATACGGCGACCCGTACCACGGTATGTTGACACCCCTCTCGTGAACCCACCGTGCAGACCTCGCATCTACAAGGGTACTGGATCCAGGACGCGACTCAATTGAACCCTCGTTTCGGTACCGCTGAGGACCTCAAAGCTCTTTCTGCGGAGCTTCACCGCAGAGACATGTAGGTCCTCCATCCCCCACATTACTTGGAGCCAAGCAGCTGATATACGTAAGGTACCTCATGATTGACATTGTCGTGAATAATGTCATGGCCACCTCGACTAATCCAGATTATTCCAAGTACATGTTCAAAGACAAGGTTCGCGACTTTTGACCGCCGTTCCCTTTCTCCCCTGTCAACATCTGCCCCACAGTCTCAGTACCATGACTATTGCCCCATTGTTTGGGAAGATAGACAGAGCGAGATGAACTGCTGGATGGGTGACGAGAATGTTCCGCTCCCGGATTTGAATACACAGGACGCAAAAGTCCAAGCAGTATATGGGGACTGGATCGAGAATATCGTAAAGGAATATTCCATCGATGGTCTCCGTATCGACGGTATGTGTATTGCTTCTATATTTGTCGCCCCCTAGCCTCAACCTTTTTTCCAGCTGCCAAACATGTGAACAATGACTTCTGGGGTACGTTCTGCACCAGGGCTGGTGTTTTCTGCATGGGTGAAGTCTTCGGAGACGACATTACCCTTGCATCACAATACCAGGGCCCCGATACATTGGACTCCATCCTCAACTTCCCCGTGTACAATGCTCTCGTCGACGCTTTCAAGATCCCCGGTGACGTCGACACCGCTGGACTAGCTCATGCTCATGACACTATGAAGACTCGCTTCAGGGACGTGACCGTATTGGGCAACTTCTTGGAGAATCATGATCTTCCTCGCTGGCACAACCTGTCTATCGACCCTCAGAGCTTATAGTACGTCCTGCCTGTCCCAGTGACTGACTATGGTCGCGTAACTGCCTTTTTATTTTTACTTCAGTAACGCTATGGTCTTCAACTTCATGTCCGATGGTATTCCTGTTGTATACTATGGGCAAGAACAGTCGTTATCTGGTGCTAGTGACCCTGTGAGTTTCACTCTGCCTATTCCCCGAGATTCTCATTGGCACTTGACATAGATGAACCGAGAGCCGTTGTGGCCCTCTGAGTACAAGAACACGACGGCCTACCAGATCATCACGACGCTCAACAAGGTGTGATTCAGATTCGAACTTATCCAACGCTGGGGGTGACTACTGAATTCCCTCCAGCTTCGCAACTATATGATCAAGAGTTCCTCTGACTGGCTCACGTCCCCTTCCGAGATCATCTCTACTTCCCCTGTTGGAATTTCTATCATTAAAGGAAACATCGTCTCTGTCATGACTACCATTGGTTCTCCTGTAGGTTTTTCGCAGCAGAGACTAACTGGTTGCTGACTCAGAACCCAGCCTCAGAACGTCAGCATGGGAGTCTACACCCCATTCCCCAATAGCATGCCACTCACCGAGTAAGTTGGCACGCCTTCACCCTGCCGCCTCTGCGCTTACGGGTTGACACAGTATCCTTTCGTGTAAGCAACTCGTTGTCGGTTCAAACCGAACCATCACCGTAGAGTATTCTCTAGGTGGTCGTCCAACTGTCCTTGTCCCTTCAGAACTACTGACCGGCTCTGGCCTCTGCGGATACAGCGCCAACGTTTCAACCAGCACCCGGGGCAACCATGTCGACCACGGTGGCGCTTCCGCGGTGATGCATAACTGCACGTCCGCGCTCGTTGTATTCTTTGCACTTTTTGGGGGGGTTGTGACTCTATTGTTGTGACTTCTCCTTTCTGTACTTTATCACTTGTTGTATGCAGGGTTTTGGCTTGAGGGAACTATCGACACTTCACCAATCCAAACACACTGGCATGGTTGGCGCCACAGAAATTGAATCTCAGACTGAAAAATCCCACGTGGGCAGGATCGCGGGTGGGAGATTGCCGTGACCGTATTTGGCTGCACGCTGAATCTTGGGCAGGTTTTGTGGAGGGGGATCATCCAGACTCTCGTCCTACGAACGGAACCCAACCTTTTTCAGCCCGTCCCCACGACACCATCACGAAAACGGCTTCCAGTGCAGGCGTGACTCCTCGTCGCGCGGAGACGGCCAGCACTCGGGCACGAACTCCTGGCGGTACAATGGACAACAACAACCCGCCCAATCCGAATATACACACCATAGTCAAGGCCCAGATCGTGTTCCTCCTCTCCACCCTCACCGAGGATAATTTTGACTTCAATCAAAACCAGATACACACGGTGCGCAGCCCCAGATCCTCCTCTGTTATCCTTCTACTATCCGAGAGCCCGCCACTGACGTGTTTTCCCCGTGTTCGCCACCGCATTCCCCTCTACTCAACCGAACCATCTCGCTACAGCTAGCGGAGCAGCATGGTGTTGGCACTTATCTTCATTTCATCCGGAGGCTCATAGTCCATTCCCAAGGACGACTCGCCGTGAACGTCACCTTCGATGCCTCGACCGCGCTCACTTTCCGATTACTCGTGCAAGAGACTCAGAGGCTCGCTCGCGACCCATACCTCGCTGACCGTTTCAGGGAGAGCGTCGATAAGGGTGAAGGGGACGTGTTCAGGAACTTTGATCTCGGTCGATTCGTGGATCGTGTGGGGTTGCGCCCGCTGGAGCAGTTAATTCTCGCCTCTTCCTTCGTCTCATCTTCCGCACAACTATCCAGGAAGGAACTCGAAGATCAAGCCACCGCGATCATCCGAAACGAGTTTGAGGACGCCGCCGTTAGCTTGTGCCAGCCGGTGTCATTTGAACATGGGGACTTGAACCCGTCTCAGCTCGCCAAGTTGATGGAAAATCTGTCACTCGGTACATTGGATGACCCCGTGTTGGATGCTCCCCAGCGGCAAGCTTTGATTGTGGCCGCTCAGGCTAAGTTTGGTCCGGAAGTCATTTCACCCATTCTTCAACGCATTTTCCCCTCTATCTCGTAAGTCCTCTAGCGTTTTGGATTCCATTCTCGGGCTCAATTCCTCTATCAGCCTCCCTCCCGGTTCTACTCTCGTCCAGACCTTGCTTGACCTTGGGCCAGATATCACCGGCGATCCCGATTCCGTTCACGCATTGATGGCGAGGTTTGGAATCACGGCTGAGGATCCGCCAACAGCTGCCCAAGCGATGGAAATCATTTCTCCCCTGTCGCGTGCCGCAGTGGAGGGGCGCACCCTTTGTGATGTGAACGCGTTGATGGCCGCGTTCACAAGTTTCGTACGTGCTTCGTGCATCCTTTTCTCCAATAACCCTGATGACGCGTCCCAGAATGTTGACCTGGACTGGGCTGGCATGATCAAATCCTTTGACCTCCCTGACCGATCTGGCGTCGACACACCTACTTTGAAGCTTCTGATAGCCATCTTACTCTCTTGTCCTGCGACAGCCAATCCGCACGCTGTCACCGGGTTCTGGCAGGAATGGTCGAATCCACTGTACCAGTTGAGACTCCTAGATGCGCTCCTTTCTCTTCCTGGGGATACCTTCAACTTCGTTTCCCTTCCTGGACGAAGGATCGTGACCGTGGATGACGTTTCTGGTGCTAGCCCGACCATCAAATCCTTGGCCGCTAACGTCCAGGGTCATACATGGAACTCCTTGGATCTCTTCGAGGTGCTCGTCAGGTTGGCGGACTCAGACTCGCAGGATATTCGGACCTGCGTCAGGGACATGCTCGATAAGGCCGTCAGGATTAGTGCCGAACTGGTTCATATGGGCTTGTTGCAAGTCCCGGTATGTGTTTTATATCACAATCGCGGATTCCAGTTTCTGACAACAGATTCAGCAAGAACCTTGGAACGAGATCCGACTCGAGTACACTCAAAGGCTTCTTGCGATGTTCCTTGGAGGTCACCCGAACCACCAGCTCGTGTTCATGAGGATCTGGCAGATCAAGCCATCTTACCTGACGAACGCTTTCCGCGATTTCTATGAGGAGAATCCCCTAAACATCACTAGAATTCTCGATGTCGCCCAGGACCTCAAAGTCAGTTCACACCCACTGACGAATCGCAGTCTGTTCCAGTACGAAGTTCAGATCCTTGACTCATTGTTGGAGGTGCGACCATTCACATTCGCACTGGACGTTGCGTCTTTGGCGTCCAGGAGGGAGTACTTGAACTTGGACAAGTGGCTCGCGGATAACATTGCTACCCATGGGGCGGAATTCCTTCACGCAGTCATCAAATTCTTGGATCTCAAGACGGACAGTGAGAAGGCCACCCGCGTTTCTGATCCTGCCGTAGATCACAGGACCATGCCACTAAACCCGCAGACGATCGCTATTTTCCTCCGGGTCTTGCGGAACAGGTAAGCAAACCATTCCTTCAATAACACGAGTCTCCCAATCATGCTCGCTTGGATAGCTCGAGCATCATGAACGAATCGGACGTCGATTACTGCCTCGAAGTCAGGAATGCGTGCCTCCAGATCCACCCTAGGCTCATGAACCTTATGCCTGGCCACGAGGCTGAACCTGGTTTCTCGGTCGTCAGTTACAGCGCGGAAACCGAGGCCGAAGTGGATAGCATCTACAAGCAGATGTACGACGAACAAATCACTATCGAGGACGTCATTACATTGTTGCAAAAGACCAAGGCCTCTTCCTCCACTCACGACCACGAAATTTTTTCTTGTATGCTGCACTTCTTGTTCGACGAGTACAAGTTCTTCCAGTCCTTCTACCCGGCGCGAGAACTAGTCATGACCGGCTACCTCTTCGGTTCCATCATCCAACACCGGCTTGTCGAGTACATCCCCCTCGGCATCGCTATCCGTTACGTCTTAGATGCGTTAAACTGCCCCCCAGAGACCAACCTCTTTAAGTTCGGTATCGAGGCCCTTTCGCGTTTCGAATCTCGCCTCTCCGAATGGCAACCTCTTTGTCAAGCCCTCCTCAAAATCCCTCACCTCCACGCCATTCATCCCGAACTCGTCACCCACGTCCAACGTGCCGTTGCCACAGGAGACCCAACTGCCCCCGCGATGGATTTGGGTCTCGGTGGCATGTCTACTGTTGAGGCGCCCCCAGTCTTCACTGCCATCCACGTGGACAAGTTAGAAGGGGAAATGGAAAAGCCCCCCGAAGAGGTCTCCGACAAGATCTTGTTTATCATCAACAACCTCGCTCCCACCAACTTTGACACGAAGCTCCGTGACATGAAGGATCAGTTTCAGGATCAATACGCCCGCTGGCTTGCTAATTACCTTGTCGACCAACGCATCAGCACCGAACCGAACAACCACGATCTCTACCGACGATTTTTGGACTCACTGGGCCGAAAGACGTTGAGCAAGTTCGTCCTAGACGAGACCATTGCCAAGTCGTACGCGCTCCTCAATTCGGAGAAGACTATGCAGTCCGCAACGGAGCGTGCGGTGTTGAAAAACGTTGCGAAATGGCTGGGATCTATCACCTTCGCAAGGGACCGTCCCGTCAAACACAACAACATCTCGTTTAAAGACCTCCTTGTTGAGGGTTACGAGAATGGCAGGTCGATTGTCGCGATCCCGTTCGTTTGCAGGACCCTGGATGGATGCGCGGACTCGACGGTTTTCCAACTCCCTAACCCATGGCTCGTGGCAGTTCTGAGCTTGCTCTCCGAACTATACCACTTTGCGGAACTGAAACTTAACCTCAAGTTCGAGATTGAGATGTTATGCAAGACGCTCAAAGTTGATTTCGAGAACATCGAAGCTGCTACCATCCTCCGGAACAGGCCCCCCCATCAAGATTCTCTGGCTGGACTGCCTACGGACTACGCTGCGGGCGATATCAATGCTTTGCCTCTCGGTGGGTATGAACATTCGTCTCAAATCCACGAAGAAACCCAAGCCCTTCCGCTCGGTCCAGTATCCTCTTCAGACATATCTCGTGCTTTGGGTCCGCACCTCGATTCCATCTTGTCGAGCACCCTGCTGCATGTTGTGGTCAATCCACAACTTGGTCCCTTGGCAACAAATCACAATTTCAAGAGGGCTGTGCACGTTGCGATTGAACGTGCGGTTCGTGAGGTTCGTCCAGATCCCCTTTGATTTTTAGATGCGCAGATCGTTGATACCCATTCCTGCAGATCATCTTGCCTGTGGTGGAGAGATCGGTTACAATTGCTGGCATTTCTACCCGGGAACTCGTTATGAAGGATTTCGTCACGGACCCCAGCGAGGATAAGATCCGAAAGGCTGGGCACCTCATGGCTCAGAAGCTGGCTGGCAGTCTTGCCCTGGTCACCTGCAAGGAGCCGTTAAGGAGCAACCTCCCTGCTCACATCCGTCATTGTCTCATGGAGCACGGCTTCTCTGAGGTTTGCTTGCCTTCTTCTCCTGCTGGTATGACGCTCATCCCCCTTAGCAACTTTTCCCTGAGCAGGTACTCCTATTTCTGACCCAGGATAATGTGGATATCGCCTGTCAAGTTATCGAGAAGATCGCCATGGACCGAGCCGTTGTGGAGATTGACGAGGCTCTTGCTTCTGCATACGAAGTCAGGGGTGCCCATGCGGAGGTTTGTTTCACCGACCTCTGTCATGTAATCTGCTCGCTAATCCCCAATAGCACCGATTGGGTCAGCCGTTCTGGGACCCAGCCGCTCCTCGACCTCATTTCTCTCAAACACTGCCCGAAGCCCTCAGGATCAAAAACCAAGGGGTACAACCGCATCAAGCTGCAGTCTACGAGGATTTCGGTGCGTCTTATCAGGCCATTGAAAACGTGATCTCACCACTCTACGCAGACACCAAGCGGAAGGTGACGAGCCGACCTGGATCGACCCTTGCCTTCGCTCGCGACCAAGCTGCACTTTATGACGCGACAAATGGTCAAGAAGGAGCAAACGGAGGCTACATGAGCACGCAAGATGCGATGGAACGCTTCTCTGTGAGTCCAATACGAGGACCGCTCTTCCGTAAACTCACAAAAAGCACAGATTCTTTGCAAGGAACTTGATGCGGCAGTGTTGCAACTACCCTACCAGTCCCTGACTCAACTGCCGGCCGGTCACGAGATTCGTCTCCTCGTTCGACAGATCATCTTCCTCGCGGCAGAATCCGCTGACCGCCGTCAAACACCTCTTCACATGTCCCAGAAGATCGTTCAATTGATGTACAAGGCCACTTCGCAATTGGGGCGGGAGATATACGTTGCCATCCTGGATCAGCTCTGTCATGCGTTTGAAGAGGTTGCAAAGGAGGCGATCAGCTGGTTGATCTACTCTGATGATGAGGTAAAGGTTCTCTCGGATGCGCTCTTTGAACGCCATTGACTTTGTCTAGCGCAAATACGACGTTGCCGTCACCGTTACGTTACTCAAGAGTGGATTGATCAGTATTCATCAATTGGATCAGCAGCTCGCAAAATTCATGTTCACCCATTCTCGGCCGAGCTTGCTTACGTTCACCGCCAACCTCATTCGGGAGTGTCTCACATCTGATCCTCCCTTGGCTGGCAGGGAGCAATTCCCCTTCTGTCTTGAGGTGCTCTCCCAACTTGTTGCTGCGGGGAAGGCCAACGAAGAGTAAGTGGGATGTATTTGTGACATCGATGAGTGGATTTGACCTTCCCACAGTGCTCACTTGCTGCTGAGTGACCTCCAGGGTCCAAGGCGGAGCGTACAGAAGCCAGAACCTGACGTTCTTCGGGGCAAACTCTTCATCTGGTTCCAGCAATGGGTTCAGATCTTCCAGCGTTCATCCACTCCTGAGAAGTCATTTATTCCCTTCATCACCCAACTGACGAAACAGGGTGTTCTGAAAGTTGAGGATTTATCATCCTTGTTCTTCCGGGTTTGCGCGGAAGCTAGCGTGGAAGGGTACCACAAGAGCATCGCAGCGGGGAATGAAGAAAACGCCTTCCAGTCGCTGGACGCTTGTTCGAGGCTCATTGTGTACATCATCAAGTACCACGGTGACGCTTCTGGAGTCAACAATGATCAGGCAAAAGTTCACTACTTGACGAAGATATTGTCTATCTTTGTCCTTGTGTTGGCGAGCCTACACGAGGAGCAAGGAGCGGATTTCCAACAGAAGCCATTCTTCCGTTTCTTCTCTAGTCTTATCAACGACTTGCATTACATGGAGGCGAACTTCGGGACAGCGTATTTCAATCTCATGATCGCCATCAGGTATTTTTCGCCCCTTACTAGACCTACCTTTGATCTAACTCCGATACAGCGACACCCTTAGCTCTCTGCAACCAACCATCTTCCCTGGGTTTGCGTTTTCATGGATGTGTCTCATCTCTCATCGAATGTTCATGCCGAAGCTCCTCCTTTCCGAGAATCGAGAAGTGAGGTTATCCTGCATTACTTCAGATCATCGTTCCTGACCACGACTTTAGGGTTGGGCCGCCTTCTACAAGCTACTCCTATTCCTGTTACGCTTCCTCGCACCGTTCTTAAAGGTCACGGACCTCAAGCCTGCGTCCCGTGACTTGTACAGAGGGACTCTCCGCATTCTCCTTGTTTTGCTCCACGACTTCCCCGACTTCCTAAGCGAGTATTATTTCTCGCTTTGCGACGTTGTCCCTCCCCGTTGCATCCAGCTACGCAACATCATCCTCAGCGCCTATCCCCTTCACACCACCCTCCCAGATCCCCACCGCGCCTTAACTAACGACCCCGTCTTCGACGTTGCTACCATTCCTCCCATCATGTCAGATTTTGCCTCCATCCTTAAGCCTGGAGACCTTCGGACGTATCTTGACCAGTTCCTTATTGGAAGATCAAACCCATCCTTCCCCTCGACACTTAAAAATCGTCTACTCCTGACGACTCCGGTTGAAGACGGATCTGAAACGTACAACCTATCGCTGATGAACGCCCTGGTTATGTACATCGGTGTTTCCTCTGTTGCCCAAGCAAAGGCGAGGAGCGGTTCTTCCTTCTTCAACCCGGAAGATCCGGGGGTGGTGTTGCTCCAGTTCCTCGCAGAAGACCTAGATGCAGAAGGTTAGTGAATTCGACCCCAATATTCAATTCGACTACTTATGCCCCAAACCCAGGCCAACACCACCTTCTCAGCGCTGTTGTCCTCCATTTGAGATACCCGAATGCACATACCTACTGGTTCCGTTCGTTGATGCTACACCTCTTTGCAGAGATCAAAACCGGTCGCTTTCAAGAGATCGTCACCAGAGTTCTTTTGGAACGCTTCATCGTCCACCGTCCTCATCCATGGGGGGCTCTTTTCACGTTCATCGAGCTCCTCCACAACCCAGACTACGACTTCTGGAGCAAGGACTTTGTTCGGGAGGTTCCTGAGGTTACACTCCTACTTGAAAGTGTGAGTTTACTTCGCGGAAGTTACAGGCAGCCCTACTGACAGTGCCAATCGCCCTCCAAAGGTCGCTAGATCGATCTTCCAGTGATAGATTCATTGCCCTGCTATCGTTGTTCTGCTATCTGTTTTATATATGTGTTTTTCATGGTTTTGGTATCCTTGTTACATCCCACCTGTGTTTTTCTTTCTCCCCACGTGTATCAACAACGTTCTTCAAAAGGTTTTCGAAAGGCATTACTTTACAATACCTTCACGGATGCCGAACCGCGCTGTAATCCGCCCACCTAGATTACACTGTATCCCTTCTAATCTCCAGAGGTATATCTCGACCTCACCACACGCACAAAGCGTCCGTTGGGATATCCTTGCGACGGGCGGTGCCAGCGATGTTGTCGAATTCATGCGTGGGTGATCCGCACGAAGATCGTCCGAGGATATTGTTGATCGTCCGTCTCGGGAGATCGACGTGAATTTCGACGTCACCACCCACTACACCCAAAATTGTTTGAATGCGCACTTGCGATTTCTTGAAAATCATATGGTTCCGAGCTGAGGACATTCCGGTCCTCTTTTCTGTGGATACAGTATCACGGTATGTTTACGATTCTTCTCACCTAACAAGGGGCACGGGTGGAAAACAGGGACAGAGATCAGAGAAGAGAAAAAGTTCTGCCCGCTCACTGTTGGAAGTGGGCACATACCATGGAA
>Ga0307515_10003412_pt1 | contig 33457 bp, 9 predicted proteins | sample 17_EM_MG_FD_194513 | JGI IMG/M metagenome (GOLD analysis project Ga0307515, IMG submission 194513) | Populus trichocarpa ectomycorrhiza microbial communities from riparian zone in the Pacific Northwest, United States - 17_EM | ecosystem: Host-associated > Plants > Roots > Unclassified | place... | reverse complement strand
ATAGCTCGCACGTTAACAACATAGTTAGGCTGGTTCTACTAATAACGATAGCATATAACGAGCGCTACAATCCTATTATCTTCAATATTATTCCATCTCTCCCGACCCGCTCACTAAAGCGTTACTATTCCTTGGTAGTACCTCTATACTCTAGTAACGAGGACCAGCCACTTATCGCACGCTATTACTCGCCCGTTAGTAATTGTAATAATACCAATACTAAGTACTAGGGTAGTGGTGGTAAGAGTAATAATGAGGAAGGTGCTTAACGCAGAGACAATAATAATAATGAGAATGATAAAGAGAAAGCTTAGCGCTTTAATAGGGTTTATTTAATGGATAATGCTATTACTAGTAGGTAAGAGGTTAGGTTAACTAAAGATGCGGCGGTAGATAAGGAAGCTATAGATACTAATAAACCTAACTTAGTAAAGGCTGCCAGTATAGAGTAGGATAAGAATTCTCCCCCTAACCCTAGTTTACGTAGCAATCTAGGTAAAAATAACTCTGTCTAGCCCATTATTTAGAGATTAGTAGAAATGGCTATCGGGAACGACGATATTACAGATATCTATAACTTGTCCCGCTTAATAGATCTAGCTGCGACTATAAATAATAATGTAGAAGGCACTAATAAAGCTAAGTCTAATACTTCTAAATCTAATTTTTCTAATATAGTTAACTAGAATCTTAATATTAATATAGAGTAAGATTACTTAGGGGAACTAGAAGCGGCCTTTAATATACTTAAGGACAAATATATAGAGATAGAGCACTTAATAAAGGATAATTGGCGCCTTATAAATAAATTCTTTAAGCGTAATAAAAAAGACCTTGCTTCACCAATTAAACTACTAGGTCTTCTTCGCGCTATATATGTTTACTAAGCCCTATTAGTTACCTAGTGCCTTAGCCAATATAAGTACTTCTATAGCGGCATTATTAGAGATAAGCAGGGCCTTAGGAAGACATTTAAATCATTTATACTCTGCTGGACCAATTCTATACTAGAACTCAACCATTAAAAAGTAACCGCAGCTTATGCCGTAGGAAACCATTTATATCTCCCTCTTGGAGGAACTGGGATGTGTCCGTCTATATCAAAATGGCTATTTACTTGCTTATGCGAACCTAGAAGCCCTGCTACAAAGTTTAGATATTGATTTAGACCAAATCTAATTATCGTACCCCTAACAGTACTAGATAATTGGCGCGACGAGTTTACAAAAACTTTTAACTTAAAGGCTAAAAATCCTATAGAAGTTATAATCGGATATGGCGCTATACCTAGTACTATAAGACCGTCATATCTAGAAAACCTCGCGAAGCTCTAAACGGATAAATATACTAATAGGCCTCTCCCTAGTTAAATATGGATAATTGTGCTAACAACACCCGGTTTATTTAAATCTTAAGTCTTTAGCAAGGTTATGCGAGTAAATTATACCTTAGTTAAAGAAAGGGTTAATAAGGTTAACCAAATGGTCTAAAAGCCTAAACTAATACTAGGCATCTACTATAGCTAGTCATTCCTATTTATTAACGAGTTATATCTCTATAAAAGTGAAGTAAGCTATTTCTATTTTTCTATTATAAAAAACAAGATATATAGTAACCCCTAGATATGGCTAATATTAGGTACACCTTTTAAAAGCGGCCCTGGAGATATAATCTCCTACATCTGCCTCCTTAAAGCATAGTAGGGTAAATTAGACTAAGTAGGACTAACTAAAGACGTACGCAAAGCCTATAAGCTTAGTTCTATTAATAGCCTTAAGGCTACATAGGAGCAATTCAACATTCTCTAGAGGAAGATACTGAGAGCCGCTAAGTCTAATTAAAATATAGATCTTAACGGTCAGGATAAGCGGGATCTAGATAACGCTATCGCCAGGTTTAAGGCATAGTTGCGCTATATTATAATCCGCTGTATAGCAGATTCGCACAGTCTAGACGGAAAGACACTGGTGCTACTACTAAGTATAATATACAATAAGCGTATTAAACCGCCGATATCCGCAGTTGACTAAGAGTACCTTAATAATTATCTCGACAATATGTAAATAAAGCTATGTTTAGGATTCGCCAAAGTAAAAGCTTAATAGGAGAATAATCGCAGTAGAGGCCCGGAACCAGTATAGCCTAAGTATATATTTAAACAACTTTAATACCAGGCCCAACTGGTATGCTCATTTCCTAACCTTAGCCGACTTAAAGATAAAGGGCATTTCCCTAACGGTTGGAACCTAGATAAACTAAAATATAGTAGGTGGTTTAATAAGGCTTCTTAGGACTTACTAATTAAGAACAATATCTAACGCCTCTATAACTCTAGTGCAAAACTTAAATATATTGATAGTATAATTAAGGACATATATAAGATGCAGATTGAAGCATTTAAGGACGGTTTTGACGAGGAAGGGAACCCCCCTAAGAAAGAGAAGCTCGTTATCCTAACCGCGTTTCCTATAAATGCATTAATTATATAGGAATGGCTACGTCGCAATAATAAGCATTTAAAGGTAGCGCTCTATAGCTCTTATATTTTACTAAAGCATTAATAGGCGATTATAGATAGGTTCTAGAAGGTTCAGACAATAGATAATAAGGGTAAGTTGGTCTATAAGGAACAGTACTATCTAGATATCCTTGTTGGTACTATTAGTATCCTTAGTACCGGTTTAACTCTCTACTATATACGATAGTTAATAATATTTAAGCTATAGTATATTCTAACCTAGGAGCTCTAAGGTATAAAGCGTGTCTACCGTATCGGCTAAACACGCAAAGTTACTATAGATAGGCTCGTTTCGTCTTCCGTCTAGACTAAGAAGATAATTATTAATAAGCTTAAAATGCGCAAGTTTATTATAAAGGTAGTTAAGCCTCTCTTAGAGGAGGAAATAGCAGAGCTATTAGTGTAAGAGAAGAGGAAGCCTAAGAGATAGAAGAGTAGTAGAGATTATAACTATTATAAGATCTATAAGATCGCTTAGGCTTATATCTTGGTTCGTTAACCTTATAGGTCCGTAGTATCTTACTTACAGATCCGCTAATATATATAGCTACTAGAACTCTTATATATGGAAGGAGAAGACTGTTTGCTAGCTTAAAGATTTATATAATACCGCTTTAGTATTATAGATATAGTCTATTACTAATAGGCCTAGGAGAGCTGTTAACTAAAATCGGATTTGTCTTTTATACCTACTACCCTGTTTCTATTACCTACCACCCTGTCCTATTATATACTGTAGTGGTATAATTTGGCCCCCTAGATTTAATATCTAGATTAGGTATAGGTTAAGAAAGTATAGGCCTTCTATAGTTATATAGATTGGCCTATAGCCCAGAGTTTTTAACAATTTGGACTAACAGCTTCTTTAATATAGCTTCTTTCCTTACTGACCGCTTTTCTACTAACCGCTTTTCTACTAATTGATTTTAACTAACAGCACTATATCTATCACTCTATGGGAGCTGCGTACTAAGGAGGCTGCTAATAAGGCTACTATAGAGACTGCTGCGGAGGCTGCTGCGGAGGCTGCTGCGGAGGCTGCTATGGAGACTGCCATTGGGCCTACTTCTTCTCCTTCCGCCTATACTAGCAGTAAATATATATAGTAAGGCGGAGGCCATTAGAATTAAAGGGGTATTTAGAAATAGACCTAGCGTAATAATAATAGGTATAAAATAAGCGGTTAAGGGGGAGATCTATAGAAAGAGTAGTGGTTAAATATTATATATTAATTATCCGTGCCTTCTAATCGTACTTCTAATAATATAGACTTTGTTCCACTAACTTAATATTTAATCCTATTAACTCGGAAGGCAAAAGAACCCCGGTGACCGTGGCCGTTGCCCTCTAAGCCTTTTGTATATCGCGAATTTTAACAACTATAGCACCCTAAATCTTCCTTTAAACCTCGATCTATAGGACCCCTTGGCTATATTTAGGCTATTCTTTACTAATAAGATTATGGATAAGCTTGCGGAGTGGATAAACAAATATGCGGAGCTTTATCCTATGGAGGAAGAGGCTGGGTTTGCCCGTAAGTGGAAAGATTCTACTCTACGAACTATATTTAATAGAGTTAACGACCTTTCTAAACACCTCTAATTAAGCTATCGCAAGCTCTACACCCCTAGAACTTACCTTACAGCTAATGAGACGATCTAACGCTTTATAAGACGCACCCCCAAAATCGTTAATATTCCATTAAAACCGACCCCGAAGGCTTTAAGACTTAGGTGTTAGCTAATAAGGGCTACATTCTTAACTGGCTGTGGTATACTAAAGGTGACAAAAAGGGCCCAGTAGATCTTAATACTATATTTACTAAGGAGAAAGACTTTTTAAAGACGCAGGCAGTTATACTCTATCTACTACTTAGCGCGACTCGGATACAAATAAGCCTCTCTACCTCCCTAGGCGTTACGTTGTTTAGCTTAATATCCTAAATAACTAAAACAAAGCGTGAGGAATTAGGTAACTCCGAAGGCGATATCTTAATTAACGCTAAAGGAAGCGGAAAAAAGATTCCTACGGAGCAGATTAATAAGAGACTCTCTTACCTTAAGCTCTACCGTATGGCTTAACTACCGTGGGGTATATTATACGGGGCCACCTTAAAGAACTTAAAGGCAATGGAATTTGCTTAGAAGGACGCCTAAGTTATACTTCCTTCTAGTTATATAGTATAGTAGCAATTCCATCTACAAGACGGAGTGACTTTAAGATCGTTTCTTTATTAATGTCTAAATATTCAATAATATGCATGTGGTTTACTGGGGCAGTGGAAGGTAGGAGGTTATATTCGTCGCTATAGACTAGAGGGACGTAGCCATTATAAATACTCTCGTTGTTATTGTCGTCGTTGTCATCATTTATATCTTTTGTGCCGGCGTGGTGATATTATATAGACTCTTAGGCACTAGGACTTCCAGATAGGATCTTAAGCTTAATATTTAGGCTTAGTTGCTTAATTAAAGAGAGTTTTAGATGCGGATCCATCTTTATAGTTTAAATTCGTATAACTATAATAGAGGATGTTATTAAGAGTTAGAGGAAGTAAGTGCTAGATAGGAGAGATTATAAAGGTAAAGTTGACCCCTTTAGAAGTATAGTTAACGATGGTAAGAAATCCGCCTTACTCCTTAATTACTTTTCCCGCTAATGTTATATATCGCGATTAGGGCAAATATCTGTTATTACCCCCTAGCGGCGTCCTGCTCTTACTGCTAGCCCTATTAAATAAACGCGCAAGGTATTTAGAAACGCCGTTATTAAAGATCTGCCAATTCCGACCTTTATAAACGCATTTAAATTATAAAATTACGCCCACGCATAATGGACCTAAGGACTGTTGTTGCCGGTCTGGACGCTAGTAAGTTATATAGTAACCAGCATTATTTAAATTCTTAGCTAGGGAAGTAGGACCGTTGGTTAGACCTAGACTATTACGCGAATTTCTTATATTAAATACGGAAACAATTCTATAAATATTAAGGGGGTTTCCTATTTAGGCGGAGCCTAAATGATAATAAAGCGAACTAGCGTATCTGGCTTATTCTTAAGCGTGCTAATATAAACCTAGCGCCTTTTAGATAAAAACGCCAAGCTAAGAAGGCTAAGCGCTAATTAAGGGGATTAGAAAACGGCACGCCTAGACGCTAAAAGACTAGAGCTACTAATATACTAGAGGTTAATCTTACTAACTAAAGACAATCCTATTATAATACTTAGCGGGCTTATATAAAGACTTAGAAGCCTTTATAGCACTTTGTTATTAACGTTATTGTTATTAATTACTTCCTACTCTCCTCCTACCGCTCCTCTAATAGTTATTGCGATATATATAAGCAGTTTTAGAAGGATCTTTAGCAGGCTCTCTTTAAGTAGTTAACTTGCCCCTATAAGATTACAGCCAGAAGAGGCTAGCTAGATACTCTATAAATAATATTTTATGCTACCCTATAAAACTAATAGGATAGGATAACGTATACCGCCGATATATAAGAAATTGTGACCAAATTTGTTCAAGCCTACGGCCCTACTTAATGCTACCCTATAAAGTGAGGATATATATTATAAATGCCGCAGAGGTTAGTTATAGCACGGCCGCTAGGTAATCGTCGGGCACCTTAAAGGGGTTATCGTTCTTAAAGATCGTACAGATTGAGTGTATATAGTAATTGTATATTCTGCCAACCGTGTAAGGAAATCGGGTAGACTAAATCTTCTGCTATATTCTGCTAACTGTATTAAGTAGACTAAGTCTTCTGCTATATTCTACCAGCCGTATTAGGAAATTAGGTAGACTAAAGCTTCTGCTATCTTTTGCTATATTCTGCTAGCCATATTAAGTAAAGGTATAACGGTGCTAGGGTACGTTACCTGCCAAATTCTGCTATGCTACTACCATATTCTACTATACCCTATAATTGGCTCGCCTACCGCTAGCGCCTTAGTGGCTGGCTCTTTATATTTGTTTATATTAGTCCTAGCGACCCCTTTTCCTTCCCTTTAGCTTAGTATCTTTATATAGTAATAATCTACAAGCTTTATTTTACAGGCATTTATATAAGCCCGTTATAATATCTATATATCTATAGGGGCTATGCCACTGCTAGAGCGGTTTATTTAGCTTAAAGCTTATTAATACACTTCTTAAACTAAGTATTAATCCTCTTTACGCCTTTCTTTAAACTATTTGCGATATTATCTATACCCTACTTTAGATTCTTCTACCCTTGCGTCTTAAACCTCTCTGCCTCATACGTTGCTCTAAACGCAATATTACTATCCTACTCCCTTAACGGTTCCCAATAATGGTTAAATAGAAACCCCCGCATTTGGTATAATAGCTTACCCATAGGACCCTATATATAGTTTTCCTGCGTTAACTCCAACTACTTAGTTACGAGTAAGTTGAGCTTTAAGGCTCCTAGCATTTTCAAGCTTGTCCCGGCTAAGTGCTTAAAAAGGCTCTTACTTACCCACGCGGCTTTGCTAATAAGCAGTACCCAGAACACACTCTTGATATTATACTAGAGTAGATAGTATACTAGCGGCGTTTTTAAGATAAGTATTTGCACCGCTATGTATATAGGCGTGCTAGTGCGTGCCTTAGAGCCAGTACTTTCGGCGTTCTAGTAGCTTGCTATATCGAAGTCAATAATATTACCTACTGGCTCGTTATCTACTAAATTCTTAAAATCTACTAGACGCTTAGAATTAGACGTAGAAGGTAGAGTAATATGAATATTAGTCGCCGAAAGGTCGTGGTAAATAATCCGTCTTTTATGGCAGAAGAGGTCGCAAATAGTGTAAATAACAGAACGGACGGTATGGATACGGTTAATAGTAGTAAAGGGCTTACTAGGTATTATTAGGTCGCTTATATCATTAATTAAGGCACTATAGTATAAGATTAGAATCCAGCGCTATTAGCGGGAAAGGTTGTTATTTATACTAGGAAAGGTGCGTAATTATTTAGGGATTAAGGTTTAGATAGTATCTCTATTGTTAATACTATTAGAGCCGCTTCCTAAAGGTTTATAGGTGCTACTAAAAAGGTATAGTGCGTATATATGCGCCGCCTTTAAGGGAATGCGTTTAATATCTGAGTCGGGGCTACTAAAGTCTTTTGTCGAGGCACCTGTATACTTAGTAATAAGTTTTAGTACGCCGGGCATGTTGGAGATTTCGCGTAAGAAATCTGCTTTAGTAGTCTTTTGCGTCTTATATACCTATTACATCTTTAGTATCCTAGGGGTTTTGTTATTTAAGTTAAGTCGAGCAAAACTTTTAGTAAGCTCTATAGGTTCTTAAACATTCTACACCATTATCCCTCGTAAATTAAGAACTTCCGCATTAGGGCGTTTAGATAGATTATCCCATTTGTACTAAACTCGCACCCTATTAATACTATCTAAACGCTCCCTATAACCTAGCTGTTTTAGTAATATAAATAATAGCTAAGTAATAAACTTTAAGAATATATCAGGACGGTCTTAGATATCTATATCTTTAGCGAAATATACTATACCCCCTTAATGGAGCTAAAAAAGGCGTAGTTTTATTCTAGCTATAAAGACAGAATATAAGCACTATTGGAAAAAATTGTTATTAAATATTTATAAGCTTTGAATTAGTAAATCCTAGATCGCCATGTTACTATAAAAAGCTCTTTTCCCTTGTTTATGTTCTATAATGTAGTGAAATTACCCGTATATGGGAAGACTTAGAGCTAGATATTCCGGTTTTATAACGACGATATCTAGCCTAAGGGCTTTAAGCTTCTCTTATTCTTTATAGGGAGCTTTAAAGTCAATTTTTTCTTAAAGGATGTCTCGGAAACGCTAGGGCTTAGTAATAGTATTCTTAAAGAGTATTAATTGCGCTTCCGTAAGTATTTCGTAAAAATTTCCCTATAGCTGTAGCGGTTGGCCAGATTTATAGGGGCCGCGTATTTCTTTAAGCTAGTTCTGCCACGCCTCTGAATTAAGTAATGATTGTTTTATCTCCTCTAAGTTTCCCTACGTATCTGCTGCTTAACCCATTTCTCTAAAGAGAGAATTAATTTTCTTTCCACAATCTATTTTTATAAGGGTAAGCTCTCTAAGATTAGTATAAAAGGCTTCGCGTTAAGCGGGGAGGTTGCCATCTAAGACGCTCTTTAGATTAGCTTTATGTGGAGTTAAGTTATAAAAGGTATTAATCTTTTATAGGCTTATATTTGTAGAAGTAAGCGGCGCTGCTAGTAGTGTATAGAGCGACATTATTAGTAATATATAGAGCGGCGATACTGGTAGTATATATTCCGTAGTAATATAAGGATTTAAAGTGCTGGTTAATTGTTTTCGGTAGTTATAACAGAAAGTGTAGTTCTGGGCAATATTTCTTCTATACGGTCTAATCTCTCCGGCAGTGTCCTTAATAGTTCTAGCGTAATATTTCTTTAGCTTTAGCACCATCTAATACAAGAATACTAGAAAGGTGTAGGATTTTATTATCTTTAACTTTATACTATGTATACAGAACAGCTAGCTAAAGTGACGTTAATTTAAAAGTGGGTGAGGGCGATAGAGAGGAAGCAACGTAGCTGTTTATTTATTATTAACTAGGAAACTAACGCGTTATATAAGCAAACCTATTATAGCGTTACTGTAGACAACGTAATAAGAAGTAACTTTTTTAACACTGTTAGTTATCTAATAAAATCTTAAGTAGGATAGTATATTAGAGGTAGGTTTATAACTAGAGCCAGAAGGTTATATATAAGAGTAGGTTAAAGAAGTTTAGGTAAAGTGAAATTTTAAGAGACGGTGGCTCGCCGTCTATGGTGTTGCTAAAAGTAGTAGTTAGGTAAATAAAAAAAAAAACCGTATAGCTTAACTAGCTTATAAATAGGTTTACTAGTAAATGCGAAGACGGACAGTTTGCTGCTATATTCTGCTAGCCGTATTAGGAAATCGGGTGGATTAAATCTTCTGCTATATTTTGCTAACTGTGTTTAGTTATAAATTACCTCTAATTTATTCAGTCCGTGCGCCTTTTAGTGTCGCCTATTTTGTAATTAGTGGCGGCTACTACTATATAATTAAGTCGATTGTTTATAAGGCTTAGATAAGGCTCTAGATTTGACTTTATATAATACGTAATTGATATTAGTAAGCGATTTAAATAAACCCCTCTCTGCCACTGGGCCTCTATCGCGACTCCCTACTTTAGTATAGTAATAGAGCCTCCTCCTTAGCCAACGCCCTTTCTATAATCAACGTTTTTTACATCTTTACTCACCTCTTATACGAGCCGTGGTAGAGTTATAGCGACGCCCGTAACGCCCGCGACGCCTATAGGGTATAGGAATACACGTATAAGATAGATAGATAAGATAGAGGAGGCGACGTTAGAAGGCCTTATTAAGGCCGTTTAAAAAGGGTAGCGTAGATAGCTCTTATAAAGTTAACGGCTAGAAGATTACCTTTAATCGTAGCTTGCTATTACCTAGTAGCCTATTACTATTAAGCAAATTAAAAGTAATTACGATAACTATAAGAAGGATTAGAAGCTATAGAAGGAGCTCTATAGCCTCTTTAGCGGGGGTAGGATAAAGATAAAGGTATACCTATTGCTAGTAAGGAAGTTATAAAGGCCTACTTTAAAGCTAATCCTACCGCTAAGAAGTTTTGTAATACGCCGCCTGCCTTTCTAAGCCTTCCTAAAGGTAGCCTTGTAGGCGTTAAGCTTAATAGATAAGGAAGATAAGAACGAGGATAAGGAGGAAGTAGATAAGGCGAGTTAGCTCTTAGCTCTATTAAATGCAGTAACTCTACTATATAAGCTCCGCGATCTTATTACGTCTTTAGTTTATAGTTATATCGCTTTCTACCTCTATAAGCCTTACGTCTTCCTTATCTATAACCTTATCCTATACTTCTAAAAAGTAACCTAAATTATCTGGATTATTTATATTTATAAAGTTATGCACTATAGTTAAAGCGTATACTATATTCACCTACGTACTTAAAGGGAGACTACGCCTACTAACCTTAAAGTACCGAAAATAATTCTTAAAAACGCCTATAGTACGCTCCACCATATTCCTTAAAGCTAGCAATCTCGCTAGCGGACGTAAGTACGAACATATATTTACAGCTTTGGCGCGTATAGGCATCGGTTAAAAATATAATATTTACCACACTATGTTAAGGAGTTTATACGCACTATTAAGTTTAGAAGGCACGGCCTAAATAATAGCTTCCTAGTAAGTTGTTCCCACCTTTATTCTTTTCTCCCTTATCAGCGACAGCGGCGTAGAAGTGGGTACTGGCACCGCGGACCGCTAAAGTGGTCTCTACGGCGGAGGCAGCGGCGGCAGCAGACGTTATTACCTCTATTAGTTATACTTTTTACAGTTTAGCTTACTAATTTATAGGGCCAGAAGGAGCAGCGCGCCCCTTTACTACCGTAATAGCAGTTAGCAAAACTGCCGCGTAGCTAGCCCGCGACTAGCACACACTCCGTAAACAGGCCGCTAGCCTATACGCACAACGCACACGGCCAAAAGGCTACTACGCCCCGGCTCTGCGCTAGGGCTGCCTCCGCATTTAGGGCCCTAACCCTAAGGCGAACCTCCTAGTAGACCCCGGGAGCTCTACCTAAGCTAGCAGCCTACCGTAGAGACAACCCCCGGACGCGTAGTAGGGGACGTAGCGCCCGCATTATAACGGTGTTAGTGGCGCCGGCTTTAGCACCAGTAGCGAGCGGTAGGCGGGGGATTCTATAGTAGGAGGAAGGGCAGCGGCCTAATTGATAGCTGTAAAGTAGGCCGACCTAAGCACAGTAAGAGTAGCGGCGGCAGTAGCAGTAGCGGCGGTAGTAGGAGCGGGGAGGGCCGTAACGGCAGTGGCAGTAGTAGTAGCAGCAGCAGTTATTTATAGGTTAGTATATTCTTACGGTTCTCTTTATAGTGCTAATGCTTACTAGCACGCTTATCTGCTAGGACCGAAGTCCTACGCAAAGGCGGTGCAGCTTTACGTAGGGGGGGGGTATAGAGGAGTAATGGCAGCCGGGCACAGATATAGTAGCAGTAGTAGTAGTAGTAGTAATGGTAATAGAGCAGAAGTAGGAGCGGCAGCGGTAGCAGGAGCAGGGGCAGAAGATGCAGCAGTACTAGCAGCAGTAGCAGTAGCAGTGGTAGTAGTAGCGGTGGTGCTATTACTTAAAGAAGACGACGACAACGTAAATAGCTATTATTAATCTATATTACGTGATTAATTAAGCAAAGGCAACCTAATATTAGCTAACCGCTAGAGTTACCACCCCTAACTAGAAATCTAAGCAGCTATATACCCTATAATAGACACCGCTAGCGCATTTACGCGTCTATAAAAGAGTTTTAAATGCGGTTATTTTAAATACTAGCTAGCAACTAATGTGACTTCGTCCTGTATAAGCAAGCGGTTATAGCTACGGGTAAGAAGTAAGGATCTGTAATAAACGCATACTCTTATATAAACCTTAATTAGATAGCAGTATATAAGTTTATCTATTCTTAGAACCCGTCTATTATTTAAATATATACCTATAACGTCTTAGTATACGGATATAGTATTAATTAGCACCTAGGGTGGTATGTTTATATTACTAAAACTAATAGATACTACCGTCTAACGTAAAAGTGCAGATAAAAGATAGCCAGTAACTAAAGAGATCGTATCTCTAAGAACCCTAATAGCTAATAGTAGGACTATATAGCTCCCTACTATCTGCATCGCCAATACTACTCGTAACTTATATGTAAGCTAACCCCCTTTCTTAATCCTCGCATTTAAGTTTATGCCCTATTTTTAACGCCTATAACCCTTTAAGTTTCTATAAGTTCTATCTAGTTTACCTAACTATTAAAGAATTTATAAGTTGCCAGCTAGTAACCTAGTCTATTTATTTCTAATTAGGTAGGTAAAATGAAAGTAGAATATATTAAGCAGTTTAAAGACGTTAAACCAGTTATAAGGTAATTGCCTAGCTAAATAGCAGTCGGCTAGAGTGGGGTGGTTATATTTAGTGTCCAGTAGTTCTAAATTTTCGTTTATAGTCCTAATAATCGCAATTATAGTGTTATAGTATACAGGTAGAAGGTCTATAGTAAGTCTCTACGGTATTGCGAATGGTATACTAGTATTTATTTACGCAGTTAAGATGTAGTCGGGTTTATAAATAAGGTAGATTATCGATTTCCAAGTTATATTAACTTGTGGTTTATTCGGTTAACTAAAGTTACCCTTATAAGCAACTAACCACTTTTTTATAGCCAAAGTCTTGTTTTAGAATTTGATATCGCAAAAGCTATTTAGCTTAGGTAAGGATATACCCAAAGCCAAAGTAGTTCTGCAAATAGTAAGCGCATTTTCAATAATAATATTTTTGTCGTTAGTTGCCCAGGTAAAGCCTAAAGGAAAGGTGCGTAATAACATAATTCGTCTAATTCGTTTGCTCTATACTTAAATATTAATTACTAAATTAACTCTAAGTATAAATTTCTCAATTATACTGAATTACGAACCGATTAAATTATAGAATAGATTTGTTGGTTATCTAATAAGATCTTAAGTAGAATGGTGTGTTAGAGATAGGCCTATAACTAGAGCTAGAAGGTTATATATAAAAATAGATTAAAGAAGCTTAGGTAAAGTGATATTATTACAGCCGTTTACTTATTATCCGCTACAGCCAAAGTAATACGTATTGCTACTTCGCAGCTTAACAATAAGGGTGATATTAAAGATGGTAGAAGTAATAAGATAATAAATGCGAGCTTATAACCTATTTGAAAATGGTTATATAAAAGCGAGTTGGAATTTTAAGAGACGGTAGCTTGCCATCTATAGTGTTACCGGAGGTGCTAGTTAGGTAAATGAAAAGAAAACCATATAGCTTAACTAGGTCATAAATAAGTTCACTAGTAAATGCGAAGACGGACAGTTTACTGCTATATTCTGCTAGCCGCATTAGGAAATTAGGTAGACTAAACCTTCTACTATCTTCTACCAACTATATTAGTAAATTAGGTAGACCAAATCTTCTGCTATATTCTGCTATATTCTGCCAGCCATATTAAGTAAAAAGTTTAGTAATTAAATTTTCTACTATATTCTGCCAACTATATTAGGAATAGGGTGTGACGGTACTAGGGCACATTACCTACCAAATTCTGCCATACTGCTGCTATATTCTGCTACATCCTATAATTAGCTTGCCTACCGCTAGCGCCTTAGCGGCTGGCTCTTTATATTTGTTTACATCGGTCCTAGCGCCCCCTTTTCCTTCTCCTTAGCTTAGTATCCCATTATGTCTTCAGGTTTATACACTTTTAGTTTCCACACACTATTATACGCCTAAAAAGCCAGTTAATAAGCTCTATACTATATATAGTTTGGTGTTCTAGGCGTTGAGTCAGCTTTAAGCAATAAGTTACGGACGCGTTTAGGGTGTAGGCAATACCTAGCGATTAGTACATAGCCTCTATTAGTTGACAAAAACGCTAGGTGTTAAGAAAGACACCATAGGATCTTTATATAGTAGCAATCTATAAGCTTCATCTTAGAGGCATTTATACAAGCCCGTTATAATATCTATATATTTATAGGGGCTGTGCTATTACTAGAGTGGTTTATTTAGCTTGAAGCTTATTAATACACTCCTTAAACTAAGTATTAATCCTCTTTACGCCTTCCTTTAAACTATTTATAATATTATCTGCACCCTACTCTAGATCCTCCCACCCTTACGTTTTAAACCTCTCCGCCTTATACACTATATCTAACGTAATACGACTATCCTACTCCTATATTGGTTCCCAATAATAGTTAAATAGAAACCCCCATATTTGGCATAACAGCTTACCTACAGGGCCCTATATATAGTTTTCCTGCGTTAACCCCAACCACTCGGTTATAAGTAATGTGTATTTTAAGTCTCCTAACGTTTTTAAGCTTGCCCCGGTTAGGTAATTAAAGACGTTTTTATCTACCCGCGCGGCTTTGCTAATAAGCAGCACCTAGAACACACTCTTAATGTCATACTAAGGTAGATGGCACGCTGGCGGCGTTTTCAAGACGAGTATTTGCACCGCTATATATATAGGTATGCCGGTGCGTGCTTTAGAGCTAGTACTTATAGCGTCCTAGTAGCTCGCCATATTAAAGTTAATAATATTACCTACTGGCTTATTATCTACTAAATCCTTAAAATCTACTGGACGCTCGGAATTAGACGTAGAAGGTAGAGTAATACAAATATTAGTCGCCGAAAGGTCGCGGTAGATGATCCGTCTCTTATAGTAGAAGAGGTCGTAAATAGTATAAATAACAGAACGGGCGGCATAGATACGGTTAATAGTAGTAAAGGGCTTACTAGGTATTATTAGGTCGCTTATATTATTAATTAAGGCACTATAGTATAAAATTAGAATCTAGCGCTATTAGTAGAAAAGGCTATCGTCTATACTAGGAAAGGTGCGTAATTGTTTAGGGATAGAGGTTTAGGCAGTGGCTCTATCGCTAATACTATTAGAGCCGCTTCCTAAAGGTTTATAAGTACTACTAGAAGGGTATATTGGGTGTATATACGCTAACCTTAAGGGAATTCGTACAATTTCCGAGTTGGGGCTGCTAAAGTCCTTTGTCGAGGCACCTGTATACTCGGTAAAGAGTTTTAGTACGCTATATATGTTAGAAATTTCGCGTAAGAAATCTGCTTCGGTGGTCTTTCGCGTCTTATATACCTATTATATCTTCAGTATCCTAGGGGTTTTGTTATTTAAGTTAAGTTAAGCGAAATTTTCGTTAAGCTCTATAGGTTCCGGTTCTAGTTCTTAAACATTCTATACCGTTGTCCCTCGTAAATCGAGAACTTCCGCATTAGGGCGTTTAGATGGCTTATCTCATTCGCACCAAATTCGCATCCTATTAATGCTGTCCAAACGCTCCCTATAACCTAGCTGTTTTAGTAATGCAAATAATAGCTAAGCAACGAACTTTAAGAATATATTAGGACGGTCTTAGATATCTACATCTTCAGCAAAATACACTATACCTCCTTAATAGAGCTAAAAAAGGCGTAGTTTTGTTCTAGCTATAAAGACAGAATACAAGCACTATTAGAAAAAATTGTCGTTAAATGTTTGTAAGCTTTGAATTAGTAAATCCTAGATAGCTACGTTATTATGCAAAGCTCCTTTCCCCCGTTTATATTTTATAATGTAGTAAAATTATCCAAATAGAGGACTTAAAGCTAGATGTTCCGGTTTTATAACAATAATATCTGGCCTAAGGGCTCTACGCTTCTCTTGTTTATTATAGGGAGCTTTAAAGTCGATATTTTTTTAAAGGAGGTCTCGGAAACGCTAGGGCTTAGCGGTAATATTCTTAGAGAGAATTAATTGCGCTTCCGTAAGTATTTTGTAAAAATTTCTCTGTGACTATAGCGGTTAGTTAGATTTGTAGGAGCCGTATATCTCTTTAAGCCAGTTCTGCCACGCCTCTAAAGTAAGCAATAATTGTTTTATCTCCTCTAAGTTTCTCCGTATATCTGCTACTCCTTCTATTTCTTTAAAAAGAGAATTAATTTTCTTTCTATAATCTATCTTTATAAGGGTAAGCTTTTTAAGATTAGTATAAAAGACTTCGCGTTAAGCGGGGAGGTTGCTATCTAAGGTGCTCTTTAGATTAGCTTTATATGGAGTAGAGTTATAAAAGGTATTAATCTTTCGTAGGCTTATGTTTGCAGAAGTAAGCGGCGTTGCCGGTAATATAGGGAGCGGCGATACTGGTGGTGTATATTCCGTAGCGACGTAAGGATTTAAAGTACTAATTAATTGGTTTCGGTGGTTATAACAGAAAGTATTCTTATAGGCAACGGTTTTTTAACACTGTCTGTCCTATCCGGTATTACGGTCCTTTACAGTTCCAGCGTAATATTTCTTTAGTTTCTTTAGTTTCTTTAGCGCCATCTAATACAAGAATGTTAGAAAGGTGTGGGATTTTATTATATCTGACTATATACTATGCATATAGAACAGCTGGCTAAAGTGACGTTAATTTAGAAGTGGGTAAGGGCAATAGAGAGGAAGCAACGTAGCTATTTATTTATTATTAACTGGGAAACTAACGCGTTGTATAAACGAACCTATTATAGCGTTACTATAGATAACGCGATAAGAAGCAACTTTTTTAATACTGTTGGTTATCTAATAAGATTTTAAGTAGGATGGTGTGTTAGAGGTAGGTCTACAACTAGAGCTAGAAGGTTGTGTGTAAGAGTAGGTTAAAGAAGTTTAGGTAAAGTGAAATTTTAAGAGACGGTAGCTTGCCGTCTATAGTGTTACCAAAAGTAGTAGTTAGGTAAATAAAAAAAAAAACCGTATAGCTTAACTAGCTTATAAATAGGTTTACTAGTAAATGCGAAGACGGATAGTTTACTGCTATATTCTGCTAGCCGTGTTAGGAAATCGGGTAGACTAAATCTTCTACTATATTCTGCCAACTGTATTCAGTTATAAATTACCTCCAATCTATTTAATCCGTGCGCCTTTTAGTGTCGCCCGTTTTATAATTAGTGGCGGCTACTACTATATAATTAAGTCGATTGTTTGTAAGGCTTAGATAAGGCTCTAGATTTAACTTCATATAATGCGTAATTAACGTTAGTAAGCGATTTAAATAAACCCCTCTCTACTACTAGGCCTCTATCGCGACTCCCTACTTTAGTATAGTAATGGAGCCTCCTCTTTAGCCAACGCCCTCTCTATAATTGACGTTTCCTATATCTTTACCTACCTCCCATACGAGCCGTGGTAGAGTTATAGCAACGCCCGTGACGCCCGCGATGCCCGTGGGGCATAGGAATGCGCGTATAAGATAGATAGATAAGATAAAGGAGGCGACGTTAGAAGGCCTTGTTAAGGCCGTTCGGAAAGGGTAGCGTAGATAGCTTTTATAAAGCTAACGGCTAGAAGATTACCCTTAATTATACGCTTGCTGTCACCTAGTAGCCTATTACTATTAAGTAAATTAAGAGCAAGTATGATAACTATAAGAAGGATTAGAAGCTATAGAAGGAGCTCTACGGCCTTTCTAGCGGGGGTAGGATAAAGATAAAGGCGTGCCTATTACTAGTAAGGAAGTTATAGAGGCCTACTTTAAAGCTAATCCTGCCGCCAAGAAGTTTTGTAATACGCCGCCTACCTTTTTAAAGGTGGCCTTATAGGCGTTAGGTTTAATAAATAAGGAGGAGGATGAGAAGGATAAGGAGGAAGTAAATAAGGCCTTTAAGTTAGAGTTAGCTCTTAGCTCTATTAAACGCAGTTAATTAAGCCTATCTTTAGTTAAGCGCCCTAGTCCTTCTAGATCTTCCTCCTTAACGCTAAGCCGACCTTTTTCACTAGCTATGCGGAAGTGGGCTATTAAGCAAGCTGCTAAAGCTACTAGATTTAATGCGAAGCGCTAGTAAGGAAGACGGCGAGTTATAAAGGCACTAGAGGAGAGAGATAAGGGCTATAAGAGGGCTAATAGCCCGGAAGCCTCCTTAAGAGAAGGCCTTGTAGAGTTTATCTACGAGTTTAGTTACCTAGATCCTATAGAGCAACTAGCTATTTTCTAAGCTTTAAGATGGAGTCTACTGCTAAATTATTTCTTATAGCGCCTAGAGTTATAGAGCTTCGGCGAAGCCTAATTAACAATATTTTAGCTAGTAGGAAGGAGAATAAGATCTAAGCTTAAAATATAAGTGAGATTTTAGGTAAGATCTAAGTCGCTCTTTAAAGCTTTACTATATAGAGGGAAACTATATAGATTTCTATAGTAAATACACCTAAATCTACCGTATATTCTTAATTAATTGGCCTACTAATTACCTCGCAGTGACTCTGCTATATAAGCTCCGCGATTTTATTACGTCCTTAGTTTATAGCTATATCGCTTTCTACCTCTATAAGCCTTGCGTCTTCCTTATCTATAACTTTATCCTATACTTCTAGAAAGTAACCTAGATTATCTAGATTATTTATATTTATAAAGTTGTGCACTATAGTTAAAGCGTATACTATATTTACCTGCGTATTTAAAGTACCGGAAACGATTCTTAAAAACGCCTATAGTACGCTCTACTATATTCCTTAGAGCTAGCAATCTCGCTAGCGGACGTAAGTACAAATATGTATTTATAGCTTTTGGCGTATATAGGCATTGGTTAAAAATATAATATTTACCGCACTATATTAAGGAGTTTATGCACACTATTGAGTTTAGGAAGCACGGCCTAAATAATAGCTTCCTAGTAAGTCGTTCTTATCTTTATTCTTTTCTCCTTTATTAGCGGTAGAGGCTATAGCAAAGGCTGCAGTGGTAGCAGACGCTATTATCTCTATTAGTTATACTTTTTATAGTTTAGCTTACTAACTTATAGGGCTAGAAGGAGCAGCGCGCCCCTTTACTACCGTAATAGCAGTTAGTATAACTGCCGCGTAGCTAGCTCGCGACTAGCACACACTCCGTAAATGGGCCGCCGGCCCATATGTACGATATATACAGCCGTAAGGCTACTACGCCCTAGCTCTGCGCTAGGGCCGCCTCCGTATTTAGGGCCCTAACCCTAAAGTAAACCCCCTAAAGACCCTAGGAGCTCCACCTAAGCTAGCAGCCTACTGTAGAAATAACCCCTAGCAGGGGACGTAGCGCCCACATTATAACGGTATTGGTGGCGCTGGCTTTAGCGCTAGCGGTAAGCGGTAGGCGGGGATTCTGCGGTAGGAGGGAGGGTGGCGGCCTAATTAATGGCTGGGAAGCTGACCGAACTAAGCATAGTAAGAGCGGCGGCGGCAATAGTAGTAGCGGCGGTGGTAGGAGCCGGGAGGGTCGTGGCGGCAGTGGCAGCAGCAGCTATTTATAGGTTAGTATATTCTTACGGTTCTCTTTACGGTATTAGGCTCACTAGTACACTTATTTACTAGGACTAAAGTCCTATATAGAGGCGGCGCAGCCCTACGCAGGGGGGGGTATAGAGGAGTAGCAGCAGCCGGGCGCGGATATGGTGGCGGCGGCAGCGGCGGCGGCGGCGGCAGTAGTAGTAGTTATAGTAGTAGAGCAGAAGCAGAAGTAGCAGTAGCAGTAGGAGTAGAAGATGCAGTAATAGCAGGAGCAGAAGATATAGTAATAGTAGGAGTAGAAGATGCAGCAGTAGCAGGAGCAGAAGATATAGTAGTAGCAGCAGTAGTAGCAGTGGTGGTGCTATTACTTAAAGAAAACGACAACATAAATAGCTATTGTTAATCTATATTATGTGATTAATTAAGTAAAGGCAACCTAACGTTAGCTGACCGTAATAGTTACTACCCCTAACTAGAACTCTAAGCAGCTATATACCCTATATACCACTAGCGCGTTTACACGTCTATAGAAGAGTTTTAAATGCGGTTATCTTAAATACCAGCTAATAACCTTTATAACTTCGTCCTATATAAGCGAGCGGTTATAGCTGCGGGTAGGAAGTAAGGATCTACAATAAACGTATACTCTTATATAAACCTTAATTAGATGGCAGCATATAAGTTTATCTATCCTTAAAACCCGTCTATTATTTAAATATATACCTATAAAGTCTTAATATACGGATGCAGTTGTAAATTAGCACCTGGTATCTTTATATTACTAAAACTAATAGATACTATTATCTAACGTAGAGGTGCAGATAAAAGATAGCTAGTAACTAAAGAGATTATATCTCTAAGAACCCTAACAGCTAGTAGTAAAACTGTATAGCTCCCTACTATCTGCATCGCCAATACTACCCATAACTTATACGTAAGCCAAACCCCTCCCATAATCCTCGCATTTAAGTTCATACCCTATTTTTAACGTTTATAACCCTTTAAGTTTCCACAAGTTCTATCTAGTGCATTTAACCATTAAAGAACCTGCAATTTTCCAGCTAGCAACATAGCCTATTTATTTTAAATCGGGTAGGTAAAACAAAAGAATATATTAAGCAGTTCGAAGACGTTAAACCAGTTATAAGGCAATTGCCCAGCCAAGTAGCAGTCGGCTAGAGTTGGGTCGATATAGCTGGTATCTAACAGTTCTGGATCTTCGTTCATAGTCCTAATAATCGCAATTGCAGTATTATAGCAGTGTGTCCAACAGTTAGCGGACAGCGAGCTTTAAGGCCTTATTGCTGGCTAACTTAGCTAAATAGATCGCTTGCTGTCCGCTGCGTCAAAATTAGGTACGCTAACTGTTACGCTATCAGCTCGCTATCCAAATTAGGCAATTTATATAAAGTTCGTAGTGTTTTATTGCGGATTTTTAGCAGCACCTCTTTATATATAAATATTAACATTATCCAATTAAAAATTAACCTTAATTTATTTAATAATGTCTAAATATATCCAAAATTATCCTCTGTAGATATTAAAATTGGTAACAACATTAGTAGTAAGGAAGAAAAGCAGTGGAAAGGGCTCTAGAGGCTCTATTTTTATATTAGATTTAATTAAATATAAAGCTCTATTAAATGTATCTTACTAAGCTGGCTTATAGCCAGTAAGATTAATATTTAAGCTTATTAGCTAGAGTGTAGTTAAAGCTCTATTAGAGTTAATATAATTAATTAAACTGCCTAATAAAAGGCCTTTAATTAACCACTACTTCTAATATTAATTTGCTTTAATCGTGTTAGCTAATAGTTAATTACACTTATTAGTAATAATCTTTTTAGCTTAACTAAAGGCTTATTTATATAGAGCTTATTACTAGTATAAAGAATATATTAAGAGTAATCTTAGCAAGTATTAAATAAAGGATTTAAATAATTTTAAGCCACTAGTTAAGAAGATTAGGAATAATATTATTCTGCTTATAGCTATTAGAACTAATCTTAATAAACTTAAAGCCTATATTATAGTAGCGGTTAAGCTTACTAGCAAGCTTAATACGCTTTTAATTATACTTTAAGAAAGTAAGGCTCTTATCTATAACTAAGGACTATATATATTTATAAGCTAAATTGCTATTAAATTTATAAGGAACCTTTCTATATTATAGCTTAACTAGTTTCTTATCTTCCTTATCTACTTACTTATTAATAAAAGTAGTTAATCTATAAGGCTTACGTGGTATATATAGATAAAGTTAATAAAGAAGAGGTAGAGGAAGAAGTAGAAAAAGGAGCTCTATTACCTTACTAGGGTATAAAATATAAAATACTTTATATTTCGCATAGGTAATAAAAAGGTAAGTTTAAATATAGGGGACTAGGTTTATACGCGTAGTGGGGATATTAGGGGAAATGCTCTATTTACTATAGCTAAGTAAGAGATTCCTAAGGGTTTCTTATTACTTGGCCAACCGGATTTTAGAAGCTTCGGCTACTGCATATATATAGCTACTATATATATAGCACCAAAATATATCTTTTTTAAATACTTATATCTTAATAAATATAAGAGCTATTTATATAGAAATTTAAATAGAGCTTATTAAATGGTAATTAAAGCATTTTTAATAATAAAATTTATAGTATAATATAAAATAAATATAAAAGTATTATATAAAGCAAATTTTTTATAATTTTACCTTATAAAAAGCCTTACTTATTATTTAATAAGCTATATTTAAAATTTTATATAAATAGCTCTTATACTTATTAAGATATAAGTATTTAAAAAAGACGCATTTTGGTGCCGTAGATACGGTGGTTACGTACACGTAGTGGCCGAAGCTTTTAGCCGAAGATCCAAATTCTGCTAAAAGCTTTAAAACACCACCAATCTTCAATCCCTTACCACTAAGGCAGCGAGCTATTAGCTCGCTATAGTTTTATTACTAACTAACTGTTAACTAACTATAACTACCCTATATATAGACTAACTATTAGCTAACTGCTTACATTATTAGCTTCTTAGCAGCTACACTGCTAGCGTCGCTAGCTATTAGATACACTATATTATAGTATATAAGTAGAAGGTTTATAGTAACCCTCTATAATATTGCGAATAGTAGACTAGCATTTATTTGCGCAGTTAAGATGTAGTTAGGTTTGTAAATAAGGTAGATTATTGATTTCTAAGTTATATTAACTTATAGTTTATCTGGTTAACCAAAGTTACCCTTATAAGTAACTAACCACTTTTTTATAGCTAAAGTCTTGTCTTAGAATTTAATATCGTAAAAGCTATTTAGCTTAGGTAGGGACATACCCAAAGCTATAGTAGTTCTGTAAATGGTAAACGCATTTTCAATAATAATATCTTTATTATTAGCTGTTAAGGTAAGGCCCGGAGTAAAGGTAAATCTAGTATTATCTTAATCGGGCTAGGAAGGATCGGATTCCAAAGGGGCGAGGTTAGCGAGGTTGGCGGTATGTAATGGCATGATTTATCTAATTCGTTTGCTCTATATTTAATGTTAATTACTAAATTGACTCCAAGTATAAATTTCTCAATTATACTAGATTACGAACCGATTAAATTATAGGATAGATTTGTTAGTTATCTAATAAGATCTTAAGTAGGATAGTGTATTAGAGATAGGCCTATAACTAGAGCCAGAAGGTTGTGTATAAAAGTAGGTCAAAAAAGCTTAGGTAAAGTAAAATTGTCGCAGCCGTTTGCTTATTATCCACTACGGCTAAAGTAATACGTATTACTACCTCGCAGCTTAATAATAAAGGTAGAAGTAACGAGATAGTAGATATAAGCTTATAACCTGTTTGAAAATAGTTATATAGAAGTAAGTTGGAATTTTAAGAGACGGTAGCTCGCCGTCTATAGTATTACCAGAAGTAGTAGTTAGGTAAATGAAAAGAAAACCACATAGCTCAATTAGCTAATAAATAAGTCCACTAGTAAATGCGAAGACAAACAGTTTACTACTATATTCTGCTAACTATATTAGGAAATCAGGTAGGCTAAATCTTCTGCTATATTCTGCTAACCGTATTAGGAAATCGGGTAGGCTAAATCTTCTACTATATTCTACCAATTGTGTTAAGAAATCGGGTAGACTTAATCTCCTACTATATTCTGCTAACTGTGTTAGGAAATTGTATAGGCTAAATCTTCTGCCATCTTCTGCTAGCTATATTGGGAAATTAAGTAAACTAAATCTTCCGCTATCTTCTACCAACTATATAGAGTGAAGAATTTAGTAATTAAATTTTCTGCTATATTCTGCCAACCGTATTAGGATTAAGGTAAACTAAATCTTCTGCCATATTCTATTAACTATATTAGGAACTTGTTATTAGGACCTAGGATACCGCTAACCCAGCTCTTATTACACAAATGCTTATATCCTTGCTTAAGGTAGTTAGATCTTCTATTAATATACCTAGACTACAAAGGCGAGTACGGGACGATGTTAATATATAAAACGCGGAGTTTCTATAAAAAGATCATTAGTTAATATAAATGAATAATCTTAAGAGGGCTGCTAATATAGTAGTAGGCGGAATATAGCAGGATATAGTAGGCGACGTGCCCGTCACTTATATTTTATCTATAATAATTTATAAACATTAATCTACCTAAACACTATTGTAACTACGGAATACCTTACGAATAAATCCTGCTGCATCCTTCTGTAGAGAGAGGAGCTCTTTACAAGTTTATAGTAATTTATTACTACTATAAAAAGCAATATTACTATTTTAAGGGCTGTCTTAGTTTCTATTTACCACTTTAACCTATCCTATATCTTGTAGCAACTGGTTATTCACTCCTTTATACTCTACGCGTTTATTAGCCCCTTCTATTTATAGGTTATCTTAAGATATACCTATCTTCTTCGTCATTTTTAGGATTTATAGGACTAACCTAGCATCCGCTTTCTATGGAAATGCTTAGGGCCGAAAAAACTATAGCATTCTAGTTACTAAGTTCGCTGTAAATAATGCTAGGTCTTTTCTAGCCCCTATACTAATATACTATATCTTTAGTGCTACCGTAGGCGTTACAGATAATAAGGCAAGCGTTAATACTAGCATTAGCATTATATCGCAAAGTAGGTCACTAAGATATCCCACTAGGCAGAGCTAAGCAGCTTAATAGTGCTCTAACACCATTTAATCCTTATTTTAAAAATTCTTTTCTTACTACTTAAAACCATTCTTAATTAACTTAGGGATATTAGTAAAGGGGATAGCGTAGCTAAAGTCAATCCTTCTCCTTTTTATCGGCTGCTTTATCTTATCTTTAGCCTTAATAGCTACCTGTTTTAGGCTGCTAGGTCTTACCATAAGCGCTAGCGCTAGTGGTATATAGCCGACTAGCTTAATAACCCTTTAATAGCTAAGCCTAGATTAATATATCCCAGGAACGTATTTAATTCGGTTTAAAAGTATCGCCACTAATAATACCCTAATCCACTATTCCTTATTTATTAACCCTTTTGCTGTATAGCTTATAGCTATACAGAGTACTAAGACCCATATAGTATATAGCGAGGAAAATGATTTAGTTGCTAGCTTGTTATTTTTAACGCAGCTATTATAGAGCTTAAGAGAGAAGTCCTAGCGGACCTTAGTTAATATAAGGGTTGAGGACGAGACGTTTTTTGGTGTAAAGTATGAGATAAGGGGTTTATACTCCCTATACTAAACGTTAGCTACTAGGCTTAACAGCTTGCGGATTATTAACGTACGCCTAGGAAAATGGATAGTCGGATTATAACTATCGCCGTATTAATATCTATTAATACTCTAGCAGCCGCAGTTTCTCTTTTATCTTACTATAGTCCCCACCCTAACTACCCTATCTTAGCGTATAATTAAACTAGTGATTAACAAACGCGACTATTTGTAGTATCCATAAATTATAAAATAAGTCTTCTAAGAATTTAGCCGCTCTGCTTGGTCCTCTAATTAATATACCGCCAAGCTCTTTAAACTAGACGTTACTATAACGACTTACTATAACCTCTAGACTATAGTAAAAGGCGATAGAAGCTACGTGCATAAGTAATAGTTAGTTATTTTCACCTCGCGGCTACTAAGTAAAGCAAAGGCTGCCTCTGGTGTCTTAGAGGTCTAATATTTAAGGGTTAATATATAGCCACGCTCCTTGCTATATGCCGTCTATTGTTCTTAGAGGGCTAAAGACTAAGCCTATAAGGGATTTAAAGAACCTAGTAAAATAGTAACTCCCTAAGCGGTTAAGCGCGGATACGCCTTCCGCTAAAGCAACACCTAGCCCTTTTAAGCCCCTAGCCTTAAACCTAGTATATATTTCATTAATCGCAAACTTAAATATTCTAGCGAAAGACCTAAGTATACTAGGGAAGACCGAGGGTAGGAAGGATTAGAGTAAATATATATAGCGATAAGACTCCTTAAGGTAGAAACGGATTAGCTAAAAGATTAGATTAAGGATAGTTAAAAAATTACGGCGACTATCTATTAGCCTAGACACTTAGACGGTCAGCACTTACTCCATTTAAAAGTTAAATTCGTTTACTACGATTATCTATTTAATACGCTGCCGCTTATACGTGAACGGCTTAGACGAATTAGGGTCCTCTAGCGTAAGCTGCCCTTATAGGCGCTGTAAAAGCCGTTAATATTTCGCCTTTATACGGGCGGAGGTATTAGCTTTAGTTTTAGGGAGGGCAAGCGCCCCCGTTATAATGCCCTTAGTAATAAGAAGATTATCTAGTCCGTGACGGATGCTACGCTTAATGTTAAAGTATACCTAGAAATACCCACAGCTAAGCGTATTAGCGCCGCCGTTTTAGTAGCTTATATTATCTTTTATAACTGCGAGAATGTTATCTATTAGGAAGGAAGGTGGCCAAGGTAATGAGAAGTTACCATATACTAGGTAGAAGGCTAGTAAATAGAACGTAAAGTCCTATAGCCCCTAAAACTCTCCTAAGACTTTATTTTAGTTAGCTAAGAGATAGTATAGAAGCTCGTTATTAGGGTTAGTAGAATTTTTATCCGCATAGCTGATATTAACCGCTAAAGCATATAATATGCTGCTGATATTATTTAGTATATACTTCTATTCTAAGTCGGTTTAAAGCTTATAGAGTTTCTTAGCATACAAGCTTTAGTAATTAATCTCTTCTAAAGCTTCTAATACTTCTCTTTTATCGCTACGGCCAGATATTAACTAAGTGCCATCCTCTAATATGCTAGTATCCTCCTCCTCTAACTCGGACTCTTCGTTATTTAGGTAAAGACGTGTTTCTTTAGGTAGGGATTAAAGCTACTCATTTAATTTAATCTCTATATTCGCGCCGTAGTTATAAGCGTAAAATGCCGGCTAGTTCTTTATCCAAAAATTATCGCATAAGTATTCTTATACAAAACTATCCCATTCCTCCATAAACCTATTTTAGAAAGCGGCCCACTTATTAAACGAAATTTTCGCTAAATGTAGTCTATTAAGCGTCTATAAAGGCTTAATCCCCTCTCTAAGAAGCTCGCTAATAAGGAAGACCCGCTTAATATATCCGGCGAGAAAATAAGTATAGTAAAGCTGTAATGCACTAGACTGAGACGACTTCTTAAGGCGCTTTAGACGCTCCTACCTTAAGGAAGATAAATTAGTTATTATAGATGCAGTTGGATATATTACAATATACTATACCTCCCTTATTACTGCTATGGCCAGTTAAAAGGTGCGGTGCTCTAGGTTAAATAGTAGACTATATATATACTTATTGCTATATAAGGCCCGCTAGTTTTTAAAAGTTATAGTAACATTCTTAGAAGACTAGTCGTTTAACTACGTAATGGGTTTAAGTAGTTAACTAATAATTATCAATAGATTAAGGAAAAAGGTAGGGTAGTATTTATTGCCTACTGCTACAGCCTTTAATCCGGCTTTCCTACTTCTATAGTTAATCGTATAGAGTAGCTGCAGCATTTTAATTACTTGACCTCCGTTAAAATAGGGAGAGTTTATTATCTTAATTAGATCCTATATTATAATTTCTTAGCTCTTTATCCTTATACTTTAAAAGGGTCTATACCTTTAAGCTTATGCTCGCCCTTTATGTAATTAACCTTCTAGAGATATAATTTAGATGCTACATCTACCTGCTTATTATCCCTAAAGCTGATATTTTTAAGGTCTCGTTCGTTATATATAAATACTCTTTTATAATATAGGCCGTCCTTATTATTTAAGTCCCTATTAAAGTCGCTGTTGTTAACCTTATTAATACCTAACTCCCTATTAAGCGAGATATTATTAGGTCTATTATTAAGTGAGATATTATTAGGTTGGTTATCGTTAAGTGAGTTATTATTAAGTTCTATTAAAAAATATTATATTAGTATCTATAAAAACTCTAACGGTTGTTAATCTATAAGCCTAGAGAAAAAAACTTGCCATTAAGAGCACTAGGTAAGCGATATACTTTATTAAAAAATTTAGTAGCTATATTTAAAGTAAAAGAGAAGGAATTTCTGGTAGTTGCTAGGCTTTTAAGTGTTACTATTAATAGGCCTAGCGAAGTAAAAGGGATAAGGAGCACTGTGTATCCCCTAGGGGCAAGCTATATACTTAGATAGGAGAATATTAGGGAAAAGCGCCCTATTTTAGCGTGCTAATTAATACCTGTCTAAATAAGCTTAAATAAAATTAAATAAGATATCAAGCTAGCAGCTAAGGCGCTAGCGGGCAATTTTCCATACCGGGCATGGAAAATCGTAATTAGTTACTTTAGCCACCTAGCAGAATTTAGTAGAATTTAGTAGAGTAGGTAGAACTTAGCGGAACTTATAGGCGTAATTACGTAAGCTAAGCGAGCTTAGGAGAACTATTAAATTCTACCTATATATATACAATTAGAAGGAAGCATTAATCAATTAACTAGTTACCCTATACTATTATAATAGCAGTATATATTACCGGAAGTGATACTAATAATACCTTTTTAGTATTTAGTATTATTTATAGCGAAGCTAAATTTAATTGTGTAAATCTAATAATTGTATATTTAAATTCTAGATTTAGCGGCAATGCGTTTCCTCCTAGCCTAAGGACCCCTAGCCGTAGTTAACGATTATAGTTGCGTTAGCTGGAGACCGTAAGTGTAGCCTAATATATTACTACTTCCGCTCCCTTCTTTCTTACTACTACTTTTACTTCTTTTTTTCTTACTACTACTTCCACTCCTTTCTTTCTTACCTACTCTTTAAGTCTTCGGCCTGTTGTTCCGCCGGGGTAGAGTTTAATTATAGTGTAAGCTTTAAAGTTCTTATAAGCCCTTTAGCGTCAGCTAAAACGGATCTTTGGCCTGTTAGCGATATATAGAAGCCAGTGCACCGTTATAACCAGCTATAGGCCCGTCCTTAAGCCCTTCTATATTAGGCCGCTCTACTTTTAACTTATACGCACTAGATCCGGTACTATACGCACTACCTTCCTATAGCTCCCTATTAAATATTAGCGGATTATATTTTAGCGGGTTTGGGAGCTAAGGAAGGGCTAGTAGAGGCACGTCTTCCCTTACTAGTACTACATATTTTGCGTACTATACCTTTATTATCTTAATTGCTAACGGCTGCTAGTGTTTAGCGGGGCTCTCTAACGCTTTAGCGCATTGCCTTACTATCTATCTTATAATTAATAGTTTAATCGTTTTACGCAAGTCGTCTATAGCATTAGTTTCATTAAAAGCAGGATTTTACAATACTTCCGGTATACAGCCGACAATTTTATATACGGCTTAAGTAATTATAGACGCAGGTTTAGAGCATGTCTCTTTTAGGTCCTTAGCGTTATATTATAGTAGTATATTATACTAGAGATGTAGACCGGCAATATTAAAAACTATAATTAATACACCTTTTTAGGTCTTGTGCTTAAATCGTTTAGTATAAGCCGTGCTATCGCCGTATAGGTATTCTTATAAATAATACTCCACCGTTAGGTAGGTAAACTCGCTAATATTATCCCTAACATATTTAAGGACCCGGTTTTAAAGTTCTACTAACTACTTATCCGCTTTTTTACTATGCCTCTCTTATAAAGCTAGTACTAAATCATTTCGGAATAGAGGCTTATTATTATTACGCTCGGCAACCTTTATAGGATTACGATTTAGCTATTAGCCGACATAAGACATTACTATACTTATTACCTTCCCTTCCTATTTTATAGTCTTGAGAAGAAAGTAGATATTGGGAAAGCTTAGATCTAGTTTTAAAAGCACGAATTTATATAGGGTTTTATATACTTTATTATCTGCTATTAAAAAGAGATCCCGTTAACAGAGTTCCGATATATTAATCTCTATATTACTTTCGGATTCCAGGTAGAATAACTTTTAAATATCTTTCTAGGTATGGTTATGCGGAAGACTCGCCAACTTAATTAAGTCATTTAGCTAGACGTTAATCTTAACTTAGCTACAGATTTAAGATACTAAATTAATTACTTAGTTAAAAGTATTAAACCAGAACTATAAACACCTATTATTAACATTTTTCCAGGGAGCTCTATTATATAATTCACTTACATTATTAATTTTACAGCTAGCCATCTATTTAAATATTAAAATGTTAAATATTACTTAGCCTACTAAGAACTCGCACTATTTTGTAATCATTAGCCTCCAATTTTTATTTCTCTAAAGAGTGCTTAGCCGTCTAACTAGGAATTTAGCCTAACCGCTAAGTCCTAGGAGCTACAGCATTTGCTATTCTACTACCGTATTTAATCCTTAGAAAAGAGTACTATCTATAAACAATAGAGTAGCCAGCTCTGCCTATATCTGGCTATAGTTATTAGGTAAAACTAGATCTTCTTAATTAGCGCGGAGCTTAATATATAGATAGGGTGGTAGTATATCTACATTAGTGTTAGCTAATTTTAGTTAGCTAGGCTAGGGGCGCAGCTAAACAATACCTTTATTATACACATCACAAATCCACCATCGCTTATTCTGTGGGGATTTTAAACAGCGTAAATATTCTTTTAATGCCTCTACTCTATAATTACCCGCTATAAGCTCCACCTTCTCTCCAATTATTATATCCTAGCCTTTAAATAATAGATATTTAGATTTATCTCCTAGCGCATTAACACCCCCTAAATTGACATTATATGCCCGCCCGCGGTCAATATAGTCCAACATCTTTTACACTTAGGCTTTAGTACAGGCTACTTATAATTAATACCCTAAGTCTTTTTAAAGGACACCCTATTCCTTAAATATTTTATAAAGCCTTCGCTTATAGGCGTTATCAATAGGCCTATTTGCGCTAACGGTCCATACTAGTATAAGAGAATTAATTAGAAACTTCGCTGTTACTAGCTAATATAGCCTAGCCTAGTTATATATTAAATCCACCTCCTTTAGGTAGAAAGCTTTTAACCTAGGGCCCTAAAGCCGCTACTTCTTATCTATTACATTAGGGGTAGGTAGGTTTCGGCGCTTTATATTAGTAATATCTAGCTTTAAAAATTGTAAATAAGTTAGTTACAAAGTAGAAGAGTAAAGGGTTCTATTTATTAAATAGAAGGCATAGCAGGGAGGTTACTTAGACTTCTTAAGTTAGTGCTACTTTTAGTAAGGCCACTAGCGCGACTCGCTTGCTAAGCTGTAAAACGGTTACCCTTAGGGGCAACTCTTTTGCAACTGGGGGAAGTCATCTTATAGCTGTTACACCTAGGCAACCTTGCAGCTCTTACACCTAGGGGCAATTCTCTTACAACTAGAAGAAGTTGTCTCGCAGCTATTATAACCTTACAGCTCTTACACCTAGGGGCAACTCTCTTATAACTGGGGGAAGTCATCTTACAGCTATTACACCTAGGTAACCTTACAGCTCTTATACCTAGGGGCAACTCTCTTACAACTAGGGGAAGTTATTTTATAGCTCTCGCACCTAGGGGCAACTATCTTGCAGCTCTTACACCTAGGGGCAGCTATAACAGCGCTAGGCGCGCTACCTACCAAATTCTGCTACAATACTGCTATATTCTACCTACCCTACAATTGGCTCGCTTACTACTAGCGCCCTAGTAGTTAACCTATATATTTATTTACATCGTTCCTAGCAACCCCTTTTCCTTCTTCTTAGCTTAGTATTTTTGTAATATAGCATTTATTTAAGCTTCAATTTAGAGGCATTTTTTTAAGCCGTAACAGCAGCTGCCTCGCAGCCCTTGCACCTAGGGGTAACTAACTTATAACTCTTATACCTAAGGGCAGTTATTTTATAGCTCTTATATCTAGGTATAAGAATTACAAAGTCAGTTACCCCTAGGTGCAAGGGCTACGAGGCAGCTACTATTATAACTTAAAAAAATGCCTCTAAATTGAAGCTTAAATAAATACTATATTACAAAAATACTAAGCTAAGAAGAAGGAAAAGGGGTTACTAGGAACGATGTAAATAAATATATAGGTTAACCGCTAGGGCGCTAGTAGTAAGCGAGCCAATTATAGGGTAGGCAGAATATAGCAGTATTGTAGTAAAATTTAGTAGGTGGCGCGCCTAGCGCCGTTATAGCTGCCCCTAGGTGTAAGAGCTGTAAGACGGTTACCCCTAGGTGCGAGAGCTACGAGATAACTTTCCCTAGTTATAAGAGAGTTGCCCCTAGGTACAAGAGCTGCAGGACAGTTGCCCTTATATAGTAACTAAAAAAATTTTTTTTTTTTTTGCCCCTAGGGGCAACGTAACCCTACCTTAGTCGTATAGTTTAGACCTAAGTATTTTACTACTATTACTACTTTTCTACCTCTTTTACTACTTTTTTACCTTTTACTACTTTTTTTACTTTCTTTATTACTAAACCCCTTTAAAATCTACTTTAAAACTTTTTTTTTTCTTTTTCTACTTTTCTTTACTACTTTTACTTTTTTATTTTTTTACCTTTTTTACTACCTCTTTACTTTCTTTACTACCCTTTTACCTTTACTTTTTTTTTTATTACCTCTTTACCTTTTTAACTACTTTTTTACTTTTTTTACTACTTTCTTACTTTTTACCTTTTTTACTACCTTTTTACCTTCTTTATTACCCCCTACCTTTTTACCTCTTTTATTACCTTTTTACTCTTTTTATTACTTTTTTACTCTTTTTATTATACTTTTACCCTTTTTACTACCCTTTTACTTTTTTTACTACCCTTTTTACTACCCTTTTTATTACCCTTTTTATTACCCTTTTTATTACTCTTTTTACTACCCTTTTTATTATTTTTTTTATTACCCTTTTTATTACCCTTTTTACTACCCTTTTTACTACCCTTTTTACTACCCTTTTACTCTCTTTATTACTTTCTCTACCTTTTTTACTACTTTTTTACCCTCTTTACTTCTTTATTACTTTTTTACCTCTCCTTTTATCTTTTTAACCTCCCCTTTTACCTTTTTACCTTCTATTTTATTACTTCTTTACCCTTTTTACTACCTTTTTTACTACTTTTTTACCTCCTTTACTATTTCCTTACTTTCCCTACTACCCTTTTACTTCCTTTACTACTTTTTTAACTTTTTTACTACCCTTTTACCTTTCTTACTATTTTTCTACTTCCTTTACTACCTTTACCTTTCTACTTTTTTACTACCCTTTTACCTTTTCTACTACCTTTTTTATTACCTTTTTTACTACCTCCTTTACTTCCCTTTTATCTTCCCTACTACTTTCTTTACTACCTTTTTACCTTCCCTACTACCTTTTTACCTTCCCTATTACTTTTACTCCTACTTTTACTACTATTTTTACTTTTATTACCTTTTTACCTCTACTTTTACTACTTTTTTACTTTTTTTACTATTTTTTCTACTACCCCTTTACCTTCCCTACTACTCCTTTACTTTATTACCTTTTTTACTACCTTTTTTACCCCCCTACTACCCCTTTACTACCTTTTTACCTTTTTTACTACCCCTTTACCTTTTCTATTACCTCTTTTATTATTATTACTACTTT
>Ga0307515_10003411_pt1 | contig 33460 bp, 39 predicted proteins | sample 17_EM_MG_FD_194513 | JGI IMG/M metagenome (GOLD analysis project Ga0307515, IMG submission 194513) | Populus trichocarpa ectomycorrhiza microbial communities from riparian zone in the Pacific Northwest, United States - 17_EM | ecosystem: Host-associated > Plants > Roots > Unclassified | place... | reverse complement strand
TGCCTTTCTAGGACGTCAATACAAACCGTTGTGGACCGATTGGCCCACTGCGAGGCTGGTTGCCCAGGCTCACGATTCACCATAACGACCCACGCGCATGACGTCACCGGCTAACCCGCTATGACGTCACAAAGGACATCACTAAGTATGGCACACGGCGAGGCCCCGGGTCCTCGCTTTTTTTGTGGCTTACCCCCTTGTTTTTTTGGGATGGGTCCATTCCTATCCCTCTGGGGACCTCTAGTAGGTGCCCAAAAATCTGTATAAAGGTCTCCTTGGGGGTCAAATGGACCCCCTTTTCCTCCTTTTCCTCCTTTGTTCCTCTTGCCATTGTCATCCTTGGATCCTTCTTCCTTTACAGACCTGTTGTGAGTCCATTCCAAAGCATGTACCTGTGCCGTTCCCCCTTTTCTCTTAGGAAACACCCTGGGTTCTCCAGATGGTACCCTTTTGTTCCAGGTCTCGTTCCTGGAACAAGATACCCCCTCTCAAGGTACATAGTAAACCCATCTCCTTGGAATGAGGCAGTGTGCCGTTCACTTGGTATTGGGCATGGAACCCTCCCATGGCCCCCAAAAGCTGATGCATTTCTCCTTCTCTCCCATGGGAAATACAAGGGATAGTGTATTGGGAGAGCTTATCATTCATTTCAAGAGCTGCCCTTCAGAGCAGCTCACCCTGGAGGAGGATCTATCCCATAACAGGGGTGCCAGGCTGGGCTGAGCTGCATGAAATACCTCCCTAAGCATTCAAGGAAGACACTATGAGCTCTCACACCCAACACAAACATAAGGAAACACAGAAAGAGTAGAAACACAGAAAGAGTCCAAAATACAAGTTCACATGTCATAGGAAGTGGGAGGAGGGACAAGGGGATTGGGACCAGAGGAGAGACATTGGGAGGAGTGGGAGGTGATTGAATGAGGGACAAGTGGTCAGTTGGAAATATCAGAGCAATTGGAGAGAGTGGAGATCATCAGAGTAGGGAGGAAAAAGGAGATATTATCACAGTACCCCCCACCAAGAGTCAGCATCCTTGCTGACTATTGACAAACTCTTGGAGATGGTTCATCAGTCACAAGGTTGGTGGCTTCAAGCCAGACTGAATCTCCAACTTGGAAACTGGGATTATTGCATTTCCACTTGTTGTAGGCTCCTGTGACTGTTTGATAGCACATACTTCATGAATCTGCCAGATCTCCATGTCAGGCTCATCAGATTGGGCTGCAGTTGGGACATTCAAGAGAGTTGGGTGGTAACCAAAGTTTGCAAAGAACAGAGTTGTATTGATGGATGGATGGTGGTGATTGTTATATGTGAATTCTGCCATCAGAAGGAGGTCAGCCCAATTTGTCCTGGCAGAGATACAGTACTCAATCACCCACTGGCCATTTGCATACAGCAGCCTAATGCACTACCCAAACTGTACATAAATAAATATTTTAGTATGTTTGAAGTTATACTCTGACATTTCAGGTCTGCCAGTGGTGCCTCAAAGGTGGCATGGCTGGCCATTTGAGTTTTGGATCTGCTCTACCACCACACAGAGCTCTTGCTAACTTCAGACCACAAGTGCAATCAACTAGTTACACTACAAGGAGTATTTGACTTGATTGTGGCTCTGATATATAGAGCCAATTGTGATATATTCCTGCTCACCTGCCATCTTCATGTAGCCATGGCCAAGCACAATAAGGCCCAAGTGGCAGCTGAGAAACATCAACAGGAGCACTATGTAAAGACAAAACTTGCTTATGCTGAGTATCTATATGTGTTTTGGAGATGGGGGCCAACCCAAAGCTCAAAACCATTGCTGATGCCTTTGGGGCCCCCTGCACTAGTCTTTGAAATATGATAAATGGCATAGAATCAAAAGAAGAATTGGCTGCAAAACATCAGATACTTTTTGAGCAAGAAGAGCTCACTATGGTTCAGTACCTTGTTGAAACTGCAAAGTGTGGTTTTCCAGATACCCCATGGCATGCTGTTTGGTGTGCCAATCAGATCCTCCAAGAGCACACTGGTGATGCAAATGCAAGTGTGGGCAAGAATTGGATTCACCACTTCCTCCAACAGCATCAGAAACAACTTTCACTCTTCTGGTCAACAACCCTCACTACCATATGTATGTGGGGGAACTCTGAATGAGGCCAGTGTTGATCATTGGTATAAACTACTTCAAGAGATTATTGAAAAGTACAAGATTGACCCTGACATGATCTTTGCCATGGATGAAACCTGTTGCTCTAGAATGGACTCTGTGTGTTCAAACTCCCCCCACACCCCATCTTGCATAGATGGAAGGCCCAGGATGTGTTGAGGGGGTGGTGGGTGGTTTGTTTGGGTGCCAAAGGTTGGGGAATAGTGGGGCTGTGCAGAATATGCAAGGTATTGGTGGGTTAATTCTTTGCATTTCTTTGTGTGGAAGGCATGGAATAGGTGAGCCATAGCCAATCAATTGTCCTATGATAAGGCACCATATAGGTTGTGGTGGACACATGGAATAACAATGGGAAATTTCTGGAATAAGGGTTGTATAAGATGTGAATAGCTGCGGAAGATGTGCTGGATGTTGTAAAGGATCAGGCAGGAGCTTTACATGACAAGGTGGGGTGGAGATCTGGAATTAGAAATGAAAAGCCCAACAATAGGATGCAGAAAATGAGCATAATATTCATAGATTAGTTACAAGTATCTGTCTGGGTTTTGCAAGCGAAACAGTTAACCTTTGTCCAAGGGCAGATTCTTTTCTTTGTCCAATGTACATGTATATTCATATTATGTCAGTAGCACTTCTGGATACACTACATTCTGAGTTTGAGTCCCTGCTTCCCTTTGTGGAAATTGAACATATAGCAGTGGCCCTTGAAAGTGCAACACAAAGTCAGCTGTGTGTGAAAGCAGGTATATGTAGTTCAATCCTTACATACCTGAGAGATTGTCCTTGGCCTTGTTGATTGTCATTGCAAAGGGCAAGCAAACTGGGAATTGACAGTGTGCAATGATGAGGGTAGGGTTATTCTTATATGAGCATAGGGTGATGCAAGGAATGACCGCTCATGCTCACCTCCCAAAATGCCACCCTCAAGGACATGTGTTGAGGTGCACATGATCACTGGCCTTGTTCCACTGCAAAGTCCTTGGGAAGTATCCAAGGTTGTGCAGTAGCATCACTGGGAATCCCACTCTGAGTGCCAGATTTGCCTTTGGAAGGCCATTTGTCAGGGTCTGTGGGTATTCAGGAGAATAGCCTGCTCAGCATAATGCCTCTGCACTTCCTGAGTCTCATGGGCAACCTTATCATACCCTGAAAAGGTGTGGTTGGCAAGAATGGTGTGGTTGAGCCAACCCACTGTTTCATTGCAAGTAGCAGAGACTGTCCTCTCTGTGAAGTACCTTGGTGGCCCTGACTGAGGATTGGAGGTACCTGGGTAATTTGCATGGAGAAGCCTCTTCAATCCTTCCTCTGCCCAAGCTGCATGTCTTGAGTCAAATGGAATACTGCAATAGGTATGAGTGTTGCATGCATGCATATGTAATATCTTCTGTACTGCCTTTCTCAACTATTGGACTCTGCTTCTCCTCTACCCAGTGTTTAGCATGGCAGAAGGAGCAAACAAAATTCCCAAATGCTGACAACCTATGGGATGGCCATGTGCTATTATACAGAATACAGGTACATTTAAATGCAGGAGGTATGTGGAATTGTGCCAGTGTGTGGCCTTGACATTGCCCCCCTTAGCAGCCTCCTTGGTTGGTCCCTAGGTTGTCCCCTTGGTGATGCCCTTGATGGTTGGCCATAAACAGGTAATTGAGGTGAAGGAGACCATGGATCTACAGCACATGAATCACAGATACCACATTGTTGCTAGTGGTGCTTTGGGTGGTTGTTATGATGTACCCTGCAAGGGTTCAAAGTAATCATCTAATAGCCTGGATCTAGACCTGAGAACTCTTATTTCAGTTCCACAGATATATAAGTAATACTATACAAGTATTAATATATATCCACTTTTGTATAAGCAAAGTTGTTATGGAACTGGGTTTCATGACAGGACTTGGCAGATATATCTTTCTGTATGCTTACACACACCCTATTTAAGTGTAGTGACGGAATGGGTTTAGCATTAATATTCTATTTATTGTAACTTTGTTTGGAAGGCAAAGTACTTTTGCGACTATGTTCACAAAAGTGCCTGCCCTCAAGTTCACTTTCTTTGTCTACCGCTGTGGTGAACAAAGGATAGACGTCAGTCCCGCATCAGTCCCTTGTTCATATTGGAATTCATATGTCATGTATTAAGTATGACTCAGACTTAGCAGCTGAGTCATCGGATCAAGTCATGTACATACTCTTCATTCAGGGTTGCTCACCTATAAAGGGGGCAGCCCCTAGTGGAGTTTGAATATCATCCAATCTTCACTTATATCTACTTATCTTAAGCATACCTAAAGAGCCCACTAGCAAGCCCATCTAATAGAGATAGGGAGTGCATGGGACAATAGGTTCTAAAGAACTTAGATATTAATAAGATCAATGCTTACTCGCATATACCCCATATATCCTTACTATACATATATAGTAGTACAAAGTATACTGTCATATGACTGAGGTGTCATAATGTGATAATATCGCCTTTTTTTCCCCTTTTCCTCCTTATTCCAACAATCTCCACTCCCTCCGGTCACTCCAACACCCTTCCTCCACTTCTGCTTCCACTCCCGCTTCCTTTCTGATCCCCTCATCCCTTCCCCTGCTCTCTATGACTTGTGTCTCTTACTATGGACTCTTTCTGATGTTTCCCGATTTGTATCTTGTATTTCCCCTTGACTGTGTCATTCTCTGCTCCCTACTAGACTCGCTCCGATAGTATAGACCCACCTCCGCCCTGCGTGCTCCACCTAATTCCTCTTTGCTTCCACCTCCATGCCACCGCATTCACATAGCCTCCACATCACTGCCTCTGTGTAGATTCCACTTACACATTGCCCCCGCCTCCACTTTGTGCCACCTACACTATGTGATGCCACCCACCTCACCACCTTCCACCTCACCACCTTCCACCTCACTGCCTCCTGCAGTCTCATAGCCGCATGTATGTAGTTTAGGCTTTGTATTTAAGCTCGGACTCAATGAGGGACATCCCTCAGTTGACATCTCGATTATAGACATATGTTATTGCACCCTGCCTCACTTGATAAGAATCCCAATGCCCCACTCTCGCTTGCTCGCTTGCCTCTGCTCATCAGACCCTGGACCTCAAGACCATGTGGATCATTCCCCTGCCCTTGCATGCTAACTCCCACCTGTAGCACCACCAGGCTAGCCAGCCAGACCAAACCCCTGCTTCAGTCAGCCCCTTTGGTGTCATACCTAGTCGGAGTGCATAGTCGCCAAGACAGATTGGGTGCCCGTTGTGCTTTTGGGCAGTTGCTTGGGAATTAGGTCCAACAAGCCCCTAAGTTGTCATCCCCATCTTCCCCCTTCCTCCTCAGAGAGTATATTCCTGCTGGTGCACATGGATGAGTGGAGAACCTAATTCCATTGGCAAACAGACTAGCCTCAAGCTCTTCTCTTATTCCTCTTTCAGCTTCCACTTGTGTGTCTCTGTTGGAGACCATCGGAATTACCGATTCCATCACAACCAAGAGGATCATAGTGGACAAAGAATGGGAGGCCATAGAGGGGAAAAAACAGAGGGGTTTTGATTGACCCCCATTTATATGTCAACACGCTCACAAAGCAGTGCAGTAAGAGTCAGATTTTCAGTCTCATTGGTGATCACTCCTGCACCAGATGCTGAATAAAGTCCTCGAACACTTTGTAACCAACACCCTGGGCCTGTAAAATCTGTCAATTGCCAACAGAGCAATTGTGAAGCTGAGAGCAAGCACCAAATCACCTCCTAGAGACACGAGGCAACTGCAAGGTTGGATAAATGGTGATGGTAGAGTCATGATGCCACCACAATAGCATTGCCGTGAATTGAGTCAAGGCCATCCACATTTGGATGACTCATGAATCATTGCCAAATTGGGAATGAGTCTGATGAGTTGAGACAATGGATGGAGGGCATGAAACGAGGTAAGTTAGACTAATGTTATTCTGCGAAATACTGTATACTGCATGCTGTTATTTTTGATCGAATGGGGCTATGGTGCTTCTGGCTACTGTGCTACTGAGCTACTGTGGTACAATGGTACAGATATGAACCCCAAGGTCCTTATATACATGAAAGCTCAGCCCTACATGTGATAAAACATAAAGATGCATGACAACAGTGCAAAAGTGAACTGCACAACATGTGTACTTTGTGCTAATGATGCTGATTGACAGTGCAATGCATGACAGTGGGGGGTTGGTCTGTGATGGATAATAGCTATTTCTGGGGACACTGTCCAATGCAAATCGGAGGCAGCTGCCACATATGACAGTGGGGCTGGGAGCCGGTCACAGGTGTGAGGCTCATGGCTGGCCTTTCAGCCCAGGTTGAGGCAGGATAATGACAAAAGGGGATGGCACAGATGCAGAGGATAGATGCATTATTTCAATGTTGCATTTCCCTCGAATTCTCACAGAGCCAGTGTGAGTGTAGTATGAATATAATATATACATATTGAATATTCTGGGCTACACAGTGGCGTGGCCACAATGGGCAGGCGTGCACATTTAATGAACAGACAAAAATTCAAAATAACCTACTGTCTGGATTGCTCTTGACACGCAAAGGTCCCAAAATGGCGACCCATGATATTCTGTGGGAGGGGTTGATTGTGTCAATCATGCTCATTTGTTTTGGGGAGCATGCAGTGAGTCTTGTCATGGATATTGTCCTCCACAAACTTGAATCCATGGGCGAAGCTATCACTGAATTTGTCAAGCCAGCCAGGATCCATTTGAGGTTGTTGACTTTCGAGCAGGGTGAGTGCGTTCGATAATGATTGATGAAGGTGCTTAAATTTCTCATCAACAGAAGTGGCTGGGCAATTATCAGAAGGGAAATTGAATTGGATGGTGTACATACCTGAATAAAACCATCAGGCTCGCTCTCTTGAAGTAGGCCATCGATACCTGTTGGATGACCCTTTCAAGGGGAGTCAACCTGCAAGTGGTTCATTAATTAAATAGAGCCTGTCCGTGAAATGCCACTTACCAAATTATGCAATGCCATGGAAGGCAAGGAATGCTGCGACAGAGCAGAATCTTGTCCAGTCCAATATTGCAGGCCTAGAGCAGCAGGAATGGGAGCAGTTGCTTGTTCATTCTCTGGAAGTAGTTCTCAGATGTCATAGAAAGGTGGTGTGTGCTGCCGAATGACGTTTGCCCACCAATCGGGGCTGGGAGAGGGGAGAGCCTGGACATGGTGCTTGCACAGCAGGTACAAATGATACTTCTGTGCTCCACATGAGCAAAGCCAGTGCTTGACATCCGTATCATATGTGCCGTTGACTGGGTGTTTGTGGAGAGCAAGCCATGCATGCTTGATCGGGATTTTCTCTCCATGTAGGAATCTTGCATGTCCATCCTGGGGGTTCTTGACTATGTAATTGAAGCAGACCCAGTATGGCACAACACCTTGGGTGACAAGTGTGTAGGTTGCAAAATCAACCCAAGGACAATTGAAGTGGTGAAGTACCATTCGTTTGAAGTTTTGCCATAATGCCTCTACAAGCATGGTTGTCCTCTTCCCTGGAATGGCATACCGATGGGGCAATTGAGCCCATGACACCTATTTCTCTGTTGTGTACCAGTTCACCCAAAGGTATGCCCACACTTCACAGAGGTTGTTGGCCTTGCAATGGTAATATGACTCCAGCACAGCATCATGGTGTATCTGCCCAGGGTTGCAGGCCTCACCATGCCATTCGGGGAGAATGGGGTGCTGGCAGAAGTGCTTGCACATCATACGGAGGATGGAAAGTCGGTGAGGAATGGGACAGAATGTGTAGTTGGTGTCCCTAACTACTTTTCGCATGTGTTTCTTGCCTCCCATGGCCTTGGTGAGTTCATTTTCGTCCCCATCACTCTGATAATCCCCATCCCCCGGAAGCTGCTGACCATCCTCTTCGTACACCTCTAGCATTCCAGCTGCTTGCTTATGAGCACAGCGAGCCAGACCATCTTCACCATTGCTAGCATGATTGTCGTCCACCTCCATCATGACCTCAAGTTCAAACTTGTTCATATGATCATCATCATTGCTCTTCATTGCTGATATGTGTGCACTATCTCCTGCCACAGGGACAGCACTGATGTCAGTACGTTTGGGTATCCTCAAGGTGATCTTGGTATTCAGAGTGAATACCACCACCCTCCCATTTACAAAAAGGCGAATTCATGCATACGGCTTCTCGGGAGGAGGAGAAACCATACTCGGCACAACTGGAGTAAGGTCAAGCTAGTAGAAAACAAATGTACATACCTTTTGATTCGCACTATCTGTCCCAATGGGACAAACAACAAGTCAATGTCTGGGAAGGCAGCATGTGCCTCCAGGGCATTGTACAAACCAGGGGGGTCATTTTGTGAAAGGTGTTTCTTGACTGCTCTAAGTATATGCCAGAGTCATAGTTGATGTTTGGCTTCAGGCCAGATGTGCTTGAGGGCATTAATCTCCAACTGGTCCTTGTCGGACAGCACAAACTCAGGATTGACTCCAAGCGATCTGATAGCCCCCATCCATGCCATCAGTGCTGATTGTTTTGTGTGCAGCCTTGCATTTGCCTCAGTTGTAACAAAGAGATACAATAGTGGCAACCCCTCACCCAGCATATCAGCGACGCCAGCAAAGAGCTCCATATGGTTCCTATTCGTGTTAACTGTATATTTAGTTACAGTAGTTAGACGGTCAGCAAGCGGGAAGTTTTCCCATGATGTGCGATGTATGCGGCTGCATAGATTTAACAACTAAGCACTTCTTTATACTATCATGTATCTACGTTTGAAGTTTGAGCATGCCCAGCTGGCTGGTTCGCATGGAATGGCCGTTGGCAGAAATGGCCTTAGCCACTCAGTGAGCAATGAGCAATTGGGTACATTTGGGCTTAGGAACGGGAGGCAAACTACGAAACATAGACTACTAGTAATCACTAGTAATCAAAAACACTAGATTTCGACATGCAGACTGTCTGTGTCTACCCATTCTCTGTCATCTTCATCCAACTGAGCAATCTGGTAGCGTTGACGGCAAGTTCAAGGATGGGCTGTATCTTCAAGTCTATCTTTGTCTCATCATTCCTTGCCTTTTTTAGTGCTGTTTCCAGTGATGCAATCGACTTTGGTCAGGGCAGGCATTTTGGGATGGAGCAAGAAGCCAGTGTGGTGCTTCTTTGCCATTGTATAGGCATGTGAGTTGTCTGAGGTCATTTTGAGAGTTGCACCCGTCCCCTCGGCAGGGTTACAAAACTTGGACATGGCCTTTTCTGATTCGCCACCACTCACGGCTTGTGTCAATGGTCTGCTGCTCCAAAAACACACACAGATGAGAAATAGTATAAAGTACTATATTTCTAGCATCCATCGGGCCGAAGAAAACGCTTCTAGGGCCAGTTGCTCAGTGAGTGTCAGTGCTCGGTGACTGTCTAACTACTGTAGTATTAATAATATAACCATTAAATTTACCCTCACATGTTGAATCTACTAGAAATGTGTCAGTGTATTGTGCCCATTCCTGCACAAAATCTTCCACAATGAATGCAAGCATCTGAACGCCTTCTATCTCAGGCATCTCAAGCAGCCTGATATTCTCCTCAGCCCCATGCTTCTCCAGGTAAATCCAGGTGGATTTCACAGGATCCTTGTCATGTAACCATTGCTCATTTGCAACAGCAGCCCAAGCGTAATGGAGACTCTTTTGTGTGAAGGCAATGCCATCCCCTTTGGATTGGCAGAGAATCTCTTGCCAAAGCTGTCACAGTTCATTCAGTTTCATTGAATTCAGGGGACTTCATGCCATGTACACACCTTAGCTGGACCCATTCTATGGTTCTCCTTAATGAAGGTGTGCCATTTATCTGGGAGTTCAATATTGACATACTTTTTGTGCGACTGTTGGTGAGTGATCTCGACATCAGCTGTGCCTTCATGAGGTGTGACACACAGTTGCCCATGGCATTCAAAGCAGTCCATATGGCGAACAGCTCTTTCTTTCTCCTTTCCTATGGTTGTACTCTTGTCCCTGTCGTTCATGGTTCTGCGGGCTTGACAACATAGATGGTAAAATCGTGATAGACCATCCTTAAGCACTTTCGAAAGATAGAAGCTATGCAAGGTAGTTTAATGAGCCACCACAGCCTGTGAGCAAGCATTGAGGATGCTACATACATAAATCTGAACCCAGTGGCTTTCCAGGCAAGTGACGCGATATGGTCAGCAACATCCTTGCCTGATAGAGTCATTCCAGCTAACGAAAGACATAAAGAAACCTCGATTTTGGGGTAGGAGGCATACTTGGCCAATGTTTCCATGAATTGACATGGCGAGATTGCAGGTGGCACCATGAATCGCTTTGCAGGAGGTGCTGAATTACTTTCTAGGTGCTTTTGCTTTCGATTTTCGAAGTTTGTCGCAGTACAGGACAGGCAAACATTGAGGCGACCCCCGGGTTGGCCATGCACACCCCCTCTTTGTCATGTTCCAAATTGATTTGATGGCTTTTGGCTTCTGCATGTACTACATCTGAACTTTGGCTCAGTGTCCATGGTGCAGGGTGTTCAACAAGACAACAGTTTGGGTGGAGTGGAGATTCAATACCTGACCAAACACCAACTGACATGTTCGCACACCCATCAAAATTCTACATACTTGAACTACCTATTGAAAACTCAGATATTATATTATTCAACAATATACAATGTCCATCAGGCTCTGGAAAATATTTCCTGAATATTTCACCAACACAATCATGCTCCCAGCTCAGATGCGGTTGGGTTCCCAGCCCCACAGCAGCTGTCTCCGATTTGCGTTGGGTAGTGTCTCAGAGGTGGCTGTCATCCATCATGGAACGACCCCCCGCTGTCATGCATTGCACTGTCAATCAGCGTCATTAGGTCCAAGTGTCTTGTTACCCTCCTTGCTGACCGATCACCACTTTCCATCGGCGCCACAGCTGCAGCCTTCAATTCGGTGTGCCCCAATCGACTTGAACTCCTACATCAACACTTTCGACAGCTGTGCCATACCCTCCCAGATTCAGATGAGTAGGGTCAGGTAAATCTTCTTGAGTTGCTCTCACAATATGCTCATTGTATGCTTCCTGCACCAATAGTCAAGTCAATGGAAGTAAGCAGATCGGATCAAGAGACTCATGAGATACATTGACGCTGATGAATCCATCAATAGTACAGGTCGCTCGAGACTTTCGATAGGGATTTACAACTCCTCTTAACTAGCACGGAGTCCTTGCTTATGAGTCACAACCCTGCGGTAATCCATTTACCTATTTGCGTGATGGGGTCACCTGATGGCTATTGCTAGGTAGTCGCTGCTGCTGTCCGCACCTTGTAACTTGGAGATAAAGACCCTGTAGGTCCAACCTGTCAACTGTCACAGAAGGGCACCCTGTGGCTTCGATTGGCAATTGTTGACAGATGGCATCATCACAGCAACCGGAAACACCTGTCATTGTCACAAGGTTTGGAGGTGGGGTTATAACCTGGTTATAACCCATGTGGGTAATGTTGGTTTTCACCAATAAACAATATGTAATATTGTACATGAATGTAATTACATTGTGTTGCCCTATCTTGGCTAGCATCAACCTCGCCGCTGAGTGTGCAGGCACTTGATCCTGTTCCAGACCAACTATTTCCTGGCGACACCACCAAGTCAGCTTTGCAAGCTATGTTTCAAGCTAATCAGCACCTGAACGAATACCTGGGAACAGCACTGCCATGCAAGTGAAGCGAAAAACACCTAGTGGCGTAAGAAGGTCATTTTCGAAGCTGCCTTGTTGTGCACTGGTCAAGGTAAGCTGCTATGTTGGTTTTGAATGCTGACAAGGACTCTGATATTATGTTTTTAGCTGTGCCTCCTGCCGGTAGTCTGCACTCTAGTTCTGTCCCCTCTCTGACCTTGAGTTGCAAATTAGATACCAGATGAAGGTATCTCATATCATCCTAATACTGTATGGGCTCTAATAATGTACTTAGACGATGTAGCTATGGGCATGAACATGAGTGCATTTTCGGACTTGTGTTTTTTTTTTTTTTCACTCACTTGGACTCAACCACAACATCCCAAACCCTGCAGGCACCCCTTCGTACTCGTAACTGACGAAAAAACACATCTCCACCAGGTCTCAGAACCATGGAGGAGTGTGCTGTGAATGGTCCGTTAATGTCTCCATCTCTCCCTTTCACCCCCCTCACTGGTCCCGACCATCCATTGCTCCCAGACTGACCACTTTGACAGAACCAGTAAAAATCTCTGCTGGGTACGAGCTGCTCACCAACCCTGCCTCCAAGCCTATGGTCTTCAATCCTCGGCATGGCCCCATTTTTTGGGTTACTCAGCAGGTGGGCAGAAAATCGTCATCTGTGGGCAGAAGCTGAACACACTATCAAAGTCAAGAAGCACAGTGTCATTAGCATTTGCATATTCTATTGCAACCAGCCTACAAGCCAAGCCAAGCGACACTGAGCGAAAGCAGAGAATTCATCCACAGTTCAAGCTAAGGAGTACTGTTTGAGAGATCAACCAATGCAGACTTATAGCAACATTCATTTTCTGCATACTGTGCCTCAACAAGACATACAGTGCATGCTTCTTGACCACTGCCCTCTCCACCACACCGAAGAGCCACCACACAGATTGACGCTCCTCATAATACCCCAATAGCTTCCCCACACTCCTTGGACACTGTTTACAATGGATTTCGACATGATCCTGGTCGACATTGGCAGTGACCCCCATCATTGTCAGTCGAGCCATGACGTTCCTAACAGGATATCAAAGGGAGTTGGAAGGAGCCAGGTTCTAGGTCCTTCAGCAGTGTCTGCAAAGGTTCGTTGTAGTGCAGGAGCCTCCGTCTCTATGCTCATCATTTGAGTTGGTCATGAATTGCAGGCACCTACCTTGGCATCTACCTCGGCATTGACATCATGCCAGAACTGTAAGCACAAACCTGACCCCTGTTGGCAGGTGATATTTCTATGCGTGTCCTGAACATATGATAGGTGTGTAGTGTATAGTGTCCCCAATGGCTACTTCTCACTTCCTTTCACAGATTTGGACCTATTGTCCCATTCCTCTTCATGCTTCTCAGACAATTCACAGAAAGGTAACTTTGATTGTGCCTTGTTTTTCTCATTTGTTTTCTATTGGACATTCCACACATTGGAGCACAATGTATCATATCAGAATTGATATAAACTATATTTCATGTTGTATACAATGTCTGCGCTGCATATCTAAGCATTCCTGACCAGTAATTTTCACTAATATAGCACTCAATAACTGGGGTTATATAAGGGGTTAAGTATCAGGTTATAACCCCAATTTAACCCTCTATATAACCCTTCCCACTTTGCCTATAACCCTTTTGGGTGCTAAAGGGGTTATAACCTGGTTATAACCCCACCCTTGAACTTTGGGACAATGTATGACAGTGAGGCAGGGGGATGGGATATGCCCGGCCTGGCCCGAAAGGAACCTGGTGAGGCTGGGTGACATGTCGGAGGCTGGGTTTTTCAGGGGTTTTTTTATAATGATTAAAATATACATTAAAAATGATAGCGTGAATTGGTGGTCGTATAAATAATTGAATAAATAACTTAGAGGTACCATGAATAAATCCCATTGCACAGCAAAGACCGTGTAGCGAGGAATTGATTGCTGGATGTCCATCCGTTTGTTTGGTCAGTTGCAACAGACAAATTGAACTCTGCTCCGTTCAATTCTGCTTCCATGAGCACAGAACCCAGGTTTCAATGCGGCAAGTGCAAGAAGTTCAAGCTGGCAGATGAGTATGGGACGCGTAAAATAGGGGGCAGCAATGGCAAGAAAGGGGACCGACTTGCCAATTGCCTGTCCTGCTGCGCTGTCAACTCGGCCTCTCAAAGGCAAAAGCGTGAAGGAACCCACTCTGAACATCCAGCGAAGCGGCTCGCAATGGAAGCTCCTGCCTCGCCCAGTCAATTCACAGAAGCATTGGCCAAAAAAGCTTCTTCCTCCAGTATTGACAAGTTCTGGCATGTTTCCCTGGATGAGGTTACTTTAACAGACAAGGGTATCACCAATCATATCACGTCCCTTGCCTGGAAGGCTACAGGGTACAGATTTAGGTAAGCAGTGTCTTCAACATTTGCCCTGCGAGTTACGGCTCATTCAAATTTCTGTACACAGCTTCAAGGAAGCAAGACCAACTGATAGCGGGCTATCTCAACAATTTACCTATGAGTGTTGTCAGGCGCGAGGCTCCTCAAATGACAGAGTCAAGCACTCTACCGTAGCTGAGGAGCACCAGAGAATTGCTCACTGTATGGAATGCTTCAACTGTCACAGTCGATTGCATGTCGTCCTTCAGAACAGCATGCCATTGTGACGATTACCCACCGGCAGTCCCACAAATCCTATGTCAGCATCAATCTCCCAGAGAAATGGCATGCTTTCATCAGGGATAACCACAGAATGGGACCGTCTAAGGTGCATAGATGAAGTAAAGGTGCTGTAATTCAGTGAAACTGAATGAAATTTGACAGCTCTGGCAAGAAATCCTCTGCCAAACCAAGGGTATCAATATTGTCTTCACACAGAAGTCTGTCCGATATGCTTGGGCAGGCGTTGCAAGTGAACACTGGTTGCATGCAAAGGACCCCATCAAATCGGAACGAGTCTACCTTGAGAGGTATGGGGCTGAAGAGAATGTCAGGCTTCTTGAAATGCCTGAAATAGAGGGTGCTCACACTCTCACTTTTATTGTGGACAACTTTGTGCAGGAATGGGCAGAACACACTGAAACATTTTTAGTAGATTCGACTTGTGAGTTATAGTTTAATGACTATATTCTCAGTGCTAACATATTAAATATACAGTCAATACAAACCAAAGTAATATGGAACTTTTTGTGGGTGTTGCCAATATGCTGGGTGAGGGTTTGCCTCTAGCTTATCTTTTCATTACAACTGAGGCAAATGCGGTACTGCACACCAAGCAAAAGGCATTAGTGGCATGGGTGCAAGCCCTCAGCTCACTCGGAATTGACCCCCGGTTCACGTTGTCTGACAAGGATCAGACAGAGATCAATGCCCTCAGGCAAGTCTGGCCAGAAGCCAAGCATCAGTTGTGCCTCTGGCATATACTCCGGGCAATCAAGCATCGCCTTTCCCTGAATGAACCACCCAGTTCATACAACATTCTTGAGGCAGACGATGCCTTCCTGGATATCGATGTGTCATTCATACCATTGGGACAGATGAATGCAAACGAAAGGGTATGTACACTTGTTTTCTACTGGTTTGGTCTCATTCCAGCTGTGCAGAGTACCATTGCCCCTCCTGCGATGCCACTCGCACGAGTCCATCTTTGTATCAATGGGAAGGCGGCTGTGTTCACCCCAAACATCATGCTCACCCTGAGGATACCCAAAGTCAACAACGGGGCTGTCCCTGTGGCGGTCGATAGTACATGGATGTCAGAGACAATGACAAATGACCTGGATAAGAACCTCGAAATAGATGTCCTAGTGGAGGGAGACAATGACCATGCAAGTGATGGTGAAGATGGTCTAGCACGTTGTGCCCATAAGCAGGCGGCTGGCACACTCAACGTGTACAAAGAGGATGGTCAGTGGCTTCCAGGGGATGGGGTTTATGGAACCGAGAAGGATGAAGAAGACAAACTCACCAATGTGGAAACTGACATCATCCATGCTGCAGAACAGCTTGCGCTACAGCAGGACGAGGCAGCGAGTGATCCTGAGGATGAATCCGCCAATGAATCCGCAGGTGAATGGGAAGTTGATGACAAGGGCATGGAGTCCAGTGATGGAGATCACAACAGTGATGGTGATTTCATTCCCACTTTGAAGCTGAAAGAGTGGGGTATGCCCAAAGAGTTCAAGGCCAGGGTGTTAGATTTCTTGTTCATTATGACGATTCCTTTTCCTTTATTATGTATATTCCCCTAATTTTCTTTGTTGTATTTCTGTATTTCAAGCTTCCACACAATTTCACATGTCTCAGACGCTTGTCTTCTTACATTGTCTGAGGTATGTGCTATCAGTTCCACTGTCGCTCACCAACTCACCTATCCATAGTATATTCCTATTAGGTGATTCTAATATACAGACACTTGTCTTCTTACATCGTCTGAGTATATTCCTATTAGGTTATGAGCACCTCTGCGCTATAAAAAAGCCTGAATACTCAAGGAGAAGCATCTGTACGCCGATCCCATCCCTTCCCCTATTGCGTCATACCGCCCGATCGACTTGAATTGCCCTCCCCCCCTTGCCACTATGAGCGACTATAAGCCGGACTCCTATGTCAAGCTAGGCTACGAGAACTGGCAGTGCTGGGAGCTCTATGTACAGAGCGCCGTGTTTCGGAAGAACGCAATCGTCGCGTTCGATCCCATGCCTGTCGATCTGCAGGCGCAGCAACAAGTTATTGTCCCAGCGACGGTTACGGGCACCACGATGACACCGAGCATGACGGTGAATGCACAGCCGACAGCTGAAGAACTGAAGAAATACTGCGATAGCCTCGAGAAGTGGTGCGCGGCTAATAACATAATGAAGGGTATTATCCTGGGTTCGATCTCGACCGAATTGCGTCACGTTGTCTCTCTGGGGGACTCAGCAAAAGAGATGTATGATAAACTCAGGGCGGAGGTCGTTAAACAATCGAGCAGGAGCAGCGCGTTTGGCACGCAAGTTGAGCTCATACGTAAGGTCTTCAAGGACGTCCTGACGATGGAAAATTTTGAGCAACATCTCACCTTTTACCGCACTAAGAATGCGACCCTCATTGCTGCCGGATCGGGCCTCACAGACTTGTTCCTGGTGTTTCTCTTGCTATACTTGTTCAGCACTTTGGAGGACCCAGTCTGGAAACTGACGTGCTCGAACATTTCCACATCCGATATCCCTATTGGACAATGGTCGTTCAACCAGGTGGCCAGTAAGCTATGCGAAGCCCTTCGAAGCATGGGTCAGTCTGCAGAAGCATCAACCCCTGCCACTAGCCAGTCAGCTCTCAACGCTGCGACAAACAAGGCTAAACCTAGTCGTTACAGCAGACCGCCGTGCACGTACCCCAACTGCCTTAAGCCGAAGACTCATCCTATTGATAAGTGCTGGGCGAAGGAGAGGGACGAAAAGGAGAAGGAGAGTGCGAAGAAACACAAGGCCAAGAAAGCCAAGAAGAAAGCCGCCATCGAGAGCGACTCCGGCTCAGGGTCAGGCTCGGAATCATCGGATTCAGACATGGGCAAGACTCGAAAAAAGCGTCACCATGCCAATCGCTTGCAGGCTAGGACTCTGCGTGTTCTCAAGGCGACCACCGGACGAGTACACTCCTATAAGGGACGTGCGACTGGAGACGGACTCTTCATCGCACATCCAGACTCCGGGGCATCAAATCACATGACCCATAAGCTCGAACTATTCGATTCGTCATCATTCAAGACACTGAAGAAGCCCATCCCAGTGAGCCTCGGAGACGACTCTGAGGTATTTGCGACCGGGAAGGGAACGATCCGCGTCGTGTTCAAGGTCGATGGCAAGAGCAAGGAGGGAAAGTTCGACGATGTACTGTACGTACCCGATCTCAAGGTCACGCTCCTATCCGTCGGTCAATCTGCATGTCTTCCCCACTGCAAGGTTCCATTCGATGGCGACGTATGCGAGTACATTGACAAGAACTCGGGCGAAGTGATTGCTCACACGTATGCATCAGGCGAATCTGATCTCTACACACTGGACGCGACTCCGCTGGCACACAAGGTGGATGCGAAACTTGCCTCCTCTTCCTCGATCGACGTTAACATCCTACACAGGAGACTGGGACATCTCGGGTATGACAACTGTCGCCTGATGATAAACCGTCAACTGGTAGATGGGATCGATAGAGTTATTGGAAAAGAGGAATTCTGTGAGGGGTGTGCATACAGAAGATCGAAGAGGAAACCACACCCACCAACTGGAACTAAGACTAGACGCAGACTAGAATGAATACATGTCGACATTTGTGGACCGTTACCAAGTTCGCTTGGAGGAAATCGTTATTTCCTTCTGATAGTTGATGAACACACCCAGTATATGTGGACTGAATTCCTACCAAAGAAGAGCGATGCATTCACCCACCTTAGAAGATGGAAACTGCGGGCTGAACGGGAAACCGACCTCAAGCTCCAGCACCTAAAGTCAGATGGAGGCATGGAGTTCGGCAGTAAAGCCTTTGAGGAGTGGTTAGTGGCCGATGGAGTGATGCACAAGAAGAGCGCTCTGTACGAACACGAGCAAAACGGCCTGGCTGAGCGAGGGATTCAAACTGTCTCTCAACAGGCTATGTGCCAGCTGTTCGGTGCAAACATGACTGTAGGGTTCTGGCCATACGCCATTGATACCGCAACCTATCTCGTCAATCGCAGTCTGACCATGGCACTCACTGGCAAGACTCCATTCGAAGCATGGACGGGAGAACGGCCTAATATAAAAAATCTACGTACATTTGGAGAGATGGGATATGTGCACATCCCGCCAGAAACGTGCAAGAAGTGGACGCGAAAAGCTTGTCCATGTCACTTCCTCGGATACACCCCCAGGTCGAGAAACTACAAGCTGTGGGATCCCGAGAAGCGCTGTGTGATTGAGAGTCCGAACGTAGACTTCGACGGGTCTTCTGCGACACGGATGTCAACCGACCACAATTGGGATCTACGCAACCTGAAAGAAGCACTGGACTTGCATGGTATCTCTCGGGCTGCTGAGCAACCGGGCACTAGGCCAGCTACAGAGGTCGGGGGTGGATATGGGAGCGCGAGCGAGTGGGAGTCGGATGCCGAGATATTGCGACCGAGGGCTACCGAAGATGAGGTTGTGCCCAATGGTCCCGATCCAGTAGCACCTCCAATTCCTAGGGAGCCTGACGCACCTATTTGGCGTCGACGCTCAGAAGTTGAGAGGTTAGCGGACACGGCAGGACCACCACCCGCTATGGAGAGGAGGAGACCGAGGGCTGCCGTTGGTACTGTCGGTGACATTCCGGAGGCCGTGGGCGACCATTGCGCTTCAGTGGGAGTTGTGGAGATCGGTGAGAAAGATGTGTCGAATGCAAGGAAGTATGCATATTATGAAGCACTACTGGTCGCTGAAAACACTCACCTCCATAACAAACCGATAGATGTCAACGAAGCGAAATGGAGACCCGATTGGCCGAAATGGAAAACCGCAATGCAAGAGGAACTAGACTCACTGGATCAACATGGCACCTACAAGCGAGTGAACGAACTTCCGATAGGCAGAAAAGCTGTTGGATACAAATGGGTCTTCAAGCTGAAGCTGAATCCGGATAACTCGATAGCCCAATACAAAGCTCGTCTAGTCACAAAAGGATACTCACAAGTTCCCGGTCAGGATTTCACTGAGACTACATTGCCCGTAGCACGACTTGCATCATATCGCACCCTACTCACATTAGCCACAAAACTGAACCTCGAAGCTCATCATCTCGATATCAAAACTGCATTTCTTAACGGAACGCTAGATGAAGAGATATATATGAAGGCTCCGGACGGTTTTGATACAGAGAAGAACGGAATCTGGAAACTTCAAAAATCTCTCTATGGACTAAAACAAGCATCGCACGTATGGAACAAACTACTAGATGGCACCCTGAAGAAGTTAGGCTTCAACCGATGTGGAAAGGACACATGTGTCTACCTGTTCCAATTGGCAACGAAGTTCATCATTCTTGCGGTTCATGTGGACGACATGCTGATAGTCTCAAACTCTAAGTCCAAACTTGCTGAAATGAAACTCAACCTCACCAAGCACTTCAAGGTGAAGGACCTAGGTGAAGTGAAGTTCCTTCTCAGAATCGAGGTTATCCATGATAGAAAGTCAGGCTCGATAGATCTCTCACAGCAGGCGTATATAAATCAGTTGCTCAAACAATTCAACTTGCAGGATGCGAACCCTGTAACTACTCCACTATCGTCCGGTACTCGTCTCACTCAGGATGACTGCCTGGTAACCAATGAAGAAAAGAAGGATATGGAAAATGTTCCATACGCAAGCCTTATCGGAGCACTCATGTATGCCACTATAGGTACACGACCCAACATTGCATTCACAGTGGGAGCCTTAAGTTGTTTTCTCAGAAACCCTGGCAGATGACATTGGAACGAGGCGAAATGCGTTCTTAGCTATCTCAAAGGAACATCAAGTTATGCGATCTGATATTACACCGACAAATCCAAGATCGGAGAGGTTTTCGGGTACTCACGGGGTGTAGGAATGTGGCTGACCGATGGATCAATTGAAGGTTTCTGCAATTCAGATTGGGCGGGATGTGTGGATACCAGATGGTCAACCTCTGGGTTTGTATGGATGATGGGAGGTGGTGTGATTTGTTGGAGGAGCAAGCTTCAAACAATCGTTGCGCTCTCGTCTACGGAAGCAGAATACGTTGGCGCTACTCCGGCTGTTCAGGAGGTGATATGGCTCAGGGACCTGCTATGCGAGTTGGGGATTGCAGGTACTGCTCCATCGCTTCTAAACATGGACAACTGGGGAGCTGTGTGCCTCACTCGTGGGGCTGGAGATGGTAACCAGACGAAACATATCGACATTCGATATCACTTTATTCGGTCACACATCGAATGCAAACACATTGAGGTTCGATACTTACCAATGGACGAGATGGTTGCGGACATTCTCACAAAGAATCTCGGACATATCAAACACGACTATTTCGTCGGGAAACTAGGTATAGTTTCACAATCGAGTGGGAGTGTCTGAAATCGTGTTTTGCTTGAGTGGGAGTGTTAGATTTCTTGTTCATTATGACGATTCCTTTTCCTTTATTACATATATTCCCCTAATTTTCTTTGTTGTATTTCTGTATTTCAAGCTTCCACACAATTTCACATGTCTCAGACGCTTGTCTTCTTACATCGTCTGAGGTATGTGCTATCAGTTCCACTGTCGCTCACCAACTCACCTATCCATAGTATATTCCTATTAGGTGATTCTAATATACAGACGCTTGTCTTCTTACATCGTCTGAGTATATTCCTATTACAGGGGATACAAGAAACATGCAGAAAAGGTCAAGAAGGATGCAAACTACACATTCTGCCCCCTTTCCCATCGACTCTCGATCCTCCGCCTTGTGTGCAAGCACTTCTGCCAGCATCCCATTTTACCTGAACGCCATGGCCATTCTCGGACTGCCCAGCAGATACACCGTGATGCCATCCTTGAAGCTTATTACCATTGCAGGGCCAATAACCTTTGTGAGGTATGGGCATACCTCTGGACTAACTGGTATGCACCGGATAAGTGGGAGTTATGGGCTTGTTCGTCATACAAGAGTGCCATCCCACAGAAGAGGACAACCATGCTTGTAGAGTCCCTATGGAGGAACTTCAAATGAATGGTCCTCCACCACTACAATCGCCCTCATGTAGACTTTGTGACCTATGCCCTAGTCACCCAGGGCACTGCACCATATCGGGTATGCTTCAATAGCATAGTCAGGAACCCTCGAAATGGGTGCGCAAAATCCTTATGTGGGGAGCAGATCCCGATCAAGCGGGCATGGCTTGCATGTCGGAACCACCCAGTCAAGGGTTCATATGATATGAATGTCAAACTCTGGCTGTGCTCATGTGGAGCACAAAAGTATCATTCGTACCTGCTGTGCAAGCACCTCATCCAGGCTCTCCCCCTTCCCAGCCCTGATTGGTGGGGGAAGGTTATTCGGCGGCATGATACACCCTTCTATGACATTCGAGAACTGCTTCCAGAGCATGAGTGAGAATCTGCTCCCAGCCCTGCTGCTCTGGGCCCCCGATATTGGACTGGACAGGATCACCCCCCACTGCAACATTCCTTGCCTCCCATGGCACTGCAAAATTTGGTAAGTGGCACTCCATGCACCATATTTAATGACTTAACAGCTTGCAGGTGTCCTCCCCTCAAAAGGGCCATCAAACTGGCATAGACAGCTTGCTTCAAGAGAGTGAGCCTGATGGGTTTACCAAGGTATGTACAGGGCCTAGTGCAATTTCTGTTCTGATGGTCATCCAGCCACTTTCCCTTGGTGAACACATGGAGTATACAGAAAAGAAAATATTGGACACACTCGCCTTGTTTCGAAGTCAAAGGCTCACATGAACCTTGACTGGTATGCAAGATTCTGTGACTACTCCAACCACCTATTCAAGTTTGTGGATGACAATATCCACGATGAGACCCATCGCACGCTCCCAAAAACGAATGAGCATGATCGGCGCAATCAACCCCTCCCACAGAATACCATGGGCCGCCATTTCAGGACCTTCGCGCATCAGGAGTATTCTGGACAGTAGCTACCTTGGTATATTTTGCACCGGGTTTTTTTTTTTCCTTTTTTTGGTCTGTTAATCAAATGTGCATGCCTGCTCATCACAGAGGTACTGCTGTATAGTTCATAAATTCAATGTTTATATGTTATATTCATTCCGTTTTATACACTAGTTACATGTACAAGAGCGACATCAATAAGTACCTGTTCCCTTTCGTAACCCCTATCCAACCATCCAGCCTCAGCCAGTTCTTTTGGGCCGGCCTATCCCCCTGCCTCACTGTCATACATGACAGGTGTCTCCAGTTGCTGTATGATGCCATCTGCCAACAATTGCCAATCGAAGTTGTGGGGTGCCCTTCCATGACAGTTGACAGGTTGGATTCATGGGGTCTTTAGCTGCAAGTCACCTTGTATTACCTGGGGCTCACCTCGCAACGCGAGAAAACCATTCTGCCTCTTCTTTGTTGCCTTTGTACTTCCAATGAGATAGAAAGGGTGATCTTGGATGATTGCCTGACTATTGCAAGTACAAGTCCGGTAAATTATTGCATTCACTTGTGGGTATGTGGCGGCTTATCGTTCTCAGAGCCTTCTAAGCGACCACTACACCCGTTTCTTCATGCATTCTCTCGATGGACCAGCTACCAAGCGTGTTAAAATGCACATTCTCCTCACCCTATTACGCGAGTCAAGTGCCCTGCCTTTGCTGAAGGAGTTTGAAGTTGAGAAACATTCGGCAATTCCAGGCTACACTCTAACCATTTGCAAACAGACATATGCGCACGATTCGGACGACGCTCTGGTTGAGGCTGCTGTTATGGCTATTGGTCAATGTGGCCGTCACTTTCCACACAGTACCCAACGATGTATTTCGTCGTTGCTGTCTCTTGCAAAGGGGTGGAATGGTATGTATCATGTGTCTCACTCTTGTGTTTGACTCATTACTATGAAAGACACTGCCGGAAGCACCGCTGTGCGAGTGCTCAAATCGTTTGTGCAAACCAACTTCCTATCTCAAGGTGACCAATCTCTTGGCTTCGAAACGAACCTCGGCAAGATTTCGGTGAGCATGACAATCAAACAGGAGCCATTTGAAGTCGTTGACCTGCAGCCGTTCCTAGACCCACACAGGACACTGGGATCGTTCGAAGCCGCTACTTCAAAACACATGGGAGTGTCGAGAAGCTTACCAGACTGGTTGAGCGCCGGGACAGATCCATCATTGCGTGATACTGAGGTGAGGATATGTTTTCATCTAACGAGATAATGCTAACGATGCTTCCGGGTAGGAGGATTGGATCAACATTGCAGGGCCTATGGTGGTCCCTTCATTTGTCAAGGGGAACCCCGAGGTCCAGTCAAGCATTGGACCTACCCAAAGGAACAGTCCCGCTGGGAGGGATGATTTGGATGCATTCTATGCGGAAGAGGAGTGTGATGGGGAAGATGAAACAGAGGGCTCTGAAGAGACTGAATCAGAGGATGCGCCAGAGGTTAACCTGAAGTAAAGCGGCTGTTGATATGTATGACTTGTTTTTTGATGTCCAATTGGTGGCCATTTTTAGGTTCTTAGAGTGCTTAAAGCGAAAGTATGCTCAGATACGTAGCGGAGGTGGCAATTGAACAGCCGGTATTGAAATATAAAGGTGGTGTGAGGAGCAACAGGATGAAGTTATCAGTACAAGTCATGGTAGCAAAAGAACACAAGGGAGATGTAATGACCGGGGGGAACTCGAATGTAGGGTATAGATTCAGTCAAAGAGGAAGGCGACAAGGGCGATGTGATGGGGTATGGATGGAGGGTATGCTAGAGAACGAGACGGAACAACTGGTAATGATGGTATTGGTGGTGACGCTGATTGGGTGAGTAATGGAATAACCTGGCGGTTGCTATGGTAGAATGTCGTGCAAAACAAGACGCGACTAAAAGATGGAGCAACTGAGATATCTAAGATGGGTTTTCATGGACGGTGGAAATAGCGTCGAGTCGCGATCTAGTGGCCGACGGAGTAAGGAGCAAAGCCCTGTTGTATATGGTCGGGGTGGAAATAGGGCATCGGGGGGTAATCCATAAATGGATAAAGATGGCGAGGCCAGTCTGCCATAGGGGTTGTGTTCGAAGGCATTTGACAAAATGGGACATTGCTCGTCTGAAAAGGAGACTCCTGCAGATGTGAATGGGGCTCGTGTTGAGGGAGGGGTGCTCGGGTCACGAGGCTGTCCATGGGCATGGAAGAAACTAGACTGGCGGTACCAGGACTTGAAAATCCAGACATCAAAGTCGAGTCCGACACCGTCGGGGCCAAACCATTTATCAACGCCACCCATGAGGCTTGTGTAAGATTGGTGTCGCTGCGTCTCTGAGATACCTTGCTCGGTGGGGTGGGGAACGAGTTCGTGAACGATTCCGAGGGTTGTAATTGGTATGTAGGCTGCCCCAGCATAGGCCGATGTGTAGTCACAAGGGGGCCAGTTGGATTTGCCGAGTCGGTCATCACCACTGGTTCTGCAAGAGGAGCGAACTGCTGAGAATGTATCAGGGGATAGGGAGGTTGAAACATCGTTGTGGAAGCCTGGTGCATCTCTATGGGAAGTGTTGGGGAGTGAAGAATAGTTCCTGGCTGGAACATGGCCACATTACCCTGTTGCGCAAAGCCAGTGTAGGGCTGGGGTGACTCCCGGTAGGTCGATGGCGGGCTCTGTGAGAGAGCGTGAGGGGAAGAGATACTATTCACTTGTGTGTTGATTGCCACCGAAGTTCCTGGTCTCGGGGGCTGCTGATCGTTACAGTGCTCTGGAGGCTGTGGGGGGGTGATATTGGTTCCGTAGACAGGATTGGGCACGCCAGAGAGGCACTGGACCACCTGTAAAAGCCCTTCCACTGGTCCGGTGACCTCATGTCTTAGAACCTTGCTGGCCTGGCTATCCTCCGTCCAGTCCCGGCAGCTTGCCCATTCTCCAGCTGTGACCCCAAGTGGTGGAAAACGGCGGACAGAAGGGGGAAGCTGATTGTAACTGCGGGGTTGTTGAATGAAGAAGGTAGGCGGCTTGCTCAGCTCGAGGTGAACTGCAACGCGGGTGGAGGTCTTATTGTGGACCTTGGCAGTCACAACCGTCGAGAATGGTATGTCCATTCGAAAGGACAGGCCACCGGAATGGATAAACCAGCACAGGCGTTGGGATTCAGGAGCCCAGTAGGCGACGAGATCGCGATCTGACGGTGCTGCGTGTATCCGTCTCCAATGACCGATGGCAATATCATTCACAGGGAAAAATTTGATATCTATAATGAAGCTAAGAGAAAATCGACGTAGGTTCGGGGGTATCGCATACCTTCCCTCTCATTGAGGATCTGCGTAAGGCCTTCCTGAGCCACGCCAAGCGGGGGGGACACGGGAAGAGAACTAATAAGCGGAGGTGGATTTGCAGTCTGTGTGGCAGGTATAGGTGGTTGGTGCTTAGCTTTCGCACGTCTGGCGAGAGATGGAAAGTTGAGTGTATTGACTGAGAAATTTGGGAAAATATTCACTGACCGGTTTTGGAACCAGATCTGCAATGCTCTTTCCGTCATACCGATCCTGTTACTGAGTTCGCGGCGTTCCCTCGAAATGGGGTGGCGATTGTTGCTAAATGCGGTTTCGAGTTGGACGAGCTGCTCGGGAGTGACTCGATTGCGCTTGCGACGTTCCACACCATCCTTTGGAGCCTTGCGGTTGATCAAAGTGTCACGTGCGACGTTTGATTTGAGCGTTCGGTGGACGCCGGACGAGGGTTCGATGGAAGCGCGATCACTAAGGGGAGGGGACTGTTTGAGAGCGGGAACATCTGAAGAATCGGTGTCTGGCGATCGCTGGGAGGTAGATGAGGAGCTGGGCGGATCGTCTGGATAGGGATGGTTCTGGCGGTCGAAGGAGGGGATCGAGATGGTGTTCGTGGGGACGATGCTGAGGGTATTGGTTGATGGTATATGCTGACGATTGGATCCAGAGGGGCGCAGGCTGTTTGCTGTAGGTAAGTGAACACTCGCAGCCGGCATGGGATGGGGACGGTGGCTGGCTGGCAGGCGGTACTTGCGATGAGAGTCGTCCATTATGACGGGTAGGGCCTGCAGTGGTGGTATAGTGGTGACGATGATGGGAGGCGAGGACCGAGAACGCTGGCAGGGCAGAACTGTCGCGGCGAACAGTGAGAACTGTCGCGGCAGGCGGTAGAGCCAGGGCAGGCCAGGATTAGTGTCGGCAAGACAAAGAGGAGGCAATACGTACAGTATTGAAGGGGTGTGAGCGCAGGCGCAGGAGGGCGACTACCAGTTGAGGGCTGAGGCTGGAGGAACGGTCGCTCGCTCGCGGGCAGTCAAGGCGAGGAGGCAACGAGGTAGCGAGGTAGGACCACCCGCGACAGTCCGAGAATGTGGTTGAGGCTGAGTGATAGCATTGGAAGGCGGATGACTGATTGAATCATCAGCCTTGCCTGTCCGGTCGCGGACGTCCAAGCGTCCATTCAGGCACGTAAGCAGTGATATTGAAAGCAGACACGGATATAAGGGATAAGTGTTGGCTCCACACCTTGCTCCACACCTTGCTCGCTGTTGCTCTTGCTCTTGCTCGCCTCCACCACCTCCTCGTCTCGTCTCATCTACACTTGCGGCTAAAGACCCCGTGAGTCCAACCTGTCAACTGTCACGGAAGGGTGTGACAGTGAGGCAGGGGGATGGGATGGCCCGGGCCGGCCCGAAAGGAACCGGCTGAGGCTGGATGGTTGGACGGGCCGGGGTGACGAAAGGGAATAGGTACTTTATTCACGCCGCTCTTGTACATGTAACTAGTGTGAATACGGAATGAATATAACATATAAACATTGAATATTATGAACTATATAGCAGCACCTCCGTGATGAGCAGGTGATTAACAGACCAAAAAAAAAGGAAAAAGAAACCCTGCATAATATACTAAAGTAGCTACTGTCCGGAATGCTCCTGACGCGTGAACGTCCCGAAATGGCGGCCCATGGTATTTTGTGGGAGGGGTTGATTGCGCCGATCATCGATTCGAGGCAGACTCCAAACTTTGGGAGGGCGATCTGCGTCACGGCTGAGTGTAAGTGTGTATCAAGGTTCACTCCTGATGGCAAAGGGGCGGTGGGTGAGGGTGCTCCAAAGGAGGCTTGGCCTAGGGCGCTGAGCCAGTACAGCGCAAGTTGGGCGTCATGCTTTGATGGAGGATTTGCGGCGACTGCTTCTAATACAGAACTTGCCGTTTCTCGTGCTTTGTCCAGATCAATATCGTCCGATGCCGAGGAGAGTAAAGATGTGAGGAGGTCGTACGCGGCTTGCGAGAGGTACGGATGCGAGAGTTTTGGGAGGTACAATAAGTGGTTGGCGAAAGTTTTAAGATGCTCCAGCGCGATCCATTGAGGGACGAGCATCTTGAGAGATGCAAGAAGATGGATGAGCGTATCTGGCTTGGCCGTCTGCGTCTGGAGCACATGCCCACTCGCTGACACGAATTCGCCATGGATGCGCCTGCAGAGGGGGGTGGAGGATTTGACAAGATGTCACGGACGGCCTCTGCGGCCTTGCGACGAACTTTGGGGCGGGAGTCGATGGTATGTTCGACAATGGTGCTGAATGCGTTGCGGAGAGCGGGGGCGTCGAGTGAGTGGGAATCGAGGGAGGAGATGAAAATGCCAAAATTGTGACAAGGGACCGGAGGGAAGGCACGTGAGGATATGTATACGGGAGAAGGGGTACGAGGATCGGGAGGAGAGTGGAGGACTGGGATCGGAGGAGAGCAGGAGGGACGGATGGGATGGCAATGGGAATGAGGTAGAGCGTTGCTGGGAGGACGTTGTTGAGGGCCGGACGCGGAGGGGCACCTCGTCGACTGTGCTCATCCCGCCACCACCCATTCTCGTTGCGGGTGAGAGTGCCTTGAAGGGTTGTAACGAGTATTGCAAAGTAGGCAGAGGCCGTGGGAGTTGCAGACGTACAGATCGGCACAAGTCTCAAGTCCGCATAAAGTCGCGTTTCTGCTCTATTACTTAATGCCATACACCCTTCATACCTTTTTTCACCCCTCTGAGCGCGTTCGCTAGATCGGGTAAATGCAAACATCGCGTCTTGTCCAAACTCCCCGCCCGGGACCCGTGTCGGTCAGTAGGGCGAGCATGACCTTGGATGATCCGCGGTCAATACAGTCTTAATACAGTCGTTGATCCGCGGATCATCCAAAGCTAGACCCTGCATGGGAGGCACGAGGCGAGGTGAGTTATGATCAAACCGACCATCGACCCATCGACCTGCCCCCGACTTCGCAGCGCGCAGAGTTACCAGCAACTTAGCTCCCTTCCTTTCCGCCTGCGCTCGCCGCTGCCCCCGCTGCCCTTCCCCGCCCTAATCAGCCCCGTCGTGCGCATATACAGCACACATTGGTATGTGTTTCATCTTCTCTGTTTCCCCTCTTTGCGCCGCCGACCACTGACTGACGCCCTTGGCAGTCTGCAAGACTGACCGAAGACTGGCCCGCCCTCGTCCCTCGTCCCTCGTCCCCGCCCCCAGAGGCGCCCAGGTCGTTCTGATCCTCGTCTGTACGTCTCTGGTACGTCTCTGGTACCATTCCACGCGGCCCGTCGCTGATCTCGCCAGTTCATCTTATTTGTCCCGTGTAGCACAACAGCTACCTGCCCGCCCCCACCTGCCCACCAGACTCGTATCCCATCTCGTAGCACCAGTGGGTATTTGACGTCAGTCCGCCTCGTTCCTCGAACATGGCTGTCCCCCGCGGCCGTCCCTACACTGAACACGACACGTTCTGCCCTGGGGCCCCATCACTCCATCAACGCAAGTATGGCATGAGTATCCGCTACCGTGGCCGCGCACACGAAGCCGTAGGCAACTCATGGTACTACGCCTGCAAGGAGGCCGACATCAACTTGCGCCGTCCGGGTGCGTATGGTCCTGCGAAGGAGAACCTCGGCGTGCGCTATGGTCGGTTCCGCCGTGATCTGCCCTCCGAACTCTCACGCTGGATGGCCTGCGAGGACCTCGGGATCCCGCGCGCGCTGCTTCGTCGACGCGCGATCAACCGTCAGCAACATCGTCAGAGGCTCGATGGCTTTGACCCCGCAATAGTGCGTGGCAAGTGCAACCGCTTTGGTAAACGGTGAGTGGTCCCTGCTCCTCCTCTCGTGAGCAGTCGCTGACGACCTTACTCTAGTGCTTGGGAAACGACGAAGCATGTTTTCGTGGAACGGCCGTGGTCGCTCGCAGATACGCACAGACATCTCTCCGTGCGCCCACCATGGACCGAGGAGCTCGCGCCGACGCACATCCTTCGGTTCATCATGCGTGCTATCGGCGATCTGCGCCCCGTGCTTGACGACGAGATCGGGATCCAGATGGCAGTACACGGCACAATCGCCCAGGCATTCCTCGCGCACCTCCAACGCCTCCCGCGCTCCTGGGGCCTCACGCGACTAAAAGAGTACGACGAACATGGCGTCGAGATCCCCGGCTCGGAAACCTCGGAGGGCGATGTGCCTTTCATCACGATCGTTGTCCCCGATACGAAGATGGTTCCCCACCTGATGTACTACATCTACCACCAGGACCAGGAGGCGCTCCTCTTGCAGCTTTGCGGTGATTACGCAAAGCCACTCCTCAACAATATCTTCCTCACGAACCAGTGCAATGAGTTCCTCGACGTCAGGGTCCAGGAGCTGCGTCAGTCGGAGAAGATTGCGAAGGAGGTCAGCTTGGACGACCTCGCCAACGGGCTGTACGACCTCTATTCTCTCCATGAGCTGGCGGACTTCTTCGGTCTCTCCGACGACCGGTTCTGGAACATGCTCGACGTTGCGCACCGCGTACTCCTCGATGCAGCCGGCTTGAAGAAGACGTGGGAGACGCGCTCCGAAGAGACGCCTCAGCAAGAGCCGGTCATTCGCGAGAAGGCCGAGGAGGAGCTTCGCAAGGAAAACGAAGCCGAGGAGAAGGATGTCGAAGACATGCTCCTCGATGACATGCTCCTCGATGACTCCATCGAAGAGATGGAGGTGGAGAACATTGTTCTCGGCGACGACGACGACGACGAAGCCGTCCTTGAGATCACTCATGAAGAGTTCTATCATCGTCCTCGAGCCTAACCATCACCATTGCTCCGTCACTCTGTAACATACACTCCACTCGCGTACTCTCGTCCTTTTTCACCGCCGCCTTTCGCCACTACCTCCATACCCTGAACGCGACTCCAGCCCCGGTCCCTCCTCTACCCCGGCGTTGGTAGTGTACGTCGATGACCACGGGGCAGCACGAGCACTACAAATCTATATGGCTCGTGCGCCGTTGTCTGTTGCGATGCCCACACCCAACTACCGCGCCGCGTTTGACGCCCTTGACAACACATCTGGCACAACTTTGGCACCTCCCCGCCTCGCATCCACGAGGTAGCAGCAGGGGAATTTAGGTCGCCGCCCAAGCAACCAACAGTCTAAGGGATGGGCTCTCCTGGTGAGAGAGATCCTGAGGACTGTCAGCCTGCTTCGGGTCTTTATAAGGTATGCTTTATTCTCTGCTTTACGGAACGTGTGCTGACTTGGCTTCGCCCGTCGCAGGTTGTGCAGCGTGTTTGTCCTCGGCATCGCCCGCCCCTTGCCTCGTCCCACTAGTCTGTCGTCGTTGTTGCTCTGTGTGTAGGTGGTTGGTCTTATTGGTCTCTTATTTGTAGTCACCTGTTCTTGGTCTATCTTCGGTCTTATCTTGATATCTCCATCTGGTCTCGTCTTGTCTTGTCTCTGATTGTTTTGCAATGCAATGCCAAAGTTAACGGAAGTGATTAATGTGAACGCTGTATTATCTACCAAAGTAAACCAACTACGATCAGGATGAGAACCGTCCACCAAACGACCTGTTTATTCAAATCCCAAACCCTGTAGCCGCCTCTATCATATTTGTAGCCGACAAAATAGTGTGTCTTGGCACGGTTCGACAGCGGCTCGACGACAGCGCACGGCGCCGAACTCCTTCTCCACGGAAGTTTCGATATAATGAAGGCGTGTTGTTGTACATCACCGTACATCACCAATGAGTCAAGATGAAGCTCAGAATGTGAAGCTCAGCTCACTAACACCCAATCCTTTTCGTCGATGTCTCGATACCCCAAACTCAACTCACGTCTCCACTACTGTCCTCATGTAGGGCGAATGACGTTTTAGCTAAGCTTCTATTTCCCATTAATTCTTCATTGATCAGGTTGCATTAAGGTAGGGCGGTTGGCTTGTTGTCAAAGTCAGACAGACGGAGACAGGTGGAGCATGAGGTGAGAAGGTAGGCGTATTTTGTTGACTGAGCGTGACTTTGAGCGGGCATGACTTTGTTGGCCCGTTGCTGCTTCAGCCATGGTTCCCCCCCGGGAATACCTCTCCTTTCATTCGTTACCTTACAGGTAAAGTTTCCTTTGTGAGTCTGTCCGAGGCAGTAGACGCTATGCGAGCGCGTCGAATGGCCACTTGGTGCTGCTCTTCTTGAGTTGTTTGTATCTTCTCCTCATAGAAGAGGAATGGCTCGCGTATACGCGGCTGTGACCTTGAACGATCGTCAGTCAGGTGGGAAGGCGACTTGAACTAGGACCGTAAACACTCATTATTCGTACATACCAACGCCCACCGTCCGTCCAGCGTTCTGGACCCGCGAGAGGTGTCATTTTCAGCAACCCCCGCCACTCGATCAACGAGCCCTCCGCATACTGGACCAGAGCAGAGTAAATCGCGCTCTGTTACAAGTGGTAAGAGTCCAAGACGGACGGTGTGGAATATTCGACGCAGCTCGTTGGCGTTACGAATATCTGCTGAGCGCGAGTGCGTTGGAGGCGATTCAGAGAGCTCGCGAATGGCGTCGAGGACACACGGATTCTGAAGTGGGTGCAGTATCTTAGCTTCTAGGCTGGAGGCGGTATGAAAGCGTAAGCAGACATGAGTTTGAGGGCGGGGGAGAAGAGAGATGGTGATAGCAATAGCGGAGGAGAGCGCAGCAAGGACGGAGAGGGGTCAAATATGGCAAGGTGAAGAAGGGAAGAAGCTAGGGTTAGTCCACCAACTAGTACCGAAGGAACGACTGACTCGCTCGTAGCAGATGGCTGGTGCCGACGTGGGAGAGTGGCCGGAATTGGGCCAGACAGGGACACAGATGATTCAGATTGTGAATTTGAAGAGGAGCACCTACGGATCACCATATGTCTTGGTTTCGTCGAAGGCGCGTCGTACATAGTAGAATTTAGGCTGGAGTTGCAGACGGACGAGAATGGCCAGACGCAGAGACGCGTGCGGAAGGCGGGAGTTCTACACCGGGAAGACGGCCTGTGCTGGTTCTGGTCTCGCCGCCGATCAGGGGCTGGAACTCGTTCATCAATTCGTATTCACCTTGATTATGGAGACGCCGACGGGCTGGCCCAGCATATTGGAGATGGATACGCTGTGCACCGAGCATCGGTTTCGTCCTCCATTCCACTTCGTTGTCTTCCGTTCTATTTGTCTTCCGTCTTCCATTCCATTCCTTGTGGCTTGTGATTTCGTCTCTTCCATTTCTTCTTGTTTCGTAGTATATAACTACTTGTAGTCTGAGTCTGAGTGCTGGATATACATCAGGTTTCGACTCTTGATCCTCGACACAGCAACGTAAATCGTTTGCGAACCACACTGTGAAGATGTCCTCGAGTGTTGGAGATAGATACGCTGCGAACCGAGCATCGAGCTTGCATTCCATTCTATCCCGTTGTCTTGCATTCCATTTTCGTTGTCTTTGCATTTCATTTGTCTTCCGTTGCACTCTTGCGGCTTGTGATATCGCACTTACATTTAGGGTTAGGGTTAGGGTTAGGGTTAGGGTTAGGGTTAGGGTTAGGGTTAGGGTTAGGGTTAGGGTTAGGGTTAGGGTTAGGGTTAGGGTTAGGGT
>Ga0307515_10003410_pt1 | contig 33469 bp, 31 predicted proteins | sample 17_EM_MG_FD_194513 | JGI IMG/M metagenome (GOLD analysis project Ga0307515, IMG submission 194513) | Populus trichocarpa ectomycorrhiza microbial communities from riparian zone in the Pacific Northwest, United States - 17_EM | ecosystem: Host-associated > Plants > Roots > Unclassified | place... | reverse complement strand
ACGTTACGTTAGCCTTTAATATAAAATCCCCACAATAAACCCTCTCCATACTATAGTAGCTTTAAAAAAAATACTATAGAAATATTCGTTGCCATAAGAACCATACTTCTTAGCCTCACTCCCGCCGAAGTTCTTCTAGCATTAACCCTCCCTATTCACTTCGCCCTCCGCATTCGCCGTACCCTCCTCATCCCCACCGTCCGCATCATCCTCAGTCTCATCAATCTCTAAACTGCTGCCCTTAGACAGATTAGATATAACTTCATTAGCTGCAATAACACCTTGCTGCTTTCCAGCGGCTATACCTTCCGGACTAGCATCAAGTGCTTTACCTTCCCCCACTGCCTCACTGATCCTTTCCAAAAGAGGTCTTTCAATGCCTGTCTTGATTTGCCCGATTGTAATAGGCTGGCCAGCTTTGATGGGCTGATATAGATGCTCCTCCAGTAGCGTGCATATAGGGCTGATAAAAGGGGCCTGCGTCTTTAGCAGGCTATACACGGAGGCCATCCGTTGGTTTCCCCAGCGGTTTAGCCTAGCATTTTTAGCGACGGTTTAAAGAGGAGCAGGGTAAGCTTACCTATTCATAACGCCAGTGGGTAGAACAGGGATAATACCAGGGCCGAAAATCTCTATTAAGGCCATCACGCCTTGGGCCATCTGACATGTGTTTTGTAGAATGGAGGGAGAGATATGGATTGAATTAGCTAGGAAGTTAATGACGCATGACTGCCATCCTAGCCCACGGCTGGTTTTATAGCCCAAATCCTGGAGAAAGCTTAACAGAGCAGTGTCTTTGGCGGCGGCCAGGGTTTTGAGCTGATTAAATTGAGAAAGAAGTTCAACGTGTAACATAATCTGCTCCATTGCGGCGAGTCCACCTTGTAGATTTGGCCGTGAACGCTGGGTACGGGCAAAGGCATTAAAGAAGCTCCGCACCGTGGTAATATTAGCTTCGTCTTTAGCGGCTGCTTCCGCTCGCGCCCCAGCGCCCCTATCAATCCCATCGTTATAGTCGGCAGTATAGCTTCGTAGCAATGCTTGAAGACGTGTTGCGGCTTTAGGCCCCATCATGTCGGCAAAAAAGAAGTTAGTAATCTCCACAGCTTCGCTCTTGCTAAATCTCTGCCGCCCGACTTTGTTGTCCTTAGTTACCTCAACTTCTAACTTTTCGAGCTTTTTGTAAAACTTGTCCCGTGCGACCTCAAGTGCGGCTTTATCAGCTTCTACACTTAGTGCCATCCTGATTTTTTCAAGCCTATCGCTGCAGCCGTTATGTTTAGTGGTAGGATCACCACCTTGCATATCATTACTGCTACTGCCCACGTCTGAGTCCTCGCTTAACTCATCAATGTCTGTATTTTTCTCGCTGCTGTCTTTAGCGGTTGGTTCGATCTCGTTGTCGGTACTTGGCAGAACTCGTGGTTGGAAGCCTTTGGGAAGTTTAATGTGGTAGGTATCCGCGAGGGTCTTAACGTAGAGGTCAAGAGCAACGACTATGGTTTGAATCTGTTCGGTATTTCCCTTCGCTTCGTTTTTAACATGGTCTGAAAGGCTGGCCAGTGTCTAGAGTTGTTTATCTTAGAACAAAGCTGCGTAAACTGTAGGAGCAGACTCACATACTTTGCTAAGGTAATCTGTATTATAGGGGGTAGGATCTTCTATCTGAGAATCTTCTACTCTTCTTCGCTTGGTCGGTGGTACTTTTCGCGGCAAAGCGTTTAACTTGCGACGGGTCATTCTAGCGACAAACAGCTGTATTACGAGCCGCCGATATAACGGCGATAGGGAAGAAGACGCCTTAGTATAGACTACTAGTAGCAGTAAACAAGGGCCTAGAGGTAGAGTTGGTAGGTTAGATACTTCGTAAAGGACCTGCGGGAAGGCATCGTTGGATTGTTTTGACTTTATTAACGGAAGGTCTGTGCACCTACCTTATTCTAGTTAGAATAAAACGATTACGTAATTACCGCGCCAATCCTCTAAGCCACGTGAAATGTAATTACAGCATTAGTACTAGTATGTTAATTTTGGCATGTTAACATGCTCAAATATCATATACAGCAGGAGGATATTATTTTAGCATATTTACATGCCGAAAGACGATAGTTTTACAACATATTTCTCTATATCCTGTGCACACCCACCCCTATATATCAAACACCGCCTACCGCTCGGGATTTAGAACGCTTATTTAATACTAGATATAATACAGCCCTACCGAAACCCAACCCCCCTAGCTATTGCATCAACGCGAGCTACTGCATCCGCTAATTGTTGCATGCCATCTGGAATCCTCTCGCTATATTCTGTGATATTATCGCGATGCGGTTGCGATGTCGTGGATGTCTTATTTAACCCAACCTTATCGCCTTTCCACTCGTTGCTTTCTCCTGCTCGCGCCCTTTCAAAAGATGCAGGATACTGACCACTGGATGCCATAGTGTGCGGGGCGTCGGGCAAGCCTTCTTGTGTGCTCTGAAATGGTGAAACGGAAGTAGAAGAAGAGGTGCGGGGCCTGAGGTTTTGAGGCTTTGGTTTTTGGGCTTTAGCCTGCTTGTCCGCGCGTGTGATGCGTTTTGTAGGAGGTTGCTCCTCTATAGACGGGCTTCGTTCTCTTTGTGGTTGGCGCTGAGTTGATGGTAATGACACCAGTTTGTTAAGTGGCTTCTTTAGTCCTTCTAGGCAATGCGTTTCCTGAAGTGTCCGGTCGATGCAGTCTACAGGATAACTGGAAGGATTAATCCGCCGTCGCTTAAGAGCCTTTTTAGGCGGTACTGCGGCAGCATGCGAAGAGACGGGTTCCAACTGGGTGGAAATAACTGTCGTAGCTATGTTAATTATCAACACCTAAAATTTCTAGATATTAACGCACCCAGGAGTGCAGTAGAATAAAGTATATGAGGTCCTCCATCTGGGTCCTCGCGAATAACTTCTCGCATGGCATTCTCGAGACTTTTACGCGCTGCGTCGGAGCCCTAGGTGGAGTCAGTATTGCCTAGGAGTCCCTGAACTATAAGGAAATAAACCTTTTTTTTACTGTCGCTTTTAGGCTGCTTCATCACCGCTCGGCCTAGCCTGCTAGCGTACTATTAAGGGGGAGAGATGCAATCAATAGTTACCGCTTACTGCGAAGAGAATTAGACACGGCTTTATAATAGGTGTAGTGCAGATAAAGTCTATCTTCGTAAGAAGGCGCGTAATAAGCGGGGTGCTAAAAACACATCGCCTGCCCAATTAGGAGTAGCTGCTTTTCTTGGCGAAACAAGTAATAAAAGAATATTGATATCAGTAGAAGTTATACTATTAGATATATTAAGTATATCAGAAATACCTAGAGAAAACTTTACTTGGGTAGAAAATTGTATAAAAATTAAAATAAACTTACTGATGGTAAAGCTACGCGACAAGAGCTACTCCTTACTACCCTAGCTACAACCCCAGCTACAACCCCTTATGTATACTTTTATCGTTAGCCTCAACTTTCCTAACTGAGACTCTTGTTATATAACTGCTCCCTTACCTTTTGTCTTGCCGGACTCGTGAGCGTTATTATATAACACCAACTAGTTGGTAGATTGCTATCCGTTCCGGTGTAAGAGTAGACGCATTACTTATTTTCTATGCGTTACGGATATTCCAGCTCAGAACAATAATCGTAACTGTACTAAATAGGCTCTTTAACTGGCGAGGCTTAGCTGGTCTCTAGATATCCTATACGGTATTGGCGCTTTCTGGCTTCCTTGTTAGCATTATCTGCTGTGTTCTACCGGCTTTATCTCCACTCTCTGTCTTAATATCCGTTTCTGAGGTATAGTGGTTGGCACTGCTAGCATGGTTTGTCCCTATTGATTTCTTAGGTGTTTTATAGGGAAAGACAACTAAAATAACAACTAACATAATTAGTACGCGTCACGGAGGACTAGCTAAGTGCGACAACTTTCGTTTTATGTTGGTGATGTTTGTAGTGGTTTAAGTACCATTATATAATAATACAGCCCTTGCGGTATACTCCGGCTAATGCATAAGGTAAGTAGGTTATGGCAAACATAATAGGGAGACAAACCTGCTTTGTATATAGCACGCCGCCTTGCGTTGCTGTGGTTAATACAACCTTGCTATTCCAATATTAAACGTTTCGGCGAGAAAGAATAGATGTCGTTTTGATAAAGAATAGAAGTACAACGTGGCCGCCTTGTTATTAGTGGGAAGCGTAAATAAGGAGGCTAGTCAGACAACGTGTGTAAGGACGGGGTCGCTTATTTTGGCATGTAGACATGCCGATATTAGCTAGGCGGGAAAATCGCGGCGCTTGCTTTAACTATCTCCCTTTTAGTTAACGTATGTTACATTAAAGGGCCGTCAAAATCGGACTGTGCACCTGTACGAGGTGACTTAGCCTACGAACCTACTAGTCTTCGGATTCGGTAAAGCCAACGCGGAGACGTCGCATAACGTGCGGGTGGGAGCTGGTGGTTGTCGAGGCGTCGTGGGCGGTGGTGAAAAGTTTTCACACGGGACGGTAAGATCTCGGAAACCACTCTAACGGTACCCCTTTACAGTAAATAACTACTAGCTCTTATCCTGAGCCCACCTATGTGAAATCCTTATGGATACGAGTCGGATTCAACGTCCCTAACCTCCAAATTGAAGACATCAACGGCTCTTACATTGACGAACGAGCGAACGAACGAACAAATACACCCCTTCCTAACCCTTATGGCAATCGCCCGCAGAGCAAGATAGGTCGCTCGCCGTTAGATTGAAGCGCACCGTATAATCCTGCCTGGCAGCCTAAATAACAACCCCATGGTTTTCCTTGTCTCCTCTCTACGGACCGGCCCCCCCTAGAGAGGGCCTATTGACTGGGGCCTAAGCGCAAAAGATACTCAGAGCACATACACATCCCGCTCGCCTTTTGGTATTAGAACAGCGTCGGATTCGGTTAGAACGGATAAATCCCCCTTACGCCATCGATAGGCTCTAGGGAGGGGAGGCGTGCATGGCAAACAAACAATAGTCTACGAGAGATGGCGTGTATAGGGGACGGTTAAGACATAGGGAAACTGCTAGCACATGGCAATCAATAGCTAGGCCTAGCTAGGACGTAGTAAACCCCAGCTCTGGACGAGCTAAGAAGAAGGATGTAGCGGTTACCGGGGAGATCTAACATCCAACGGAGGTGGACGCAGCTGCTGAGTTGCGCGCAGAGGCGGTAAAAACGGGGTTTTTTAATCCTACTGAGGTGGCTCATAGGGTTTTCCCCCCAAATGCCAGCGGTTTTCTTTCCTGTATAATACATAAGTGTGCGGAGTAGTCTGCGTACGCCGACATAGGCTCTACCGCTCTAGTTATCCACCTTTAAAATTTATAGTTGAATTAACTCACGCATTTAAATGTAATACGAAACAAAACTAGTTAAGTAGGATATTAATAGGAGAGATGAAAAGACATAACGATAACCGTCTATTTATTCCGAGCTTTACTAGCTAAATATAATTAGACTTCTAAACAGCAGGCTCTTGCCTGATAGCCAGATGCAGTTACTGTAGAAGCTAGTCATTTAACTAGCTAATGTTGGCTATAGCAGAGATGGGAAAGGCATAGAGGAACTAGTATATATGCGCTAAAAGGAGAATATAACCCGGTTGCGAGCTTCTAATACTACTAGTATAGAATTATAACCGATTTTTAAGGTGAATGCAGAGCAGGGAAGATATAAACGATAATAGTTAGTGCAATGAAACATGTCTTGGCCGAAATTTTCTAATAATCTAGCATGTCTAATACAAGCTAGTGGCATGGAGTTATCATTCCAAGTGCATTCTTCTAAATACCATCACAGCCACCATGTACCCTTTAACTCATGTCCTTAGCGCTTTCTCTTTTCGCCTCTCGAGTCGCGGCGGGTCCCTAACGTAACACCTGAAACATTATCCATCTTCCTTCCCGAGTCTGTGAACAGCCTTCTTCTAACGCTATCCTTCTCAACTAGTGTCGTAGTTTTCGTTTTGCTCGGTGTTAGTTTCCCGGCGGTCGCAATTGCTAGGCTACGGATTTTCTCTTCGATATCTTCCTCGATATCTCCTTGGATATCTTCTTGGATATCTTGGTCCAAGTCTTTATCAGCAGACTCGTAGTCAAAGTGAGCATCTTCGGGGCTCGATTCAACATCGGAGACTGTGATATGACTGTGCTCTTCTTTGTCCTTTTCGACCACATTAGGTGCTTCGGTAGTCGTAACGATTCTATTCGCACTGCCGGGAATAACTGCAACTAAGTTAAATATATACATGCAAGTAATAATGGAAAGCTCCTTACCTTCGAGGGCGGCCTTATAAATCAATTTACTAGACTCGGATAGTTCGTATATGCGCTTCATCGCGGCTTTCATCTAGCGCTAATTAGTTAATCCTCTTAACACAACTGTAAGTGCACTATTAGAGCAACTACCCGTTCATATTCGACATTTAGAGCCGCCGCTTTCTTCCTGTTCAGATCTTTGGACAACATTTTCTGTCTAGAGCACTATAGACGATTGCTCTTAACTGCAGTGTCTACAGCGGGATTGTAGTTGTGTAGAGATTGTAGTTGTGTTAAGGGGAATGCTGTGTTAGATGGAGAGGGTCGTGTTGAATGGAGAGGGTTGTGTTAGATGGAGAGGATCGTGTTGGATAGAGAGGATCGTGTTAGATGGAGGGGATTATGTTGGCTGGGTGATTTCTATTACTAAGCCCATGTTAGCGCGTTATATGAGTTTGGCATGTTGTCATGCCAAAACCAACCAGCCACAAATACTTAGAATTCCGTCGCACCTTTATCCAAACAGATATCGTTAAGCATCAAGTGCTCGTGGCTCTTAGCAGTCGGAAGATACCGAACCGTACCCTCTACCGCTATTTATAACGACATCAACAGACATGAGAGGTGATTTGGAGCTGGGAATATCGCATTGGCTTAATCATAATAAATCACTGTAAACAACCTCTCCTCTAACCAAACATTCTTAAACCCTAACTAACTTACCCAGGGCTAGATCGTATGATGTACATGAAATCGACCCTGCGCGTATCGTTAAGGACAACAAAGCTGTTCAGTTATTCTGTCAACGTACGGGCACAACAACAAAGATGCTACTCGAGCTTGGGAACACAGCGCAACAGCTTGGCGTTAGTCGGGATGTGACTGAAAGAACAGGCATATTATACGGCGACTACTATGTGCAGCTCCTTAGAAGTGTGAAGAAGGACTGGAACAAAATAGACGGGACCGTGCCGCAGGGCCAGGAAGATAATCTCAGAAGATACACAACATTCCTCAAATGGGAGAACAACTCATGTGCCGAGGATGTTGCAATATTTGTTTCGCTCATGTTAGATGCTGGCCGCGTTCAAATCGACCAGCTATCAGTAACTGAAGTCATCAACATCAAGCCGCTTGCTTTGCTAATGCGTCACATTGTCGCCTTGCCTTGGGGTTTGATTAGCCAAGAATCTCGGGAGAAGAGCCGTTACACATTTGTCGAATTGCTACAAGCAGAGGTGCCTAGCTGCAAAGCGGGCGCCTATAAATGCATTCTCTCTGTGCTTGAGGAGTGTTTAATGGGGCTTCCACAGCTCTCTTTTACGACTATACACGGATCAAAGTGCTGTGACGACCAATATATGATCAAGGAAGGCATGCGTTCAGTTCGACATACAACTCTAAACCCGTCACTCGAAAACTCGAGAGAATCTGTTCAACAGATGCTCGGCTACATATTCAATGCAAAAGACCTCCCCACTAATACTACCGATCCTAAGTGCAGCCGTGGGCGGGAATGCACCGAGGCGACCTCAAAGATGACATTGGTGGTAGATCGGATGCCACCAGTCATGGCAGTCCTCTTCGGGACGGATATTAAAAGGAAAGAGGAAAAATATCGGAAGGTGTTTGAGAAGATGGAGATTCAGTATCACACCACGAAGGGTATTCGCACTGTATGTTACAAACCCATTGGGTGCGTCTTCTATATCAGCAAGACCCACTACACTGCTCGCTGGGTTGGCAGAGGGCCCAATGAAGGCAGAATTGTCCATTACGATGACATGGCCGGATGTGATGTGGTATGTTGTAAGACGAACGATTGGTGGGAGAATATTGAACCAACGCAGGGTGTTGTCGCGGTGTTCTACGAACAAATCATGTCAAAAAATATGATTTAGTCTCAACCCGCTTATTGCATTGTATACTATCTAGTTATGCTTTGCGGGTTGTTTATCAGACAGTAATAGAAATGGATTGAAGTGGAGTGGATTAAGGCTCGAATCCACTCCATCTAGCAAATCGCTGGTAGAGCCCCAGGAGTTTCAGCATATGACTATACTATTAATAGTATATACATATAAGTCTTGGCAACCTTTTGGTGTTGAGGAAGCTTGGTGCGAATCTCATTAATTTAACGCCCTTAATCCTTATCGCTAGTGATATCGTCGCCTTCTAGATTAACCAGTTGCTCTGCCAAAGGACGTGCCCTGCTTTATGTGCAGTATTAGCTTCGTTAAAGCTCCTGTTGACCTGAATCGGATTTCCTTACCACCGTCTTACAACTGTCTTTAATGCCTAGTACCCTATGTCTCACCACCCTGTCTCTTACTATCGTATTGCTTACTACCTGTTTCTGTCGCCTGCACCGATCTTATGTATATAGAGAGCTTCTAGAGCCATCTTTAATCGACAGAGTTCTCATCACTGATCGGCCTGTTTAACAGCTCCACACCAAATATACACCTTGCTGTCTAGCCAGAACTCTATATCCTTCGCAGCGTCAATGGCGTTCGGATTAACTGACGTCGGGGCGAGGACAATATCGTCGGAGGCAGAAGATACGTGTGGAGGGAAGAAGCGCTACTGTACTCAGGACATGGCGAATATACCAAGGAAGAGGTGGTGATAGTAAGGTAGGCAGGCGAGGACGAGCTTCAAGGAGGGTGTCGATATAGGCAAGCAGCGGTAAGGGCTAGACGATAGACGCGAGTTAAATATTAGGTGGCTAAGACTATAATTTTCAGACGCCCTACCACAAGGAGCACCACTAATTGACTTTACTACGCACTAACTACTAGACGCTCAATCCTCCCGAAGAGGTATAAGCTGTGGAGCTCCAGGAGCTCCATCAGGTTTAATCCACACCACTCCACCAATTAAATCAATCGATCCAAATCCAGTGAAAAGGGTGCTCTGTCTAGAGCTCCAAATAGCCTCCAATCCAGTTCTATCACTGTTATCAGATAGTATCTTTACAAGAGCACATTCTCCTTAGCTGAGCCTATTTTTTAACCTCGCGGTTCTCGCTGTTATTGTAAATCCACCCAACCACGAGTCTGTAGCACAGCCCGCCTCGGCTATCCCTGTGTAGCATAAACCCTACCCTCCTTTCCCTTTCCCTTCTTGCTTGGGCTCGGCCCAACCTCATCATCGCTAGATGAGATTTCGTTGACGCGGACCTTGCGCGGCGGTTGCGCTTTGCTCAGTGAGATTTTCTTCTTACGCGTTTTGCTCGGTAAGGCTTTCTTCTTGCGCGATGCAGCTACTGCATCCACCTTCTCGGTTTCCGGCTTGTCGTCGGCAATCGTATCTCCACGGTTCTCGAGAGCTTCTCCGTATACAACTAGGTCCAATAAGCTTCGGTCAGGAGATTTGGAGGTTATTGGGACTGACCCCGGAACGCGACTTGGTAGATTATACTCCCACTTGGGTCATATCTCAAGATAATAGCCATCTGTTGTTCCATCTAAATCCGGTTATCAGGCTATCAAACATTAACCTTTACTATTTTGGTGCACTCACCTCCAACACTGCTTGCTCTATTGTCGCGGCTGCCATATTTGTAGAAGTGGTGATAGTGAATACCGTGTAAAAGATTGTGAGATATGCTCTGTAGAAGGTTGGTTGCAGTGTGTACTAAGTAGCCAAGCAGTAGTTTAGAGTGGAGGTAGGGCGAATTGTGGAGTGGCGTGTTTTGTGTAGATGGTGAATTAGTATTGTTAGGGCTGCGTTGTTAAGTAAGCGGGTTTCGGCATATTGCCATGCCAAAATCCAGATTCTATCTTCCTTCTCGCGCCCGACGCCTTAACTGGTTAGCGCGGCATCCACTTTTAGCATAGCCCTGTTTGGCATAACAATATGCCGAAATAAAGACTCCTCAAAGCCACTGCTCCTTCAGTTCGATACTATCACACTCATCACGCTGTCAATACTATTCACCTCTTAGCAACTAGCCGCCTCCGAACAACGCTTCCTGATTAGCAATCCCTACTGTCTAGTAAGCATATAGAACGTCCTGGGATATATTCATACCGCTAATATCTGAGTAGTACTGTGGCTATGGAAAGATTACACGCGTTGGTCAACAAAGTCCTGCCACGTCCGGGCGATATGTATAACAACATCGATGAATATATCAAGGATGAAGAACCAGACTGCAAATGCTGCGACATAGACATCTTTCATCCACTTAGTGCAGACGACGATTACGACTACTTTTGTAGTAGCTGTATTGCCTTGATGGAGGAGTATTGCGTGTCAAGAGAGAAAGAACTGGCAGCGAGGGAGAAGGAGCGGGAAAGAGCCCAGATACTCGCCTTGTTCGATGAAGTCATGCCACGCGAGAGCCAATTATGTTACGACATTTGCAAATTCGAAGAGAACGAAAAACCAGGCTATGAATACGGCGATGCCGATCCCTTTCATCCTCTAAGCGCAGATGATGAGCTAAATACTCCGTCAGTACTTCTAGCAAAACTCTAAAAGAGTCAATAACCGCGGATCAGTTACTGACATTACTAGTAGGTCTTCTTAGGCTACCAGGCTAGCTATATACCAACACTCCTATAATTCTTGCCACGGCGCGAAATGGATTTGGCTGGATGGATAGTTTATTTATCAACGGCTTTATTTATCGTGCAAGCCCTCTTTATTGTACGGTTAGAGCTAGAGCTTCCAAGTGTAAATATAAACCTAGTTTCTGTATTAGTATGCTTCGCTGCTGTATATTAAATACTTATAGTTACTGTTAACTATCCTTATTAGTGTATTTTGTATAAATCTCGCTCTACACAACAGTGTCCCGTGTGTTAATGCGAATGTAGAAACTCCGCCTTAGTTAGTTGGCACTAATAACTACCATAGGTAAGACCAGGTTTAAATCTGCACTAGTGATGTCTATGTTATCTATCGCTTATTGTCGACGTAATTGATATCATAAGACTCTCTTAGTAGGCAGCCCTATAATCACGAAGAAATCTTAGCCTAGTGAAGATATTGTATTGGTAAGGTAGAGTCCAGAATTTAAGCTCCTTAGCCCTATACAAGGCCTATGCTACGTGATTTTAGAAAACAAAAAGCAGACCATTCCACGCTACCACGCCACCCTGCTCCATCAGGGTTAATCCACCTCCATCTTATCTGCCTCCTCAATGGCCTTGTTCAGACTATTTAAGAGATTATTCCCAGTAGCCTTGATCGCCCTGACCTTAAGGGGCTGGCCAATTGCCAATGGCTGATAGATAGTCTCATCAATAATTTCGCAAATTGGTTTTAGGAAAGATGCCGTTTTAAGTAGAATTGGATAGACTTGGGCCATAACCTGAGCATTGAATCGATGTAGGCTTGCCGCTATTAGTATGGTATTGACCTCTAAGACGGCGTTGACTTACACATTCATACCACCTTCTGGCAGTACTGGGATAATCCCAGGGCCGACCTGGTCGACTAAGCTCTTGACGGACTTTCCGCATTGGGTTCTGTAGTCCAGTGCATTTCTCTCCATAACCAATTCGCGACAAATATACTGGATCATCGCCGATTTCAGGCCTTTTCCTTTCGCAGTAGGACACCCCTTCAATCTAAGCTCGGTTTTCAGAGCCTTCTTCTTTGCTTTCTCCTCTTTAGTGGCTTCACTCGTGCATGTAGCTTCCTTAATAAGCTCGATGTACGCGTCCGTAAGTTCGATGTGCATACGAATAATGTAGATCTGATGAATAATACTATTGGAGCCTCTGGACGATACCTCGGATTTTCCAACAGTTTCGAAGAAGTGTTTCAGAGTACGATTAATCGTCCTTCTCGCGGCCTCCTGGGCTCGCTCGGCAACTCCCTTGTCTGGTTCGTGGTCGTCATGCTTGTTATATGACTGCACAAGTGAAGAGAGACGACTAAGTGCCGGCTTGCCCATGATCTGACTGAAGAAGAAGTTGGTAATTTTGATCGCATCGTCTTCGGTTACCCTCATAACGGTCTTCTTGTTGTTCGTTAAAGCGTCGAACTTGAGGAGGCGAACTGCGGCAAAGAATTCATCTCGCGCTCCCGTAATGTATGCAATGTCAACAGCCTCGCTCAGGTTAAACTTAATGGGAAGAAGTCCCTTCTTTCTTGGCTTGGAGACCGTCGTTGTATCCTCAGCTCCATCTAAGCGTTCCGCTTCCTCTTCGGCAGCAGCTTCCCCCCCATCTTCAGCTTTAGCTTCGGCCTCTCCTCCGTCTTTGGCTTTATCTTCTTCTGCGGCTCCTCCCTCGTTGCTTTGCTCAAGAAAGTTTGGAATGTCTCTGTCTACATCATCTTCGTCTTCACCGACACTGTTGTGCCCGCTATCGATGTATTCGTTGTCGTTACGTTGGGGTTCCTCTTTGGTTCCCGAGGAGTTTTCAGCAGCAGCTGTTGTTGGTCCAGAGGGTTCATCTTCTATTTCCTCGCTTTTTCCCTTTAGGGTATCGAGGTATAGTTTGAAGAGACGGATGCAGTGTGCATGTTGTACTGGGTTATCGTGAAAACCCTCTAGAAGTTTGGACATTCCCCTAAGGATCTGAGCGCGTGTTAGTAAGTGGTCTTGGATTCATTTCATTGCAAGGCCCTACCTTGACTACCGCTTCCCCAACAGCTGGCGTTGGCGGAACCTCGCGTCGAATGGACTTGTTTTTCGGGGTGACTGGATCTGCCATTACGAAGAGCGGCAGCGTTAAAAGTATGGGCTGGGTTGAAGAAATAAGCTTGGCTTTGAAGCGGATGTTGAAGGAAGCAATAGGTTCGGAAGAGGTGGTAGGGGAAAATTTAAATGGGCAATATTGTTGTGAGTGTTGTCGAAAACTCAGCGGGGTTGCCATTAACAACAGGCCTACCTAACTTCTGCTGTCCGACCTCCTTTTGGCATGTTGACACGCCAAAATCACGAACATTACACTGTTCTCTTGCGAATTACAAATTCTAATACGTAGAGCAATAAGGGTGGGTATACCGATAGCAGCGGCTTAAAAACCGATCCGGAGGGCCCGGTTTGGTAAAGAAGTGGCTGTGCGTGTTAATTCCAAAGGGGATGAATTTACGCCATTCGATCAGCGCGACTAACACGCGCTTACAACGAGATATAAAGATTGGTGTAGCTACTAGCACAGTAAGGCACTTTGTTTATGCTAGGTGATCTCTGGTATTTTTGTGTTATTATACAAGATATTTGGGCATGTTAGCATGCCAAAACATTCGCCTTATTCTCTGTCTCTGCAAAACGTAGCTCAAGAACTACCAAGCAATTGAGTCAACCATCACCCAAGTAATTATCCAGTAGTTCTCCAAAATGGGTGCTCTCCACTACGAATCCACCTCCATCATATTCGCATTCTCCGCCTCCGCGGCCTCTAATTCCTTAGCATCCTTAAGCAGGCTATCCATGAATATTTTGCTAGTGGTCTTGATCTCCCGGACCCTAAGAGGCTGACCAATAATTAACGGCTGATAGATAATATTGTCAACAATTTGGCAGAGCTCTCGTAAGACGGGTGCCTTTTGGTTCAGGATCGGATAGACCTCGGCCAAGACCAGAGCATTGAAATTTTGTAGACTTGCAGCCATTAGCACTGTGCTTATTTGTTTACTAGGTGCTAACTTACTCACGAAGCCCGCCTATGGGTATTACTGGAACAATTCCGGTGCCGAATTCGTCCACCAATGCTTGGACAACCTTCCCGCTTTGTACTTTGTTGGAGAGTATAGTTTGAGTATATCCGAGCTTGTCACAGATATACTTGTTGACGGCAGTCTTCCAGCCTTGTCCAATATCAGTACCATAGCCCTGAGTCTCAAGTTCCTCCAGCAGTCTCTTCTTCTTTTCCTTCCCTATCGCAGTTAGCTTTTTGGTGGATACCTCGGCAATAAGCTTCATATAAGCTTCTGCTAGATCCTTGAGCGTGCGGAGGTGGTAGATTTGTTGGATGATGCTGTTGTTTGGTCTACTGGCCCTAGTGACAGCTCCCATAGTTGCGAAAAAGTGTTTGAGGGTGGCATGCTTAGTGTTCTTTGCTGCCTCGTCGGCTCTCTCAGAAATTCCCTTGTCCGGTTCACCGTCACCATGCTTATTATATGACTGCACAAGTGAAGAGAGACGACTAAGTGCCGGCCTGCCCATGATCTGACTGAAGAAGAAGTTCGTAATATCAACGGCTTCCTCTTCCGTAATCTCCTTGATGATGTTTTTGTTATTTTTCCTTATCTTGACTGTTAGACCGTGAACTGCTGCAAAGAACTTGTCTCTCGCAGCAGTAATATTGTCAACGTTCCAGTTATCGGAGATATCTAGCATGATTGGAAGAAGTTTCTTCTCCTTTGTCTGGGAGACTTTTGTGGTAGCTTTCTTTGTGTTTGAACCCCTAGCTTCTTGTTTTGCTGGAGCATCATCTCCGCGTTCAGCTTCCTTTCCTTGTTCTGCTGACGCATTACCTCCATATCCATCTCCCTCCTCTCTTGTGGTTTCTTCTTGGTCTATGGCTTCTCCCTTCTTGGCTTCCTTAAGAAAATTTGGAATGTCATCGTCCACATTATCTTCAACCTCCTCCTCCTCCACTTCATCCTCGGCAGAATTATCATGCCCGCTATCAACATAGTTCTCATCGCCGGCTTCGACCTCCGCTGTATCCTGTAACGAGCCCATAGCAGTAGCTGTTGCGGTACTAGAGGATTGATTGGTTGTACTTTCTGGCTTTTCCTCGATTCCATCGAGATACCTATCAATCATTTGAATTATAATGTTGGTTTGCGCAGGATCATCCTGAGCTTGAAGGACCTTGTCTATGCGGCCGATTTGCTGAGGACATGTTAGGAGGCATGTTTTAGTCTGGTAAATTAAAAAGCCTTACTTTGAGTACTGCATCCTTAACGGCTGGCGTTGCTGGTACCTTGAGCGGAATAGACTTGTTCTTTGGGGTGACTGGATCGGCCATTGCGAAGAGCGGCCGCGTTAAAAGTGGTGGGCTCGCTTGAAGAATGACAATGTTTGACTCCGAAGGAAGCAATAGATTCGGGAGTAGGTAGTAGGGAGAGGAAGTAGGCGGTGAAGGGAAATAGGCGATGTTGTTGTGGAAAACTCGAGCGGTTTCCTTGACAACTCGCGACTTGCTTTCGGCATGTTGACATGCCGAACTTTTTTTTTTACTAATGCCACTTCGATTCCCTACAGGGAGCAATTAATGCAAACTTTATAGTCTAATGGTAACTGCCGTGCTGTGCTTGTATAATGTGTGTGAGGATACTAATACTACTTAGTGCTATGTGGTTAAAATGTATTCTTGCTCGTTGGTTTTCTTTGGTAGTGTCGATCGGATGTCCGTACACCGATTGTAAGAAAAGAATGAGGACTCTGTCTATTGAATATGGCTCTAAGAGCCTCTATATATACATAGGAAAGGTGTAGGAAATGAGAACGAGAAGGGGGTAGGGGGTGGCAATGGAAACAAGGGGTAGGTGACCGAGTCAATGAGAGGTAGCTGAGTCGGTGACAAGATAACCTGATTCAGGTCGACAGATCTACTATAAATCCACCTCCATCTCATCTGCGCTCTTTGCTTCATCGGCATCCTTAAGCAGGGTTATCAGAAGTACCTTACCGGTAATCTTGATCTCTTGAATCCTAAGGGGTTGGCCCATAACCATCGGCTGATAGACCGTTTTGCCCACAATGTTGCTGAGCTCCATCACAAACCGTGCCTTCTCAAGCAATATTGGATAAACTCGGGCCATGACCTGCGCTCCGAACCGTTGCAGTCTCGCAACTGTTAGTATTTGCTTGCTCTTAAGAAGGCGTTGACTTACACGGCCATGCTATTTCCGGGTATTACTATGATGATTCCGGCGCCAAAGTGGTCAACCAATAACCGAAGTGCCTTTCCGCCCTGGATTCTGTTGTCCAGTGCATTCCTATCAATGACAAGTTCGTGACAAATGTAGTCTATAAGCGCCGTTTTCAGCCCTTTTCCTTTCTTGGTTTTAAAACCCTTTTTTGAGAGTTCGTTTCCCAACGCCATATTCAATGCTCTCTGCCTTTTCGAAATCTTCTTCTCCGTCACTTCCGCCATAAGCTCCGAGTATACAACTGCAAGTTCCATGTGCATGTGATTGACGTAAATTTGGTGCACGACGCTGTTGCTGCTTCCTAAAGATCTCACGACATTCCCCATGGTTTTGAAGAACTTCTTGAGCTCAGGGTTTTCGGTATTTTCTGCCGCCACATCCGCTCTCTCAGAAACAGCTCTATTGTCCCCATCCGCGTCCTTTTTATTGCATGAGGATACCAAGGAGCTCAAGCGTTGCAGTGCCGGCTTGCCCATAGTGTGGTGAAAGAAGAAGTTGGTAATGTTAACCGCCTTTTCATCACTTATATCTATTGATTCGGCCTTGTTATCCCTTACAACGGTAAAATGGACATCTCGGATAGCTGCAAAGAAATCGTCTCTTGCTTCCGTAATATGCTCGACGCTATAAGCTTCGGTAAGGCCATATGTAATGGGGAGGAGGACTTTTCCTGTTAAAGACGTAGTGATAACCGGCGCACGTGGACTTTTAACACTCTCCTCGAGTTCTTTATACTTCCCAGAATCAAAATGTCTTAGATTGCCAACCGGATCATAACCAGGTTCCTGTTTCGAGGGTTCTCCAGCTACCTCCGCACCATCGTGCCAGTTACCAGCGTGCTCCGAACTATAGTCGCCTACTGTTATAGTGTCCATCGCAGCAACTATTTTCGCTCCGGAGGCTTCATCTGCCTCTTCTTCGCTCTTTTCCTTTAGAATATCGAGGTATATTCTGAAGAGGCGGATGCAGTGTGCATGTTGTACCGGGTCATTGTGAAAATCTTCTAGAAGTTTAGACATTCCCCTAAGGAGCTGAGCGCGTGTTAGTGAGCGGTTTTGGATTCACTTTATTACAAGGACCTACTTTGACTACTGCTTCTCCAACAGCAGGCGTTGGCGGAACTTCGCGTGGAATGGACTTGTTTTTCGGGATGACTGGATCTGTCATTATAGAGAGTGGCTAGGTTGAAAGAAGTTGGCTGGGTTGAAGAAATAAGCTTGGCTGTGAAGAGAATATTTGATTTTTCGGAACAATAGGTTCGGAAGTAGGTGGTAGGGGAAAATAGGCGATATTATTGTGAATGTTTTCGAAAACTCTGAGGTTGCCATTAACAACTGGCTTACCTACCGCTTTTCGGCATAACAACATGCCAAAACCACGATCATTGATCTTCTGGTGATTTTTCGGAACACTACGACTTTAATATTTATCGTTAATACTGCATAGTCCCGAATATAACTTTAGGTAAGTCCTGAGGGATATTATACGGTATCGCATCTATGGAGTTGCCAACTTCGCGACGCAGCATAAAAAGTGGAGGATAGTTCTGTTCGTGCACAGTATATTGGTCTACACTGTAACGAGAATAATTCATGTTGATAATTAGGTGGTCTTTCGGCATGTATACATGTCGAAACCACTACTGCTATTGAAAAGTTACATAGGTTCGCTAAGACAGCTACCTAGGTATTTAGAGCCCACTGATCTTGACTCGCAATACGTGCCATTGCCTTTCCCGCCTCTAATTTGTCTGCTTCACCCGGCGCTGTTTATTCGGTCTGTTGCTTGGTGATGGTGACTCTACCTGATCCTTTTGCTTTCTCTTGGGCTTAGATGGAGAAGGAGTGGCAGCAATTAGCTGGTCCACCTGCTTCTTAAGCTCTGTGATGTTATCGTGCTTCTTTTGTACGGCAGGCTTTTTGTCTTCAGTGTGATCTTCGGACTGCGGGTCGGACTGCGGGTCGGACTGCGGGTCCGCGCCTTCCAAGTCAGCCTCCGGGCTGTAGAGAACTGACGGGGTATTAGTATAAGTGCAGGCATCTATAACTGTGCGACTTACTGTCATTGATGACCTCGAGGACAGCCCGCTTCTCAAATTCCATTAGCGTCTCTATGGCGAGTTTGACCTAGTATAGGTTAATGGAACGAGGGTGATTCGTCTGAATAGAGTAATGGCGCTTACTTGCATTTCCGTACGGACTTTCTTCTTGCTTTTTTCCTTCTTGTCGTCGCGTTCCGGAAAAAGTGCTACAATAGTATTAGCATTATTCCAAATTAGCATCGCGTGTGCAATACTCACCGTCCCTAACCACATTGAGCACATGATGGCCACCATATTGAAATAAATCTTCAGTATAGAGTTTCAACTGTTATTGATTAGTGTAACGAACCCGATCTATTATAGTGGTGCTGCGCGCTTACCACCTCCTTTGCCCGCTCGAGTTTATCTTGGTCTCCCATTGCGTTAAGGTGTTTTGTGTGTTGTTTAGCTGGTGGGATAAAATAGCGCGGAGAATAGAAGGCAGGAGCCTCCTTCAAAGTATTTTGGTTTTGTTGCTGTAGAATAGAGAAGAGAAGAAGAGTGGAGTTTGTAAGAGGATGGTTGGAGGCAGAGGGATTGTTTTGATTTTAGCATGTTTTCATGTCAAAAGTATGTCAGCTCCGGCTAGGCTCTTTCTAGTTAGCGCGCTCCGCCCGTTTTCTGCAGCCTCAATAGGTATAGATACGCTTTTGGCATATTTCTATGCCAGAATTTATCAATTATCTACCTTTAGCTGGTATAGTTTACCGAAAGACATGCGCAAATGCACAGAAAGTGAATAGCTAGGTTCTATTTCTTAGCCTGATGTTGGCTTTCTACGTAATCCGGCCCAGGAGCCGCTTCCCCACAATACTCTACAAGCTGGAAATGCCTTTCAAGCCTCCACCTGACTTGACTGATTCCCGACTAGACAGGAAATAATCTCGGCTTTCGCTTCTTGTCCGTTCCGGAGGAAGACATCTTACTGGTCGCCGGTGAACGTCCCTTCTCCTGCTTCGAGTTAACAGCCTTCTGGTTTTTGCGATCCTTTGCGGGAGTAGAATTAAGTTTAGAAGGACCACTCTGGTTCACCAAATCCGCAAGTTTATCGATGCTGGCAATATATTTGCTGGCCGTATTACTTTTGGCAACCTTAGTTAATGCTCCAGCATTTATCGGGCTCGCATCTTGCTTTGGCTTGGCTGGTGTACTAAACTTGTCAGACTCCGTATCGGAATCTGCCTTAGACCCAGCTGTTAATTTATGCGATGTCGTGTTACAATCCTCATTCTCTTCGGTGTCGGTGTCCTCATTCTCTTCAGTGTCGATGTCCTTATCCTCTTCAGTACCGATGTCCTTATCCTCTTCAGTACCGATGTCCTTATCCTCTTCAGTACCGATGTCCTTATCCTCTTTAGTACCGATGTCCTTATCCTCTTCAGTACCGATGTCCTCATCCTCTTCAGTGCCGACGCCCTTACCCTCTTCAGTACCGATGTCCTTATCCTCTTCGATGTTGATGCCCTCATCCTCTTCGGTGTTGATATCCTCATTCCCTTCGGCATAACGGTCTTCATTGTCATTAAAGTCTTCGTGACCTTTCTCAGCTATCAGAGGCCCACGGCTCTTCGCGTTCGTGGTTTCTTTGTCCATCTTTTCGCCGAAGAGAACTAACAAAGCATTAGCATTGCAATACCGACATAATGACTGTATTGCTTGCCGTTATTGACCACGTTAAGAACGGCCCGTTTGTCATATTCTGACAGTGCTTCAGTGGCAAACTTCATCTAGTATAAATTAGCCATGTACCAAAGCCGATTCGTCTTAGTAATGTTATATCGCTTACCTGTTTCTTAGCATTAAGAAACCCTTTGGTGGGCTCCTTAAAGTATATTGACTTGTCTGGGTACATGGCTAGAGGGTATCAGTGTCGCTCCGATACTATAAATTTGTAAGACCTACCCTGGGTAATCCCGTAAAGGACTGTCCGCCCGCCGAATTCCATTGTCTCCTCGATAGAAAGCTTTAGCTGCTATTGGTTAGTGGTACGAATCTAATTAGTTCTAATGATGTTACGTGCTTACCTGCTCCTTTGCTCGGTCCCTCATCGCACTAGAGCGTTTTGGTAGTTACGAAGATGGTAAGGAAAGTAGTATATGTGAGCCTTCTTTAAGGTAGCTGTTTTGGTTGCTGTAAAACAAGTAGAGGAGAAGAGTGGAGTTTTTGAGACGGTGGTCGCGTCGCGGAGGTTGTTTTGATTGTCCTACGAAAGGCAGCTGACAAACTTTAGCGCCTGCCGCTAACAACCCTTTGGCATGATATTATGCTAAAATCGGTTCCCATAATACCATAAAACGGCAACGACATGTTATTAGAATGCGGACATTATTGTAAATTATTCTAATATACCTAACTAGGTTATAGAGGCCTAGCTATCTGGCGTCTTTAAAACGCTAACAGCATTACTGGATGCCCCGCTACTAATAATAGCTTCAATCTAAAAGGCTTCACGACATGGCATAAAAAGTAAAGGATAGTTCTGTTGGTGCGCATCATGTTAGTCTGCACTGTAACTAGAATAATTTATGTTGATAATTAGGTGGTCTTTTGGCATGTAAACATGCCGAAACCACGACTGCCATTGAAAAGTTACATAGGTTCGCTATAAAAGCTACCTAGGTATTTAGAGCCCACTGATTTTGACTTCTCACATTCGTAATACGTGCCATTGTCTTTCCCACCCCTAATTTGTCTGCTTCGCCCGGCGCTGTTTATTCGGTCTGTTGCTTGGTGATGATGACTCTACCTGATCTTTTCGTTTTCTTTTGGGATTGGCTGGAGAAGGACTGGCAGAAGTTCCCTTCTCCTTAAGCTCTACGATATCATTGGTCTGCGTTGGTACAGCATGCTTTTTATTAAGCTCTGTGTGGCTATCTGGCTTCTTCCTTAATGCGAGCCTTTTAGCTTTACTGGTTTCGGACTGTAGGCTCGCGCTTTCCAAGTCAGCCTCCGGGCTGTAGAGAACTGATAGGGTATTAGCATAAGGTGCAGGCATCTATAATTGTGACTTACTATCGTTAACAACCTCAAGGACGGCCCGCTTCTCAAATCCCATTAGAGTCTCTGCGGTGAGTTTAACCTAGTATGAGTTAGTGGAAAGGGTAATTGGTCTGAGCAATAGCTTCTACTTTTGCTTGTGCCCGAAACTTTTCCCTATTGTACTTCTCCTTCTCGTCGTTAAGTTCCGGAAAAAGAACTACGAGTATATTAGCGTTATTCTATCGCAGTAATGAATATGTGGAACTTACCATTCGTAATTACGTTAAGCACATAAAGACCACCATATTGAAATAAATCTTCGGTAGCAAGCGTCAGCTATTGTTGGTTAGTGGAATGTACCTAACCTGTTCGTTATGCCGCGCACTTACCATCTGTTTTGCCTGTTCGAGCTTACGGTCTCCCATTTTATGTGTCCGGTTAGTAGGTGATTGTGATAAGGAGAATAGAAAGCGTGAGCCTTCTTTAAAGCATTTGGTTTTGCTACTGTAGAGTAGAGTAGAGTAGAGGAGTGGAGTTTTTAGGAGGATAGTTGGTCGCGTTGCAGAGGGTTTGTTTTGATTTTAGCATATTTTCATGTTAAAAGCATGTTAGCTAGGCTCTTCCTAGTTTAGCGCGCCCGTCTGTCCTTTACAACCTTAAAAGGTATAGACACATTTTTAGTTCCCATGCCATAATTTATTAATTAACCACCCTTTGCTTATACACGGTGTTCTAAAAGGCATATTATAAGTGCTCGGAAAGTGTATGGCTAGCTTCTATTTCTAAGCTTAATATTAGATATAATCGGGCTTAGGAGCTACTTCCTAACGACAATTCCAAAGCTATAAATGCCTTTTTAGCCCCTACCTAGCCCAATTCAGCAAATTGCAGCATTTGCTTTATTTCCTTCCCCTTATGATGACATTATTTAGGCTTCTTTGCAATCGGGCCCGGCGCAAATGTTCCTGAAGTGGGGCGCTTTTTTTTGCGCATGCTGGGCGAGGAATTAGATGATGCCGAATCCACGATAGGTGGACTAGTCCCACCCATTCTAGTGCTCCCAAGGCCCTGACCTTTCCCCTCATCCTTTATAACAACTGTGTCGGGTGCCTTTGGCGTAGTCGCAACATAGTTTGTGCTCTCTCCCGTAGCTGCTGGCTTATTATCGTTTTCGCTCGTTTTGGTAGTCTTATTTGGCTCGGCTAGTGTACGAGAATCGTCGGACCTCATATCGGATACCTTAGCTTCATGTGTTGGCTCGTCCGATTTGGTGTCATGGTTCTTAACCTCTTCGCCACCACGGATTTTTGGACTTATAACGCGCCGAGACGCTCCGAAACCCTCTTGGTCCTCAGCTGTTATATGCTCCTCGGTGCTCATATTTGGGTTCGATGTCGCATTTTGATCTGGCCCAGCTGCTGTCTCAAATTTGTTAGACCCTGTATCGCAGTCTAGTCCATACTCGTCGGAGCCCATATCGTATTCTAGCCCACATTTGACGGAACCAATATCGTAGTCTGGCCCAGACTCGTCGGAGGTCGTGTCGTATTCTGGAATAGCCTCGTTGGAGTGCATATTGCAATCCATTTCAGGCTGGCCAGTTAACTCATCCGACCTAAACATAGCTCCTTTATATTTGGCGGCATTAAGTTCACATTCGGCACCAATGTCGTCTTCCTCTTTGAAGTCTTCGCCGTTAACCCCGGCCACTAGGCAGGCTTCTTCGTTGGACTGTTTGCCGCAGATAACTAGAGATAACATTAGCACTAGAACATAGAAATAGCGACTATGTGACTTGCCATCGTTAACTACTTCGAGGATAGCTCGTTTATCATATTCCGAAAGCGCTTGAACGGCGAGTTTGATCTAGTAAGGCTTAGCTATGAATCAAAACCAATTTAAGCCAATAACGTGATCGGAATTACTTGTTGTTCTGCACGTCGTCGCTGCCGAGTATTCTGAATAAAATACGTATTCTCCTCTGTAAAGAATGCTATAAAAGGTAGTAGCATTAATCTAAAACGGTTGCGAGTATAGGCAGCTTACCTTCGCCAACTACACTAAGAACAGAGGAGCCACCATAGGCTAGAAACGCTTCAAGACTAAGGTGTAACTATTGCCAATCAGTAACTTAAGTTGATCTCAATTGCTAATGCCGTGCGCTCACCATTTCCCTTGCCCGTTTGACTGCAAGGCCTTCTATTGCATTAGGGGATTCCATTGCATTGGAAGGCATCAATATGGTGTTTAATATATAGAGACGGTGGGCTTGGTGGATAAGTGTTCGGAGTAAGTCACGTCGCGGAATTTATTTTCATTTTGGCATGCGATTATGCCGAAAATAGGAAGTTCTCGCTAGGCTGCCTTAAGTCTAGCGCGCCTGGTGCATCCTACGCGAAAACATTTACAGACAATACAAGACTTCAAATTATTCCTTTGTTATAATATTCTCCTTTATGCGTCCTTTTTACAAGAGCAGTGCATCCCCCAGAGAAGCTTCTGGTTATAATACTAGCTTACCAGCTAGGAAGAGAGGCATGGCAGAGTCTATATCGCGGACGACCGAACACCTCAATTTGCAACATGGGGGGTTTGATGCCGCTCAGAGAATCCAACTTAACCGACTTCTCAACGTTTTGCATGAAAAGCGTAGGATTATCGCACTCGTCGGTGCGGGTATATCTGTGTCCGCCGGGAGTACGTCAATCCTAGACAAATACCGTTTCCACTCTGCATGGCTAACTTTCCAAATAGTTCCTGATTTCCGATCCACAGCTGGGCTATTTGACACTCCTGGCAATGGGCCCTTTCGGACATCTTTGGGAAGGGATCTCTTTGATGCTTCCGTGTATCACAACGACGTCTCCACCTCCTCTTTCCACGATATGTTACGAACCCTCTCGGCAAGCGCAAGGTCAGCAAAACCAACTACCTTTCATCATTTACTTGCGACTTTGGCTCACGATGGCCGTCTATTACGATTATACTCCCAGAACGTTGATGGAATTGACACTGCGATGGAACCGTTAAGGACCGAGGTACCTTTGCCGAAGAAAGCACCTTGGCCAAAGACCATTCAGCTTCATGGATGCGTCAGGAAGATGGTCTGCTCAAAGTGCCATAGGGTTTCTAATTTCCAAGCCGAGCTTTTTGATGGACCTATTCAACCTATATGCGCAGACTGTGAGGATAACGATAAGTTTCGTGTAAAAGCCGGTAAACGGAGCCATGGCGTTGGAAATCTTCGTCCTCGGATGGTATTATACAATGGGCAGAATCCTGATGATGAGGCAATTGGATCTGTTATTGTGTCTGACCTAAGAGCAAGGCCAGATGCTTTCATTGTTGCTGGCACAACATTAAAGGTTCCAGGTGCAAGAAGGATTGTTAGGGAAATGTGCAGGCTGGTAAGGGACCAGGTGGGTGGTGTTACTATTTGGATTAGCAAAGAAGCAGCACCCAAGGGTAAGGACCTCGAAAACTGCTGGGATCTAGTCGTAAGGGGGTCCTGTGACGAGGTTGCTCAATATGCTGTGATGCGCAGGTGGGATCAAGAGCTAGAATATAGTGAAACCAAATACGGAAACGCTAAGGTTAGGTCGGTCTCATTAGAAAGCGTAGAAGTACCCGAGCGCAAACAGCGGCAATTATTGCTCTCCCCTTTAAGTCTCAAGATTCCTCAAAAAGTGACTGGAAGCAAGAGAAGAAATCCTAAGGTGTCTACCGGATCGGACACCCTTAAAGTTAGGAAGGTGGTTAGAAAGCGGCAGGTTCAAATACCACAGAGTATTATAGACATTGTTAATAAAGCTCTCGGATACAATGTAAGATAGACATAGGATAGGAATTTTGGCATGGTGGCGGTTTAGAAGGACGCGATTACTCCAGGCGTGCTTAAGCGTGGTCGTTTGGTGCTATCTTGGATGGAGTCATTAAACAAGATACGTTTTCGAGTATATTCGATGTATTAGAGTGAGGAACTTAGTTATCTTGTATCTATTTTATAAGCAAAAGAAAGACTAAGCCAGAGCAGCAAATTGAAGTATCTATGGTCTCGCCTCTGAAAGAAAGTCATTAACGCAATCCTCGTCTTCAATACTAAAATACTTGCTAAATATTTGTGGCAAGCATTTTCATGTCAATCCTAAAGGACAGGATTAACAAGCATGAGGCTGTTCAGAAAATGAGATCAGGGGATATATACCATGGGTAAGATCTAGAGCTTAATTTTATAAAACAAAAAAGGCCAGCAAAAGAAATAGCCTGGAACCATAATGCCATGTATTTATCTTTAACTGATCTTTACATAAAAGCTTGCAGGTATTCTGGTATAAGTAAGGTCTACGTGAGCGACGCTTTCTGTAATGTCGTTAGCAGGGAACTGTGGAAGCTTTGTAAGATAGACCGCTTCTTTTAGATAATCAAGGAGCAGGTAGATAGCGACTTATGAGGCGAAGCGAATGTTGAGCGGAAAGGCGACCATAGTTAACTAAAGCGGGTTCATAGGACCAAATCCCACGTTAATGTCCTCACCGGTTGTGTACTGAAACGTAGCCACGTTAACTCTGGGTATAGTTAGCTTGTTTGGTGTTGGTTTCAACTAGAAGGCACCGCTTACGTCTTGTCGCACTTGAAACCCATGCACTGAATATCACCCGCTTTCTTGAAGCCGAAGCGTCGGAGAAATTCAGCGGTCCAGAGAATATCAGTGCCATCACCTGCACTATACGGCACCTGGCAGATCACGGTCTTAACAATTCGGCTACCTACAGACCTAGATACGTCTGCTTTGGCTGTCCACTCGTATCCGGCCCTGGCCTGATACTCAATATCCATAAGATTTAACATCTTGTCCATCAAGCAGCTACCAATTCCTTTATTACAGTAATCCGGGTGGGTGAAGATATCCAACTCAACTGTGTAGCGGTACATGCTTCCAGGGTGACAGAAATCATCGGCGTATGCAAGACCCACTATTTTCTCGGGGATGTGGGTTACCCACGAGCTGTAAAGACCAGTATCTTTAGACCGATCAACCGCAACAATCCACGGCAGTCCATTCGTTAGGATGTCGGCAAGGCGGTCAACAAGATTCTGTGTCGTACGCGGATTAAACTCAGGATAGTGTATAGTGTTGGTAACGTAATGGTTGTAGAGATCAGTCATCTGGACAATATCTCCAGGATAGGCAGGGCGAAGATACACGTTCGCCTTAGGCTTCAGGCTCCTGTCGATGGGTATGAAAGTTTCAGTAATTTCTGGGTAGTTACGCTTCCTCTGGAGCTTGAGCTGTTTTTTCTCGGCGGCGCTAAGCTTTTTCGCATTCTTAGCCTCTTCGTGTTTCTTTATGGCGCCATTGCTTCCGAAGTCTTTGATCGCCAAGGCGTAGGTGAATTCAACAGTATCGAGCTTTGCTTCAGGGACGTTGATTGGTGGAAGAAGGGCGGAGGTGGCTGATGTATAGGTCTCCCACCATGGCTGCTCAGCAGGATCGTAATCAGACAACGGAGCTGGCGCTCGTCCTTGGTATGTCCGCCAAAATGATTGTGGTGACTCTGCATCAAGGGTGGATGGGATCCAAAAGCGTGGTGCAACCTCACCGTTGGTTTCAGCAACGAAAGCAGGATCGCTGATATCCATGTTTTCCTTGCTTACCTTTTCCGACTTGTTCATCCAAGCCTCAATACGGTTGTAGAAATTGCGGCCCGAAAATCCTCCACGGCCTTCCCATTCTACCGGAGCTGGGAGCCAGTTTCCCCCCCAATCAGTAATCTTTCTAATGTGATAGGTAGGGTCCTGGTTACTATTCGACTTCAATGACACGCCACCATCGTTATCACCACCCTTTATGGAAGTTCTCATATCCCGTTTTTTTGGCCATCCGTAGCCTTTGGACGCTACAGGTCCGGTTGTCACCTGGAACTCCGCGTTCTTCGTAGTGGTGTACTTCTTAACGTCGTGGCGAGGAGAAGGCGATGCCGGCGTATCATTACCAATCCCAACAGTGATGCCAGTTGCTTGCTTTATAAGCTCGGTGCTGGTCTCTTGGACTTCGTTAAGCGGATGCTGTTGCTGGCTGGGAATTTGGGGTGACTTGGGGAGGTTTTGTGATAATGGCTGCAGGGCAGCGGTTGGGAATACTTGCTTCGCTTTATATCTATACAATTGTAAGTACTGGCTGGAAAGAATGGAAAGAAAACGCGAGGCGTAGAAGTGAGATAATACGTTAAACACTTACTGTGAGCGTTGCTTGACTTTTAATGGGCCACGATTAGTTGAGAAATATCTTAAGGCCGGACGGGTATAATCAGAAGCCACTACAGCTACTTCATCTGTAGAAACTGGAATGGGAGGCGGGTTGCATTTATAGCCTTCGCGAAGGTGTGGAGGGACGTTTTTCGACGCCATCTTAAAGTCTTTGCGAATTCTCTAGCGCTTACGTCTTAGGGCTTATTGGTGGGCAGTGTGATATGGTGGACTTGACGAAGAATTTTGTGTATAATCGTATGGAGAATTGGTTGATAGGTTGGGGGAGAAGGTGGACAATTGGAGCGAGTTGGACCTTTTGGCATGTAGACATGCCAAAATGGTGACATCGACGCGTCACGCTAACTATTTTGGGCTCAGGCCATCCACTGAACAGCTCATAACAAACTTGGCTTGGATACGACTACATTTACACTGTGCTGTTTCAATATCTTCCTTTGCTCAGTTAAACTTCCGAGGATGGAATCCAGGTATTCTACCTGCCCTCTTAGCACTGTACTTACCATTAACGTTAAAGCGTAGCGAAGATATGGTGGTCCTAAGACGCAGTTGGGCTCAAAAACCTCTATTTACGCCAAAAACACGCCCCATACCGCCATGTCGGTTGTGTATTACTCGATGCTCTTATTCGGAACACCCAGCCCAGTTTCCGGTAAGCAGCTCTAGTAGCTTGATCGACGTTGTTTCCACTTAATCCAGCCCAGCAGAGCTTTGAAACATTGTATCTGGCTGGCATTGTATCTAGCTAAGAGTCCTTAGGCTGCGCGTAAGACGGCTGATCTGTTTCTATCGAAGCATCCCGGTCAAAGACTGTGGTGGTGTCGCTACCCGGTAAAAGATGTGCTATGTTTGTGACCGGTACTGCTATCGCTGCGTTCTTGTAGTTAAGACTCCCAAAAATAGTCGTTGTCATCATTTATTGAGGAACTTTTGCTATCACTTTGGCTAATTTGGCGGTTGGTATATAATGACGGCAGATCTGTAACTTCGTCGGTCGAGGGATGTGTACTTGGTATAGGTACAGCCTATAATTGCGAGAAGCCGTAGTTAGTGACGAGAATTGGTATATTGAAACTCTTTAACTTACGACTAGTAGACACTCCGAGTTTAGGCTAGATGTCAAGGGCACCAATGGCAACGGAGGCGACGACGGCGGTGTTGAGGGTACAGGTTAGGCTACGAGCATACGCGGATGGACATACGTTGTACATGTATCATCAGAGGATACAGGGTCTTGCTGAATTGGTATGGGTGGGAGGACTGAAGAAAAATATTGGTCGATGGATCTGTTATTTAACGTAGCAGCACGCGACAACGAGGAGTTGGGCGATTTACGACAAGATCACCGTTTCCGAATACCGCGATTTACGATCGCAACTACACGTAATAATTTTAGGGATATCGCGAAATAATAATAATTATTATTATTGATTTTTGTTTAACGTCCGATGCGGTCCCCGTTTTGGGTCCATACAGACTAATTCCGCTGATTTAGGTACAAAAAAACTCCAAGGGAGACGTGAGAGGTATACAGTATACACCCCCCAGGTAACACCTGTACTACATTAACAGGAGGAAAATACCGTTAGGTCGTTGCTCTGAGACTCCTATAAAGAAGTGTCCTGATTACCTATCTTGCCCTGCTGCTCGTACCATGCTTCCACTTGAATTAAGATTGCCGTAAAATTGATAGTGTGCCTGCCCTTGCTCCCTTGATCGCCCTGTATATGTGTATACACCCGCAGGCCTCCTGCTTGCAGCATGATTTCCACCCCAAAGGGACAGCGAGACGTGTAGAAAAAGATCTAGGTGTCTTGTCCTAGGGCCCCAACCTAGGTCCCTATCTTCTATCTCCTGCATCCAATAAGTGCACTTAGCTTATTGACGGTCGCCATACCGACACCCATCTCAACACCTAACATTCACCTCGACATTTACCTCGACATTCACCTCGACACTCATCTCGACACTCGTCTCGACACTCATCTCGACACTCATCTCGACACTCATCTCGACACTCATCTTGACACTCATCTTGACACTCATCTCGACACTCATCTCAACACCCATCTCAACACTCATCTCAACACCCATCTCATCTCGACACTCTTGACACTCGTCTCAACACTCATCTCGACACTCGTCTCGACACTCATCTCGGACCGACTATTCTCTATTTTCGCAAATCCGATTTTGGCATGTTGTCATGCCAAAACAAACCGCGCTACGCGACGTAACCCCATCAACCGGTATATCCCCCAGATCAATTAGTCTCAGTATCTGCGACTAGGATTCTGGCGCATTGTTATGCTAAAACCGCACGAGACTCACCTTTGTAACCGGCGTCATCGGCTTCCAGTTATCTACACTCTTCGTTGCAAAAACAATATGCCAAACGCCTCCCCCGCCGTCAGTAGATACTGTGAAAGTTGCGAAAAGGATATTACGATAGCAAATTGGGCTCGGCATATGCGAAAACTCCATCCTGAAAGCATTGTCGCACGGACAATTAAGGGCGAACAATACTTGTGCAACAAGTGCGACCAATTGGTGTCTCGAAGTCAGAAAGCCCGACACAACCGCTTGCGCCATGGCTCTGCAGTTGTGCCAGCCACCAGGAGCCTCCCAAGCCGAGTTGCACAGCTCGGTTCAAATACACATGCAAATCACCAGCAGAACACAACCTCCGGCAGCAGTGTAGTTGATTCACTGGAAGCACGCAAACTCGCAACTGAAGCAGCAAAGAATGAAGTATATGCACGTGTGCGTGAGCAGGTAGAGAGCCTACGACATGCAAAGTCTAGGCTAGGATATGAGCTACCTCGCTACAAGGAGATATTGGAGCGTTGTAAGCCAGGAGAGCCGATATCCTACAACGAGTACATGCGCACAGACTGGAAGAACCACGAGCATGATGACTCGCACCGTCGAAAATATGTAGTTTGTTCCACTGCCGAAGCACGTAAAATACTGGAAACCGGAAGTCCTGCAGTGCCACTAGTCATACCAGCTGTGTCAAAGCCAAAAATACCGACGATGCTAACTGAAGAGTATCTGATGTACCTCTCGACTAAGCCCGGCATCGACGTACATACCTATAATCAACCAATAGACGAGGAAGGAGAATACCTAAAACCTAGATTCCTCCCTTCGGAAGAGGCGATTTCGATGTTTCGCGATGAACATGCAGGTCCAGTCAACTTCTTAAATCTTGAAGCACGAAAACAGAATGAGGTACCTGAATGCTTAGCGAATATACCGGCGTACACTATATTGAGGGACTTGAAGGAGTTGGACCAGAGCGGAAAACGCACAGAGTTCCAGCCGGCAGACCTGTCTTCTTGTGTGGCCTTCCAGATCTGCGGTAAGGCAGATGTATTCTCACTACCACATATGGACCATCATGGAGTGATGACAACCATAACGGCTGAAGAAGGACGCAAGCTATGGATCACATGGCCAAAGTTACAGGAAACAGAGCTGGAGGAATGGGCGAATAACGACAGCGACGCGCCACAACCAGCTCCGTTCGCATTATACCTAGAGCAAGGTGACGACATGGTACAGCCCGCAGGGATTGTTCACGCTCCATACTCTATTAGTAACGTACTTATGTCAGGCACTATGAGTTGGGATTCTAGAAACATGGTACAGGTTATACGTCAATCAATTCTCGAATTACATTATCCAAAGATAACAAACGAAGATCCAGCAAAAGAGTTTGGGGCGAAACTTCAAAACGTTGAACGGCTATGGAGTTTACGGCACCAAGCTTGGCCGTGGGGATCTGCAGAGGAGCTAGTTAAGTTCTCGGCCTTATTAGAGGTATGTTCAGCATAGCCCTTATTTCGTATGGTCCATAATATGTTCTAATATGAACGTTAAGGAGTGGAATAGTAAGCTATACGGACTACGGGGATGTAATTGTCAATCAGGCTGCCATTCAAACAGATGCGTTTGTGTAAAAGCTGGTAATCGATGTGGACCAGCTTGCCATACCAAGCATAACCGTGTACAGCCTTGTCAAAACTAGAGTTGGAAAATGGTTGTTTCGGCGTGTTTGTATGCTAAGAACTACTTAGGTATAACACTCTAACAAATACTCCTTTAGTATAGCTGTTATATGTAATATTATAGTAATTGCAAATTTGATCGTTAGGTTGTATTACATGCTACTATCTAAAATTACTACCCATTTAATCATCTTCCACGATTTAGAGGCCTACTGCCTCTAAAATCCTAATCAGACGTGACCTGATTAGTCGCAGTAGTACTTTGTAAATCTCCACCACATATACTTTCCAAGCCAGTATGTAACACTTTGCCTTCCCCTACCGCCGCGTTAATCCCTTCTAAAAGAGGTCGTTCAATGCCTGTCTTGATTTGCCCAATGGTAATAGCCTCGCCGGCTTTAATCGGCTGGTATATATGTTTCTAGAGCAACGTGCATATAGGGTTAATAAAAGGCGCTTACCCGTTTAGCAAGCTGTAAATAAAAGCCATCTATTGGTTTCCCTAACGGTTTAGCCTGGAAAATTTAGCAATAATTTGAAGAAGAGTAGGACAAGCTTACTCAGTCATAACGCCGGGAGGTAAAACGGGAATAATGCTAGTGCCGAAGTTCTCTATTAGGGCCGTCACGCCTTAGACTATTTAGCAAGTATTCTGTAGAACAGATGCGGAGATATAAATTGAATTAGTTAAAGGCATGCCAAAAGATAGCGTAGACGCAGTATATAACTTTATGCAGAACTAGCTTTACGTTAAGCTGGGGATTATAATTTATTCTTATAACAGAAGCTAGCCTCGTTGCTACTTAACCTAATATAGTAAAGAGTAGTATTTTTACTGCTGTAGATATTGTTACGGCACTGTTACAGACCCTAGTTAGGAGCTTGGCTAGGGACTTGGCACTATGTATATAGATATGTCCTTTCCCCGACTTTCTTCTAGTCCTCGTCTTGGAATTCTAGTTCACTGGCTACCAATAGATCCTGTTCTGTTGACTGAGCCTTTACATATATTGCTATTAAACGATCGTGACTACCTATATCGATTTAGCTCTCCTATGTTAGATATAGATTAGGGGTATCTTGGCCGCTAATCTTGACGTATAATAAATTACAGACATAAGTTGGACGAGAGGCGTTAAACTGAAAGTAGCCTTAGAAAGCTTTGGTCTGATTTCGGCATGACAAACATGCTGAAATTAAAACAATGAGACCTTTTGAAGCTTTGGTTTGATTTCGGCATGACAAACATGCCGAAATCAAAACAACGAGACCTTTCGAAGCTTTGGTTTGATTTCGGCATGACAAACATGCTGAAATCAAAACAATGAGGCCTTTTGAAGCTCTGGTTTGATTTCGGCATGACAAACATGCCGAAATCAAAACAACGAGACCTTTCGGAGCTTTGGTCTGATTTTGGCATGACAAACATGCCGAAATCAAAACAACGAGACCTTTCGAAGCTTTGGTTTGATTTCGGCATGATAAACATGCCGAAATCAAAACAACGAGACCTTTCGGAGCTTTGGTCTGATTTTGGCATGACAAACATGCCGAAATCAAAACAACGAGATCTTTCGGAGCTTTGGTTGGCATGATAAACATGCTGAAATGAAAACAACGAGACCTTTCGAAGCTTTGGTTTGATTTCGGCATGACAAACATGCTGAAATTAAAACAACGAGACCTTTCGAAGCTTTGATCTGCTTGCAAAACGACTGCTCTTCATGGCGGACGCCTATGGCCTCCTACCACGCACTCACACAGGTGGAAGAGCAGCAGCTGGTTGCGAACACGCGGTGCACCTCCTCCTGGAGAAGGTACACGCGTCGTGGCAAACGGGAGAAGAAGACATAGTAAGCCTGTCTATCTCTCGCACGGCACGAATAGGTCATAGTCCATTTCAAATATATCGATTGTGGGGGGTGCAGGCTCATAGGGCGGGATCCAGGCGATATCGTAGCGTTTATAAGGCTTTTTA
>Ga0307515_10003409_pt1 | contig 33474 bp, 6 predicted proteins | sample 17_EM_MG_FD_194513 | JGI IMG/M metagenome (GOLD analysis project Ga0307515, IMG submission 194513) | Populus trichocarpa ectomycorrhiza microbial communities from riparian zone in the Pacific Northwest, United States - 17_EM | ecosystem: Host-associated > Plants > Roots > Unclassified | place... | reverse complement strand
AAAGTTTGGATCTAGATCCATATCCACGCCACCAATGGATTAGGCGTGGATTAGTGGATTAATGGATCCCGATCCAATCTCGATCCATCCATCTCTTACACTGTACCTAGGCAGAACAGGAACGTATAAACTCCTTAGCTAATACTACTTTTAGCCTAAGATAATAGACTCAGTTAAACGCTTTATAAGCGCCTACTATAGCTATAAGCGCGCTAAGGCCTTTCGTACTAAGTATTAAGGACTACTATACCCGCTACTAATCCCTATACGGCGGTAGGCAGATATAGCTATAGACTTTATTACTAACCTACCACCCTATAAACGGCATGGTCGTACCTATAAGAACATTCTAATAATAATATGTCGACTTATAAAGGAACGTTACTACGTTTTAACTAAAGGCATAGCCGTAAATAACGTCGTAGACGCTTTTCTTTGCAAAGTTTACTAACTATATAGGATACCTAACTCTATTACGTCCGACTAGGGTATATAATTTAACTCTAACCTATAGAGACAGATCTGTTAACGTCTTAGTATCTCTATTAAGATATCTATATCCTTCTATTATAAGACTGCGAGATAGCTAGAAAACGCCAACGCTAGTATAAAGGCGTACTTATAATAGGTCGTTGCCTACGGCTAGGATAACTAGGTAGATTACCTCCTATTAGGCAAGTTTATAGCTAATAACTACGTCTTAGCCACTATAGGACTTACTCCGTTCTTTACAAATAAGGGTTATTACCCCTAATCTAGCATAGAGCCACTAGAACCTATTAATAAGAAACTACTATATAGAAAACGCCTTAAGATACTACTTGCCGACTAGCATATAGACTATATAAAAAATCTACTCGACTACTATAGAGGAGAAGTGGCCTAGGCTTAAGTAAAGTAGGCCTACTTCGCTAACCGTTATAGAACGCCACCACCGGAGATACGTGCTAGCGACTAGGTATAGCTAAATATACGTAATATCTCTATACAGAGGCCTATAAAGTCACTTAATTATAAGAATCTTAGCCCCTATTAGATTAAACGAGTTATTAATAAGGGAGCTATATATAAGCTAGAGCTTCTACCTACCCTAGCTACCCGTAGGATATGGCCTGTATTTTACCTATAGCTACTACACCTTTATTAGCCTAACCCCTTACTAGGACAGATATAGCCTAAACCCCTACTAGTATTAATCTAAGATAAAAATAAGGACAAGAACTATAAGGAGTGGACCGTTAAATAAATTATTAACTCTAAATACTTTAGCAAAGGCAGAGGACGGCGGCTTTACTACAGAGCTATCTATATAGGATTTAATATAGATTAGCTAGAATAGCAACTATAGGAAGACTTTAAAAATACAAAGGACCTAATTAGTGACTTTTACTACGCGAACCCGTAGAAACTGGGCTTAAGTAGAGATTTCGTACCTAATCCTCTATAGGAGCCCTTATAGAGTTTAACCATTATACACTACTACGTAAGGGCAAATTGCCGTTAGATTGCCGCAGATTGCTATTATATAACCAAAAAATCGTTAAAATATCTAGGAACTTTAACCGCCAGTTAAAGTTATCTAATTAGTTAAATTCTTAGGTGCCAAGCCTTACCATATAATATCGCTGCGGACTATAAAGATATTAGTTTAGCTTACCGCCTTCTACTAAGCTAATAGCGATTTTCTATCCTAGGGATAGAAAATCCTAATTAGTCCATTTAATAATTAGAGCTGGTAGAACTCTATACCGCTAACCCCTTTATTTCTTTTCCTTCTCTATACCTTAAGCGTTCCTTCTATATATATATAGTAACCATAGCGTCGCCAGAGCTCCGCCTCTATAAGAGGGGGAAGTAGTATTACGGAACGCCGCTATAGGAGCCTCTATAGGAGACTCCCTAGCGGAACCCCGTGCCCTTGCGTACGCTTCGCGTATAGCTTACGTTAGCCACGCGTAGTATATTACCTTCCTACGCCCTTAATCCTTATAATTGATCGCGTAACGTCTTATAGACTCCTTAAATATATACGTTTAGCAGCCACTATTCCGCGCCCCGTGACACAACCCTACCCTACAACTCTATAGGATTTGCCCCTATTTAACTAGAAATAGGTTACTTACCCTATATAAGCTTTAACTAGAAAAGACTAGAAGAACCCTAGACTATATATAAAAAACTATCTTATAAGGAAGTACGGTAGTACGTTAAGCGCTTAAAAGAAGCCTAGATAGTAGCCTATATAAATCTAAAAAAGGCCTAGAAATTAATGTAATAGTAGGCGAATAAGTATAGGTAAGAGCCTAACTTTACTATATAAGATATGGTCTAGGTTATAACAAAGAACTAAAAAATAGAACAACCTAGCTATAAGCTAAACTATTAAATAGTAGGACTATATAAGGTTCTTAAAAAAAATAGGCAACTTATATAAAGTAAAGCTCCTAGATTTAATTAAGGTCTACCCTATTTTCTCTTTAAATAAACTATAGAAAGCCGCAAATAACCTATTACCTAGATAAAAGAATAAACCTCCTCTACTAATCTAAGTTAATAGTAACGATAAATAGAAAATTAAAGAAATACTAGCCTATAAGCTTATAAGGGGAATATTAAAATATTGTGTTAATTAGAAAGGGTACAACTTAAACCCTACTTAGTACCCTATATAGAACTTTATAAGTAGTCCCTATAAGCTTTAAAAGTTTTATAGCTGTTACCCTAATAAACCTAAGCCCCTAAAGTACCTTAATAAGTAAATAAAGTGCTAGAATAGTAAAGATAATAAGCTACCTATTAAGCATAAAGATAAGAATACCCTATAGATATAATACGGATGTATAAAGCCTAAGGGCAGGCTTTTTTAGAGGGGGGGTAATATTACGGCGCTAGTAGAAATTAATAAATATTGATGAAAACTAGTAGATTATAGCTAATAGATATTAGTGGATTATAGCGGATAGTTATAGATAGTTTTATATAGTTTTAGATAATTGCTATTATATAACTAAAGGATTGTATATAACGTTAAGCGGCGCTATTCTCCATCTCCTTTCCTTTCTCTAGCTTTAGATCTTTATTTATAAACTACCAATTATATAGGCTTGCGCGTCCCTCTTGCCGTGCTCGTGCCTTAATTGACTAAGTCGCTAATATAGTGCTAGAGGTAGTCTATATATTAACTCTAAAAGCTAGACCTTTACTATATATAAAAAGGTAGTAAATAACAGACCTTATAAAGCTCCGCTAGGTATATACTTATTAAAGAAACTAGGTAAAGAACTAATGCTAAATAGGCTAGATACTATTAAAACTAAAATAACCAGTAAAGGAGGCCTTAAAGGAATACTATAATATAATACGGAAATAGAAAAGGTTATATTAGAATAACTTCCTAGCTAATAACGTAAATATTTGGCAAGTAGCAAAATACCTTAACCTAAGCGGCAACTTAGCGTTTAATAAGATACCACTATTAGTATAAATAAATAGATTTACTATAGAAGGTAAAGATAAGTCAGTAGCGAAGCTATTAACTACGTTCTTTCCCCCGCTGCTAGCAGGAATAGAGAATAAGGGCCTACGGCCTTAACAAACGCTAATACTAATACCGCGCCTTATAGTGGAAGAGGTAAAACGGAAGATATTAATAGTAAAGCTATAGAAAGCGCTAGGGGATAACGGCCTACTAGTAATAGTGTAGAGGCAGATATAGCCAGTAATAAAAGGTAGAGTCCTGCTCTTCTTTTAGACCTTATTAGATAAGGGCAACCTTCCCAACCAATAGAGAAATGCTAAGATTATACCGCCCAAAAAGCCAAATAAAGGAGACTATATAGGGGTAAGGATATAGAGGCCTATCTCTCTACTATCTATATTAAGTAAAATACTAAAGTCTATAGTTACCAAGAGAATATTTTACGCGGTAGAGACCTTTAGACTACTACCTATAAATTACTTTAGGGCAAGAAAGAAGCGCTCCACTAAATAGGCGCTATTACTACTATAAAAATACATCTATAACGCGTAGAGGTCTAGGAAGGTACTTAGTGTTTTTATTAATATTTAACATCAATATAAGGTCGTATTGATATTTATATTGAATTGCTGACTCATACTGAAAATATATTGAATATTGATTATTGATTATTGAATCTAATATATAGAGCCTTAGCATATAAAAATTGGGCTCTGCGGAGCTTTAAAATTCGACCAATCTCCCACCAATATCCAGTGATCTTATTGGACTGGACTGGAGTGGATTTGACCCCTAAATCCACTCTATACGCCGGGGAGGCGGTAGACCTCCAGGACTCCAACATGACTCTAGATCAAATATATACTATAAATAGTAAGTCTTGGCAGAAGATGAGGAAAAAGGTAAGGAAGGAAGAACGTACCAATCAACCCCAAATCACAAAGTCTCTATATAAGAAGCTTCCTGACCTTCTACCTCAATCGCCTCCTCAAAGGCAGCATATACGCCCTCATCGTGGCTCTCACTCACGTCATCATCTGGCTCTATAGCCACTGGCTTACCTAGCCCACCTAGCCCACCCGGAGGTGCCTCTGCTACTGCATTTGCTGCTGCCTCTGCTGCTGCCTTTGCGACTTCCTCCATAGCTTCCTTATACGCGGTAACTTGAGCCTTTAAGCCTCCTTTAGTGATACCATTTGTGTAGGCTCTCCCTCTGTAACTCTAACATCTGTATTATTAAACGTGCCCTTACGCGGAGGCCCGTACCAGTGGCGGAGGCACTCGGCCTTAATAATATCCATTTGCAAGCGAGAGTAACGGTCCTCTAAGAGAATCTTACAGCTGCTAAAGATCCTCACCCCAAAGCCATATAGGTGACGTACGTTACTTCGTATGCTTCGGTTTCTTCGTTAGGGCGTTACTTAGGGCTTCCATTACTATTGAATATTGCTTATTAATATTGAATATTAAATATTGAACGTTTAATATCAATATTAATACGATATGTTCAATACTGAAAGATATTAAATATTGAAAGAGAATATATAAAAGTATATAAAATAGCAAGTTTTATAGATTCTGCTATAATGAGTATTAGAAATATATACTCTGCTATACGTAGTAGAGTATAATAAGGTGTATAAAGGCTATAGGACCAGTGTGTCTAATAGCCAGCGTCGCTGCCAGCGACGCTACTAAGAAGCTAATAATATAAGCAGCTAGCGAGCGGTCTTTATTTTTAAAGTCAGCGAGTAATAAAGTTACAGCGCGCTATCAGCTCGCTGCCTTAGTGGTAAAATAAGGAAGAATTTTTAATATCTTAAAGCTTTTTGTAGATTATAAGGATATTCGGCTAATATTTAGAGGATTAGCTATACGCTAAGCAGTAAAAAACCCCTAGGAAACTCTCGCTTATTTATAGTAAATATAGCATTTTCCCCGATTTCTCTATACACGTATAAGGGTCCTCTACTTAATATCTTACTAAAAGTTAACTACTACTATATAAAGAACCTTACTTTCTACGCGTTAACTAGGTAGTAGAGCTTCCTCTTTTACTTCTTCTTTATTATCTCTACAATCTACGCGTTAATTAAGCTCTTTAATATTTAGGCTTTATTAATTAACTACTTCTCCCCTTCTAATTAACGACGACACTAAATTAGGTAATTAAAATAATTTTTTCTCCGCTGGTATATTATGAAAGCTTCCTTTAGCTAATTAAAACTACGGCTATATCTTTTCTATTAACTAGAATAATCTCTACTTATAAAAGCATAGTAAGCTTATTAGTAAATATAGATACTAGGTTTTTTATAAGCGGTTAATATTTAGTAAAGCTTTAATATTAGCTATTTAGTAGTATAAAGCAGACTTTTTTTAGAATAATCCTATAAGTATAAAGAGACTTTAGCTATATAGAATTTGCTACCTAGCTTAAAAACAAAGTTCTTTACTTATAATTAACGGCAATAATTATATTATTAGCTATTTAAGATTAAAGTATAACATTAATATAGGTCCTAGAGGCTATAAGAGTAATATATAATTACTAATTCCGTTAAGCCTATTTAAAGTAGCCGCTTAAGCTTTATCTGCTTTAGGAGGTGGCTATAAATACTAGCCGTTTTGGGTAGCTGGCTATATTTAAGTATATATTAATTAGACGATTCTATAGAATATTACCTTCTATTAAGCTACTAGTACTTATATACGCGCTCTACTTATATTTAATTATCCTTAGATATAGGAGTGTCTTATAAAGGCGCCCATGTTATTAAGCAATTAGATTAAAGCCTTATTTAAATAGCGATATATTAGTATTAAAAACCTCCTTCTTACCGCGCTTAATAAAATCCACCTTAGCTATAATATCTAGACGTTTATAAATAGAATATTACTACTTAGTATAGTGGCTTATTTTATTAATAAAGACGGTAAGCTTTAATTAGTACTTTTAGGGCTTTTACAGCTGCGAGGATTATATACTACTAAGAATATTATAACGGCTTTAGCGGAGGTAATTAAAAAGTATTAATTTAATTATAAGCTTAGTTGCTTAATAACCAATAATACTAGTAATAATAATAACCTTTATACTTACCTTTTATAAAGCCTTTTAGTGCCTAAAAAGGAACGGCTTTAGTGCGCTGGTTATATTATTAACCTTATTATTAAGGCCCTAATATATAGCAAAGGCGTAGGCAAGCTTAAACGCCTTTTAATTAGTACGAGCAATTAAGTTAAATTTAACCTTATGCGGTAGAAAGGCTTTATGGGTAAGGTTTACAATATTATTAAATATATTATACAATTAATAGGACGCCGCAAGGACTTTGCTAAGAATTAGCTTAATGCCTATATAGAGGATAAGCTATTTAATTATATAGAGCTTATGATTATTAAGGACGGAGGCGTTTAGTAGAATTCTACCTATTTTATGCTCTGCCGTATATTGCTTCTTCGCAAAGCAATTAATAAATATTTACTTACTTAGAGGAAACTAGCTAATAATAGCTACGATCTAATATAGGACTCGCTTACTAATAATAATTAGAAGTAGGTAGAGTAGCTTATTAAGATCCTAAAGCCTTTTATATTAGCTACTAAGTATATAAAAGGCGACGCTAATAGCCCTAGTGTAACGGAACCTTGTAGCAGGAACTATAGTAGGCTCGTTATTGGGCTAGGTGTGTAGGAAATGCAAGTATAAAAGTCGACAAGTAATAATAACTGGTGGAGTGGTTGCCTAACAGATTAACTTTAATTGTATTCTAAGAATTACTACAAGAAAGGAACTATCTAGGTAGGGACTAAGGGTCCTTAAATATATAACCATACTCCTATAAAATCCTTTTTATATATAATATACGTCTTATATATAAGGTACGTAAGTTCCTCTTATTCCTCTTATTTAATACGTAGTATATTATATAACCTTAGTTACTATTCCTCGTTATATAGTTCTACTAGCTCTATCCTAGACTGTGCTTAAATTAACTAACTAGCTTCTTCTAACTCTTCCTTAAGTAGTTATAATATTGTACTTAAAGCGTCCGTAATACCATCTTCCTCCTCTTTATCTTTGTCCTTAAAGATCCTTAATATCTCTAAGTCGTTTACTAGAGGTATAATATCCGTCTAATTAATTTGGTTAATATTATTACTTATTATACCTAAAGCAATTTCTTCTTTATACGCCCAACGTCGTGCTCACACTATTACTACAATATTATTTCTTAGTGAGATTATACCGTCTCTGTATTCTTACTATTTAAAAAAGGAGTTAGTTTATATTGCGTTAGTAAACCTATCTTCGCGATAACCGTCCTCTTGCTTAGAGTGCACTAAAGCGAATATTCGTTTGTTCTGTAACGTTCGCTTTACCTCTAATACTAAATATACGCGACCTATTACTCTTAATAGTTGTCTAGTTCCCTAATTAATTTATTTTAGGGTTTTATATTTAATCCGCTGTTACGCGGCTAAATAGTAAACTATCTTAAGCCCTTACTAAGTTAGAATGTTTTTGGGATACAGAATAGAAGGCCCTAGATACTTATATTACGGCGTCTGCTCGTTTACTCCGTCTTAAAAAGGTTTATAAAAAGGTCCGTTCTAAAGAGTGGAAACTTATAGAATAGGGTCTATAGGAACTTAGTAATAAAAGAATGGATTTTCTTCTAACTAAGAAGGAAATAAATCTAAGTAGCTCGGCAACTGCTCTTCTTAGGTCCCCCTTAGGTGACTTATTCTTTAGCGATTCTTCTTTATTAATACTACCTAACCTAATCTCTTCCGATACTCCTATACCTTTCCTATAGCGTTCTTTAAATTCTCTAGTAGCTCCTAGGTAGTCTTAGTGTAGCCTATTTACTTAACCTCGTATTATATTTTGTCGTTAATATCCTTATAACTAATAATCCTTAAAACTTACTATTTGTCCTCTTCCTATCCTTTATACGTGTCTGCTTTATAAACTAGTAGCTTAATATTCCTATATACTAGCTCTAGCATTACAATATACTATATAGGGTAGATCTTTATTTTAGCTGGTAGGTTTAACTTAAACATAACTAGTAAAATTCTTTATATAATTTCAAAAGGTCCTAATCTAACGTAGTCTAACTTTTTACTTAGTTGTTAACTCTTAAAAATTTTATATAGTAGCTATACTTTATCTCCCTCTGTTGGAATGTTAGTCATGTGACGTGGTCACGAGACCACGAAGCGAGACTAACTAATCTGACCTTGGAGCAACCCCCTACTTCTAGACAACAATCAACTACCAACTTCAACACAGCATACGTACCACTACAAGTGATATTCGTGCACGTTGATAATGCGAGTATACCGACACTGATCAGTAGACGTACAGATCAGGAAATACGCAATAGCAAAGCTTGAAACCACGCATTGGCTTAACTGCTGACGCGTCAGATCGCAGAGCTATCGCCCTATTTTAGTTGAAGGAGAAAACTACGTTACCCTCAAAGCTTGAAACCACGTATTAGCTTAACTGCTAACGCGTCAGATCGCCTAGAGAACCGTATCTTTACTCAGAGAGAGCTACGTTATCCTCAAAGCTTGAAACCACGTATCAGCTTGCTGATGCGTCAGATCGCCTAGAGGACCCTCAAAGCTCGAAACCACGTATCAACTTAACTGTTGACGCGTCAGATCGCCTAGAGGACCGTATCTCTGCTAAGAATCGTCCACAGTGCCTAAGAACTGTAGATTCGTCGATAGGACACGTACACACCTTTACACCCTCACCTTTACACCCTCACCTCAACCTCAACCTTAACCTCAACCCCAACCTTAAACCTTAACCTCAAACTCGAACCTCCAGAACCTCCACTTAATTCCAAACCACAATATACACAAAGACACGACAATATGGAAATTAATTGGAAGGAGAGAATTGCCAAGTATAGCTACGGAATTGACTTGGAGACGGCTACAAATGTCAATCTGACGGAGTATGTGGAGACTAAGATGCACCTATACACACAAGATAACCTTACAGACTCTTCATTATGGACAGTGTTCCAGGAAGACTTTAAGGACTTTACACCAGAGCTCTTTACACGAGTACGATCCAATACTAGAATGAGGATCCGTGAATACCTAGTTAAGAGAGGAGTATATGTTGTTAAGCAAGATAAGAGATACTCCCTTGGCAAAGTGCTGACGGACGTCGCCAATAAAGAAGAGTTTCACGAGTGGACGGACGAAGAGATTGGTCTAGCCCTTAATGATATCAAGCCAATGATCACTGTGGCTCTACAAGACCGACTCAATTCGACCTTAGATAAGCTTACTGCACCCCCACCACCACCAGCTACTCCAATCACTGCACTGCCAGCTACTCCAATTACTGCACCGCCAGCTACCCCGACCGCTGCCCCCGCTACCCCTACTACCCCCCCCGGACCTACACCAATCGCTGCACCGCCAGCTACCCCAACCGCTGCCCCCGCTACCCCTGCTACCCCTCCCGGTTCCCAATCCTCTAATTACAACCAAATCCACGCCCTTATCGACCAATTGCTATGGCCAAGAGAGCAGCAACCGCAGCAGCTACAGCAACCGCAGCAACCACACACACATACACTACCTGAACCAGCTGTGCCTAGTGTGGAGCAAGGACCTAAGCAAGGACCTGGATACAGTAAGGAGGTGGCTATAATCGCAAAGATCTACACAGACGACCAAAAGTACGACGGAGTCAATGACAGCTTTGACTTTAAGCTGACTATCTTCTATAACATCTGTAAGAGATCTGGCTTACCACCAGAAGGCTATATAGTGGCATTCCCTAGCATGCTGAAAGGGCTTGCTCAGGACCACTACTATAACAGCAACCTCGAGTCGAGACCTTTTACTGAAGCCTGCAACCATATACGACAGTTCTTTAAAGGGCCAGAATACTACCGCAAGAACCTCACGGAGTGGAACAGTATGACCCTCCAAGGAGTCATGGATGAGAACCCTGATAAGTCAATCTATCAGAACTTCCAACTACTTGTAGATAAGCTGCTAAAGTAACGCCATGGACTACACCCAGACTTCCGTACAAACCGCATTCTCACGAATAAGCTGGTTACTGCTTGCCAGGGAGTACCAGCATGCCGTATTGCTGTCTCCAACCCTTTAGAAGACCTCTCTTAGTTAATCAGCAAGCTACAATCCTCCATTGTTGCGTGGGAAAAAGAACACCCCCCACAGGCCTTAATGAGATCGTCTTATCAAGCCTTCTTTACGGATTAACGCTATTACCGAAATGACCAGAATCGAGACCGAAACACCAATCGCTACGGCAGCAACCGCCCCTATAGATCCAACGGTAGACTAAAGGCCAAGTGCTACGTCTGCAAGAAGGAGGACTGCCGTTCGTGGAAACACATAGAGGAGGAGCGTAGTCGGTCCAGAGACGACTATAAGAGACGCTTTACTGATATTAAGGGTCGCAATAAGGGTAATTTCGACAACTACTTTAAGCAATACGCCGCTACTTGCGAAAGAAATAAAGATAATGATTCAGACTTTGAAGCCTACACATAAGACGCTAACGACTCTAGGAGCGATGCTAGAGAACCTAACAATAGTTCTGCCTATATCACCACCTTTGGAATACTTACTATAGAGAAAGCAACCTCTATAAGCGTAGAGCTAGCTAACAAGGCTTGTATACACCTACTTACGGCTTTAGAACTTACCACGGAATCTACCACGGAACCTTATACGGAGACTAACCCATTCGCCTATAATACGGCCACAACTATAGCGTCACGATATACCTCAACGGTCTTTATGGGAATTATAATCAATACGGGTGCTTCGCGTAAGTCTACGGCTGGCTATAGCCAATTCTAAGCCCTATAGGCCGTAGATAAGTCCGTAAGTCTTAACACGTTAACCAAGGGCTAAGTAACTATCCAATTCGGGATCGGAGCCTTTACGTCTATTGGAACCATAGACGTTAACAGCCCTATAGGCAAGGTATAATTCCATATCGTTAAAGCAGATACTTCTTTCCTACTTTGCTTAGCAGATATAGATAGACTCTATATCAAATATGATAACCTAAAGGACGTTATTATTACTCGCACTAAAAAGGTGCCAGTAGTTAGATAATTTGGCTACCCGTTTCTCGTATAGAGCTCCTCTTTATAGTTTTATCTGGTTGAGTCTTTTAACGCGAACCCTTGCTACTTAACTAACGTAGAGCTACGACGTCTATACCGTCGATTTGGTTACCCGTTAGTTAATAGACTGCAAAAGCTTCTCGACAAGACTGGCCACGGCTATGATACTAATAGATCTGCTATTGAAGAGTTAACTAGACTCTGTCACCACTGCCAGAAGTTTGGCAGATCTCCAAGTAGATTTCGCTTTACCTTACGAGACGACGTTAATTTTAACTATAATATCATTGTTAACATTATATATATTAGCGGCTCCCCCCTACTACACGTAGTTGACGAAGTAACTTGATTTTAAGCTGGCAGATAGCTACGAGATATTAGCGCTAAGCACACTTAGGACGTTCTACGAATGTGCTAGATTAACAGCTATTTAGGACTACCAGACTTAATTACCACAGACGCTGGAAAGAATTTTGTCAGTAAGGAGTTTAAGCACTACGCTGCTACCATAGGAGTAACTACAAAATTAGTTCTAGTTGAATCACACAACTCCATCGGAATGGTAGAGCGCTACTACGGTCTACTACGACGAGCTTACCAAATCATTATAACTGAAATCCCTGAAATTAGTAAGGAGATAGCCCTATAAATGGCTTTTAAAGCCATTAATAACACGGCTGGCCCAGGAGGCCTAGTCCCTATACTCCTAGTCTTTGGAGCCTACCCCCGAATGGTTAAATCGGACGTACTATCACCTTCAGTTACGCAGCGGGCTGCGGCCATTAAGAAAGCAATAGTGGAAATCCAGAAGCTATGAGCTAAACGACAGATTGCTGACGCTCTTAATACGCGAAATGGACAACAAACTGACGCTGTTTATAGCCTCCCACTTAGTTCGCCTGTCTTAGTCTGGAGAGAAGGCAATACTGGCCAAATCGGTTATTAGGATGGGCCACATATGCTGCTTACCGTTGACGGTAAGACCTACACCGTAAAGCTACTAAACGGACCTACGACCTTCCGCTCTACGGTCGTAAAACCTTACCTACTGGACCTATAAGATTTAGTTAAACCACAAGAGTCTGTCAAATTAGCTAAACCAGTACCTCCACCAGCTAAACCTTAATCGTTACCCGAAGCTGAACCGCAGCTACCGCTAAAGCGAGGCAGAGGTCGCCCCCGCAAATACCCACTACTTACGGCCGTTGCAGACACGGCCGTTACGGACGCTACGATAGATATAAATGCTCTCACAGGTGATATTGCAGATATGGCCGACATCGCTATCTACTTACAGGATGATAATACCGCAGATATGGCTGACACCACTAGTTACTTATAGAACAATGGTAACACCTAGTTTAGCGCTTTACGGCAAAAGGAGGTCACAGGCCTACTTAAGAAAGGCGTCTTTAAGATTATTAAGCTACACGATATGCTAAAGGGGGTTAGACTCTTTAATTCACGGTTCGTTAACAAGATTAAGAATAAGGGAACCAATAAAGCCTTTAAGAAATCACGACTTGTCGTACAGGCCTATAACAATTTTAAGAAAGAGCTAGTCCTTACTTAGTTACCAACAATTTAACGAGTTAGCCAGCGGCTAATTCTCTGTATCGCTACTATGCTACCGTAGATACAACTCTACCTCCGAGACATCTTATAAGCCTACGTCTAGTCTACTACGAACCTAAACCGTGAGTTCTATATATAACCACCACACGAGCTAAATAAACAATTGGGAATCAATAAGGACTCCGTTCTAAAGGTTATAAAGCCACTTTATAAAGTGCCTAAAGCTAGAAACCACTGGTTTAAGACCTACTATTTATACTACGTTAATTAGCTGCGAATAGACCAGTCTACGTACGACCCTTGCCTGCTTTACAGCAATAAACCTTTCGGAATTGTTGGCTTATAGACTAATAATACGCTATTTCTTGCAGATAATACCTTTGTAGAGGCTAAATAAAGCGAACTATATAAGGCTAAATTTATAGCTAAGGAGCGAGAGTAACTAACCGCTAATATACTAGTCAAGTTTAATAGAGGACTTATTTAATTGGCACAGGATGGGAGTATTACGCTGACGCAAAGGCGCCAGTGTAAGAACCTTAGGGTGGTTAATACTACGCCGGCAGACAGCACTAGCTCCAGAGGAGTTACGCGCGGCCTACTTACGCTAAAGGACTAGTATATCGCCTAGCGCGCCAGAGGAGCTTATATCGCCTTAGTCTGTTAGCCAGAGGCTTTATTTAACTTATCCTTTGCTGCCTAGGCAATTAACCCTAAAGAGGTAGATGTAAGAGAGTTAAATAAGCGCCTAAGCTGGCAGATTCAGAACTTATACAAAGGTCTTAAGTTTATTAAATTGGAGGCCAAGACCCTACAGCTCTTAGTCTTTATGGACGCTTCCTTTACTAATAATAAGGACCTCTCTTCGTAAATTAGCTACGTTATCGTACTAGCTAACGCAACTAAGAAGGCCAATATCGTCTATTGAAGCTTAATTAAATGTAAAAGAGTTACTAGAAGCGTTCTGGCTTCTAAACTCTACGGAATGGCTTATGGCTTTAATATTGCCGTTACCATTAAGTCTACGGTAGATAAAGTCCTATAGATTAACCTCCCGCTTGTGCTCTGCACCAATTCTAAATTACTATATAACTGTCTCGTATAACTCGGAACCACATAAGAGAAGCGATTAATGATTAATATAATGTGCCTACGGCAAGCCTATGAACGTCGGCAGATTATAGAGGTTAAATAGATTAATGGTGAAGCTAACCCTGCGGATGCGATGACCAAGGGGAGGCCTTGCGTCGCCCTATAGCGACTTATTGACACGAACCAAGTTAATATATAGGCTATAGGTTAGGTGGAGCGTAAGGAGCAATAGAAGGTGGTTTATGGGTTGTGACGGTGCTAGGGCAAGCCACCCGCCATATTCTGCGGACCCTAAGTTTAACCAACCAATCAGGATTTTCTATGCCCGGCATAAAAAATTGCTATTGGCTTGCTTACCACTAGCGCCTTAGCGGCCCTTGCGATATGTTAACCTGCTACCCCTAACGACTCTTCTTCTTATTGCGTATTAATTAGATCTCTAGCTATTGCGTATACGCTACAAATAGTCTAGAAGTAGACTTAACTTTAGAGTATAGATTAGCCTTCTTTTTAGAGTTGCTCTAGTATTAAAATGTTAGTTATATAACGTAGTCACAAGACCACGAAGCGAGACTAACTAATCTGACCTTGGAGCAACCCCCTACTTCTAGACAACAATTAACTACCAACTTCAACACAGTATACGTACCACTACAAGTGATATTCGTGTACGTTGATAATGTGAGTATACCGACACCCTCCTTAAGATTTAGTCCTGTAGATCTCTTAGCATTATAGTACCTTTTTATTCTCTTTTATACTTTCTTTACTAATTCTATAAGGTTTGTATAAAGATTTATTAACGTCTTTATTCTCTCTTTAGCTATACTACTTATTTTCTTTACTTACTATAGTAATAACGATGTTCTTAGCTCGTATCCGTAATTTACCTTAAATAGTAATATGCCTATTCCTTTTTATGGTGTTATATTGTATATAAATTATATAACTAGTAATAGCGATACCTAATTGTTTTATGCGTAATTAATATAATGCCTTAAATACTACTCTAGCGTCTAATTTAATCTTACTATCTAACCGTCTGTCTACGGATAATACGTAGTAGAAGTTACTACTCTAATTCCTTATTCCGCTAAAAATACCTCCTAAAATGCTACTATAAATCTTAGGTCTCTATCTAATATAATCTTACTTAATACTCCGTGTCTTACAAATATTTCTTTAATATAGATTTTAGCGACATCTTTCGCTAAGATTTCTTCTATGTATGCAATAAAGTATCCCCACTTTATAAGCTTATTTACTATCACTAAGATTACGTTATAATTTTGTCCGGTAATAGGATTTCTTAACTTTAGTAACTTAATAATAAAGTCCTATAATATAACCTCCTATAGTCTTTCTAGTATTTTAATAGGTTGTAGCCCTCTATATAGCCTATACCTTATTAGTTTATTTCTTTAGCAATCTAGACACTCTTTTATTACTTTTCTTATAATATTTTAGATTCTATTAATAATATACTCCTCCTAGAGTCTTAACACTAAGCCCGTGGCTCTATTATGTCCTTAAGTTATTCCCTTATAAAAATCTTCCACGAATTTCTCTGCTATACTTCTTAGGATATACGTTACTTCTCAATTTTCGTATATATCCGTCTATAGATCTTCTAGCTATACCTCTAGAATTCTTTATGCCTAAAAGCTCTCTAGTAACTCGTAACCCTTATCTAGTTCCTCGTCTTCTTAAGTTGCTGTAATCTTCGGATAATTATACCTAATTAATCCGTCTATATCTTTTCGTAGTAAAGCCCCTAATGGCTTCTTATTATTTTATAGTTTAGCTTTATAACTTAGAGCGTCTGCTTACGTGTTATCTGTACCCTTAGTATACTAAATCTTAAAATAGTATTCTATAAGTATCTCTACCTATCTAACCTATTTCTGGTTAAGTTCCTTTATTATTAAAAATCCTATTAGGTTCTTATAATCCGTCTTAACTATAAATAGTTTCTCTATATCTTGCAAGAATGCTCTCTATTCCTTTAATGCTGCAACTATACCTAATAACTCTTTATTATAAATATTATAGTTTAGCTCTAGTAGTGTTATCTTCTAACTATAATATACCACTAGGTGCCATCTATCTTAGTATTTCTATATAAAGCACGCCCCTAGTATATAATCTAATATATTTGTTTCTATAACTGTCTCTAATCCTAGTTAATAGATCTTAAAAACTAGCTCCTAGGTAAATAACTCTTTAATTTTCTTAAATAACTCTTACTGCTCCTTCCCCTATACCCATAGTTTTTCTTTCTTTATTAATCGCGTAAATAGTTTAATATCCTTTAACTATTATGCTATAAACCTTCTATAGTAATTGCAAAACCCTAGGAACAATCTTAACTGTATAACGTTCTCTAGTTCCTACTAATTCACTATAGCCTTAATCTTCTTTGGATCTATGCTGAGTTAGCCTAGTTTAATAATAAATTCTACAAAATCAGTCTTCCTGGTAAAGAACTCGTATTTCTTAATTGCTACTAGTATTTATTCTTCTTATAGTCTCTTTAAGACCTATTCGACGTATTCTCCGTATTCTTCCTTAGTTATTAAGTAGATAATAATATCGTCGAGATATACTATAATAAATTTATTTAAGTGTTCTCCTAATATATTATTAATACGCTTCTAAAACGTTCCTAGTATATTTATAAGCCCGAATTATATAACTAATGGTTTATATAGTCCTTCCTTTAACCTAAAGGCTGCCTTCTATTTATCGCCTTCCTTAATTCTAATCTAATGGTATGCCTATCTCAGATCTATCTTTATAAAGATTTGCGCGTTACCTATTCTGTCTTAGATTTCGCTAATTAAGGGTAAAGGATACCTATCCTTTTTAGTAATGCTGTTTAACTGTCTATAGTTAATACACAGCCTTAGTTTGCCATTTTTCTTTAGTACGAATAGTACTAGATAGCCCGCTAATAACTGTAATGGTTTGATATACCCCTTTTATAAGTTTTCCTAGATAAACTCTTTTAATACTCTACCTTCTTCTTTAGTAAGCTTATAGATTAGAAAGAACCTTAGACTTATTCCTAGTTCTAATTCTATCTTATAGTCCTATACTATATACTCTAATAGCTTTTTACTTTCCGGTAACTATAGTTTCTTACCATACTTATAGTATCTTTTTGGTATATAGCTTAGTCCCTTTTCCGTTTCCTTATAGGTTGCCTCTACTTAATACTATACCAGCTTAGCTTATTATCGCACTTTACGGCGTTAAGTATCCTTAATATTGACTTAACCTATAATCTAATTAATCCTTAGATTGTATTCTTATAACTAAGGCATTCTTAATACTACCTTATTATTCCCTAATAGTAATATATTAAAAGACATCTCGATTTATCTCTCTTTAATAGTTAGCTAAATAGGTCCTATTTCTAGATTAATAATCCCTCCTCTATAGGCTATTAGATCTCTTAAAATCGTAACTAATAGGTAAAGTTGTTCCTTCTATCTATAAGGTAATCCCATTCTCTTAACTGCTGCTAGTAAGATATAGTTTCGCATTGCTCTACTATCTATTAGCGCTTTAAACTGTTAATCTTACTATTTAACTTATAAATTTAGGTGCCGTCCTTAAATTTCTTTAAGGGTCTAAGGCTCTACTACTAGCTCCCTCTAGTCCTATAGGCCTTTACTTTTCCCAACTATTAGCTACTTAATCCTATTATATTTGGCTTACTCTTTAGCCAATACCTAGTTTGCTTTTTATCTTTAATATACTATAGATATATATTCTTTAGACATTCCCACTACTATTATCTATCTAAGCATTCTTCTGTAAGAAATCTTCTTAGTTAAAGTGTTAAGTCTCCTAACTCCTAAACTTCTACTAGGTGCTAGCCGTGTATATACTTAGTATTTTTATATTATTACTTATCTGTTATCTAATATATCCTTATAGAGTATTTCTATTTCTTTTCCTTTAGATTCTTATGCATATTATATATATCGTCCACGTATACAATCTATAATAGCGTGTAGTGTGCTAGGTGCTTTGGGTTAACTCTTAGTTTATTTTTATCCTTAAGTTTAAACCTCTCTCGTATTAATCTAAACGTTACGACTTTATTCGCAGGTACTAAGATACGCCTCTCGCTTCTCTAGTCCTCTAAACGCTCCTTTAGATCTTTTAACGTTATAATTAAGGCTCCTTTAATGTAATTTATAGCCTTTTCTATAATTAGGTAGTCTTAGATAACTTTTTCGTCTAACTACATATAGAAATCTTCCTACTTATCGTTATGCCTTTGCCTATACCACTTTTGGTACAGCTGCTAGAGTATATACAGCTTATCCGTAAGGAAGTATCTTCTTATTACTACGTTATAATAGCCCTTTATATGTCGTTCTTCGAACCTAGTAGGAATCCCTAGATCCTCTTCTTATTCTAGTTTAGTAAGCCACTTAGCTCTTAATATGCCTACTCTAGGCCTATTAGTAATTCTTTGCACTAGCGCTCTATCCCTTATACATCCTAATATGCTAGATCTCTTATCTAGTTTCTATTCTTGCTATACGATAATTCTTTATCTAAACTCTTTTATAGTCTCTTTTAGTTTGCGTTTTATAGATAAATCCTTAAAGTCTTCTTACTTCTTAATCTTAGTATTAACTTTTTAATCTTTAGGCCGAATACTATATTCCCCTAGTAAGTCCTTTAGGTTTATATATCTGTCTCCTAGTCTAGTTGCTATTTATACTATAGATTCTCTAATCTATAAAGAAGCTCCTTACCTCTTACCTATAGGTGTCCTAATTTATACTCCAAATTCTTAATCCCTTAGATTCTTTAATCCTAAGCTTACTTTTAACTTAAGCTTTACTCCAGCCTTAGTCCAACTAGGCTTACTTAGTGTTTTTATCTCATCTTAGAAGTCTTAAATCTCACTTATCTTGTCTTAAGAGTCTTATGCCTATAGGAAACTCTGTCCCGAGCTTATTCGTATATCTTTAAACTAAGCTACTACTCTACTTTATTGGTTATCGTCTGTTATAGGTCCTTAAGCTTACCTTATCTCGTCTTAAGAATCTTAGTCGTCTTTTATCTTATCTTAAAAATCTTAAGCCTATAGCCTTTTACCTTTATTAAGTAATAAAGTAGCACTAGCAGTTATCTACTTGCTTGGTCTATATAAGACACTCTTCCTTTTATTTTATAAAGTAATAGATACCGTATCTAATAGTATTATAATACCTACTACTAAACCTTACTCTGTGGCGGTCTTAGTCTCTACTTTTAATATAACTTCTCTAAGGTTTATACGCTCCTAGTAAGCTGCCTTTATTTCCTTATCGTCTGTAAATGTTTTACTTATATTAAACTCGTCGTCTTTAATGTCCGGTCTACGCGATAGTTCGTTAGTTCCCCTATAGTTTAAGGATTTTGGCTCCTATAGCTAATAGCTTACGCCATACTTAGCGTCTTTATAAATTTAGTATATGTTATTATAACAGAACGCAAAACTTCTAATTAAACACTCTTTTGTTCCTCGCAGTACACTATTATCCCTCTATATATATATATCTTCTACTATTAGTTTAGTTCCCTTTATTGTATAGTAACTCTAACTATCTTTATAATCCCTCGCGAAATAACCTTATTTCCCGCAATTTATATAAGCTCTATTCTTAAACCACTAACTTTGCTATAGAGTCCGCCTAAACGTCTTCTGCTACTAAGATCCCTAGTTTAGCCTCTACTCCTTAGTCCTATAATTACTAAATTCTTAACCTCTAGGTTTCTATAGTTTCTTACTTTATCTCTTATAGGCTTCTTTAGTACTACTTAGGTCTATTAGCTCTGCGCCATACTATAATTTCTAATTTGGCTTTAGTCGTTGCGTGTTTTACATCTTATATAACTATAGAACTCTATCCTAGCCTCTTTTAGCCTATTCCCTTTAGTAGATCTAATTATTAATCTTAATCGCTTAATCTATTAGTTCCCTTAGGGTATCCGCATCTTCTATTAGGATAATTACATCCTAGACTTTAGCCTTAAGTCCTTGCTTATATTATACTATAAGCGCCCTATTATTCTACTCTACTTATATTACTAGCGTCTGGAACTGCGTTATATACTTAATTACTAAGGTTTATTACGTAATGTCTTAGAGTTTTCTTTCTGCCGTAGTTACTACCTCTAGGTCTCTAAACATTTATATAAGTTACTCCGCGAATCCTTCCTAGCTTAAGAACATAAACCGTACCTCTTAATTAGTGGTTGTTATTCCGTTTACCTGTATTTCTATAAGGTAAGGCTTAAACCACTAAGTGCCCTTCCTAATAGGAATAGTCCCGCATATGCTATTTAATCTATAAGTGTTAGTAGTTTCGCTCCTTTTTATATAACTTTAAAGTGCATTTATATAAGAAACCCCTTAAGCTTTAATCTTTCTTCTAAGTACCTTTTAATTAATAGTAACTTAACCTTTACTGCTCTAATCCCATTAACCCTTTCTTCTAATACTATATTGTTAGTTATTAACTGGTTAATTACCTCTTATAACTATCCGACCGTTATAGGTTGCTATAAGTTAGTGTCTGCTATACTAGTGTCGTTATCTAACCTTAAAGTAGTTGCCGCCGTCAATGGCGTTATGGCTGGTGCTTTTAGTAGCATATTATCTAACTTTTTGTATTTAATACTATAACTAGGTAGTAATTATATAACGGAACCTTATAGTAGGAACTACAGTAGGCTCGTTATTAGGCTAGGTGTATAGGAAATACAAGTATAAAAGTTAATAAGTAATAATAACTGGTGGAGTAGTTGCCTAATAGATTAACTTTAATTATATTCTAAGAATTACTATAAGGAAGGAACTATCTAGGTAGGGACTAAGGGTTCTTAAATACATAACCGTACTCCTATAAAATCCTTCTTATATATAATATACGTCTTATATATAAGGTACGTAAGTTCCTCTCGTTCCTCTTATTTAATACGTAGCATATTATATAACCTTAGTTACTATTCCTCGTTATATAGTTCTACCAGCTCTATTTTAGACCGTACTTAAATTAACTAATTAGCTTCTTCTAACTCTTCCCTAAGTAGTTGTAATATTGTACTTAAAGCGTCCGTAATACCTAGTGTTAAAGGCTTATATAGCGCTTTATAGAAGTTAATCACTAATATAAAGCTCCTTTATTAAATTCTCTAGCGAACTTAGCAGAGCCTTAAGAATAAAAGCGACTTCTTCTTTAAATTAGGCGTTAATATAGCTATCTAAAAGATTAATAAATATTTTAATAAAATAAAGGATAAGAGCCCTTACTACTTTACTATAGTAATCCTTTATCCGTTATTTAAATAAGCCTACTTTTATAATAAATGAAAACGGTAGCCTTAATAGTAGAAGTACGCTAAGCGGTATATAGAAACTATATTTACTAACTATATTAATAATTAAAAAGATAAGGAAGATAAGGAACTAGTTAAGCTATAATATAGAAAGGTTCCTTACAGATTTAATAACGATTTAGCTAATAAATATATATAGTTGTTAGTTATAGACAAGAGCCTTATATCCTCTAGGCGTAGTTAAAAGTATATTAAGCTTGCTAGTAAGCTTAATTACTACTATAACATAGGCCTTAAGCTTATTAAGATCTGTACTAATAATGGTAATAAGGTAAATAATATTATTCCTAACCCTCTTACCTAGTGGCTTAAAGTTAGTTAAATCCTCTATTTAACGCTTGCTAAGATTGCTCTTAATATCTTCTCTATATTAGCTACAAACTCTATATATAAATAAGTCTTTAGTTAAGCTAAAAAGATTGTTACTAATAAGCGTAATAGACTATTAGCCGATATAATTAAAGCAGATTAATATTAGAAATGGTAGCTGCTTAAAGGCCTTTTATTAAGCAGTTTAATCGACTATATTAATACTAATAGAGCCTTAACTACGCCCTAGTTAATGAGCTTTAATATTAATCTTACTGGCTATAAGCTTAATACGGAGGTAGAAACACTAGCTTAGTATTATAGCACTAGCAGAACTAGCAGAACTTTATAATATGCGGTAAGTTGCTATAGATTGCTATAGATTGCCGCATATTGCGATTACGTAATATAAAGATCTTATAAAACACTGAACGGCGCTACTCTTCTTCTCCTTTCCTTTCCCTAGCTTTAGATTTTCGTTTATAGACAATCTAATTATATAGGCTTACGCAACCCTTTTGCTGTACTTATATCTTAATTAACTAAGTTACTAATATTATCTAAAGCTCTCCCTACTCTTTCTTCCTAAGAAGGAACTTAAATATATCTACTAGAACATAGAATAGGACCCTAAGGATATTACTAGGACTATAAGGATAGGACCTAAAAGAAAAAAATAGAACCTTAAGGAAAGGACCTATAAGATACGCACAGGCCAAAACCCTTAAAGAAATTACCCGGAATTACCTAATACCCCTACTACTATGCCACGAACTATAGTAGCAGGTAAAGCAGCTATAGGACCCTTAAATACTTTAGACGAAGAAATAATTAACGTTTTAACCCCCTAGGCGGAGCTTACGGCTGCTAATACTAAAATTAAACAACTATAAGAGCTGCTTAAAGCTAGAGATACCCCTATATTAAATAATAAGTCATTATTAGATAACTAAAGACTTGCTATAGTCCTTTAGGCCCTATTCTAGTGCCTTAGTAAACCTACTAAGGCCTATATAGTACTAAAGCGGTTAGTAAAGGTTACGGATCCCCTGCTACTTATAGACGGAACTAACCCTATATTTAATAATTAGAAGCTTTAATTATAGGATAAGCTTAAAGTTAATATAGACCACTTCCCTAACGCCTAAGCTAGAATGGCCTATATTTTCGGCCGTACTAGCAAAGACGCCTAGACGTATTTACGCCCGCGATACACTAAAGACTTAGCAGACCCCTTTATCTCTAAAGAAGAAATAATTAAATACTTATCTTCTATTTATAAAGACCCTTTTAAAGTATAAAACGCCTACCTTAGCTATAAAAGCCTAAATATAAAAATAATGGAGACCTTTTTAGCCTTCTAAACCCGCTTTTTATACCTAGCTAAATAGGCCTAGATCCCTTAGAAAGACTTACTACTAAACCTCTTTAATAAGCTTATCTTAGACCTATAGCGGGCCGTATTACTAGCTTATACTATAGTATAGATATTAAAGGAACTTATGGACTATTACCTAGCTATTAACTAAGGCCTTTATTAAATTAAGGTATACGCCGACTAGCTAAAAACTAGAAACCTTATAAACTAGGCCGTAAGTACTATAAGTACGGCCTATAGTGCCCTAGTATAATCGGCAACTCCTATAGTTAACCTAGCAGCTAGCTGCGTAGCTACCCCTATTATGGGCCTAGTGTACACCCGGCCTATATATAGCGACCCCTATATATAGGCCCTTAGCGATTAAGGAGCTTACTTCTTATATAGTTAAATAGGCTACCCTATAAGGAACTACCTAATAAAGGTAAAGATAAATAAGGTTCTGTTAATTTAGGAGGATAGTATAAAGCTAGAAAAAAAGAAACCCTAGAGAAAAACTCCTCTCTAGGGTTAAAAGGGATTTATATATTATATATTAATCTAGGTCGGCTAGTTAGTAGAAAAAGCTATACTATCCCTTATACTTTATTTTATAATAGATATTAAGTTTTAACCTTTGCTTTAGCTAACTTAGGAGTAAATGCCTTTACCTTAATTAATATAAAGTGCGCTATAAAACTAGCTGACTTTTTAAATATACTCCTTAAAGAACTACCTAAATTAGTTCCTATTCGCGGTTATAACGGATAGATAGGACTACCTATTATAACTATCTTATAGATCTACCTCCGCGTTAATAGATAAAGGTAGTATAATACCCCCTTCCTTATTACGGACCTTGGAAGCTATAATATAATCTTAAGAAGAAAATAGCTAGCCTATTTAGGCTTATAGCTTAATATATAAAATAGGCAGCTTATCTAGCCTAAAACTATACCCCTAACGCCTTCCTTTATAAAAGAGATTAGTATTATAATAGAAAACCTTATACGGCCGTAGATAAATACTATTTACTAGGCTAATATAACGCGTAGGGACTAGGCTTTTAAAAAGGATATATAGCTTAATCTATAACGGATCCGTATACTACGCCACCCCTAAACTGCTTATGTTATACTACCTATACTAGAGACTTAGGAAGTTAGTAATGGCCTAGCTAAGTCCCTAATAGAGAACTTAGGCCCTACGCAGCTATAAAAAAAGGCTAGGGATATTAGATAATATACCGAACTAATAAACCGAAAGGATAATTTACGGAAAATAGAATATAAGCTAAGGAAGACTATAAACCTTATACCGTAAAATACGGCCTAATAAACACCTGTAAAGAAACCTATAGACCTCCTACTAGTTAATATCTACTATATTGGCGCTATAGGATTCTACTAAAACCTAGTTTAGTCTAATACTATTACCTTTATAACTAGCTTATACGAAATTAATTAAATAATTAAAGAGAAAGAAGCCCTAGCCTAAGAGAAAGGCGAGCTTATAAATAAGGAGCTAGTAGAATAAAAACTGCCCCATTAATACTAGAAATTTAAAGATACCTTTTCTAAAGTAGCGTCTAATATACTTCCGCCTTACTAACTATATAACTATAAGATTAAAATTAAGCCGGATAAGGTAGTTACCCTTAGCTATAGCCCCCTCTAATAGCAATTTACTGCCGAATTATAGGCTATAAAGTAGTATTTTATTAATAACTTGGATAAGGGCTTTATTAAACCTAGTTAAGCCCCTTTTAACTTACCTATCCTCTTTACCAAAAAGTTAAATAGAGGACTTTATTTCTATATTAACTATCATAAGCTTAATAATTTAACCCTTAAAGACCGCTACCTACTGCCTTTACTTAATAAGACTTTGGCCCAAATAAGTAGAGCTAAGATCTTTATAAAGCTTAATATCCGCTAGGTTTTTTACTAAATTAGAATAAACCCTAAATTAGAAGACTTTATTACGTTTTAGACCTATTACGGAATATATAAATATAAAGTACTACCTTTTAAACTAACTAATGGACTAGCTATATACCAACGATATATAAATAATATACTATTTAACTACCTTAATAACTTCTATACAGTATACCTAGATAATATTATAATCTACTTTAAAAATAAACTAAAATATAAAGAGTATATTTATAAAGTCCTATAACGGCTTTAGGAAGCTAGCCTCTAAGCTAATATTAAAAAGTTAGAATTTAGTGTTAAGCGTATAAAGTACCTAGGGTTTATTATTAGTATAAATAGGATTAAGGTAGACCTAAAAAAGACAGCTATAATTAACTAATAGGTACCCCCAAGGACCATAAAGGGGGTGTAGTTATTTTTAGGGTTCTGTAACTTCTACCGACGTTTTATTAAGAACTATAGTAGGATTACCCGGCTACTAAGCCTACTTACCTATAAGGACTGGCCCTTTTACTTTAATACTGTATATAGGCAGGCCTTTAACGAGCTTAAGAAACGACTAATCTCTGCTCCCTTACTTGCCCACTTTAACCTAGAACGGCCCTTAATGCTAGAAACTAATGCCTTAGATAATATTATAGCTGGCGTTTACTCCTAAAAGTAAATAAACGGAGAATAGCACCCTATTACTTACTATTTAAAGACTATAGTAGATACTAAGCTAAACTACCTAATTTACGATAAAGAAATACTGGCTATTATCTCTAGCTTTTAGCACTAGCGAGCCTAACTAGAAGGCACCCTAAGTTTATTTAGGTAGTTTCTAATTATAAGGCCTTAGAATATTTTATAATAATAAAGGCCCTTATAGCCTAACAGGCGCGCTAGGCGGATACCCTATCTTAATTTAACTTCCTAATTATGTATAAACTAGGCGCCACTAACCGTGCAGATGCTCTTATAAGGCGTAAATAGGATATAAATAACTAGATAGCTGTAAAGATCTTATTACGGACCTAAGCGCTACTATAACTAGAGCACCTTAACTTTTGGATATAGGCAGAACTAAATATAGACTCTTTAGATGCCGAGATATACCCTATTAACTCTATAGAACTGGACCTTATTAATAAACTACTGTAGGTAAACTGTATGGCCCCTTCTCTATAGGAGTACTATAAAAAGGTAAAGAACGTTTCTAGCCTATGGTCCCTTAAAAGTGGACTGCTTAAGTACTGTAAACGGCTAGTGGTAGTAGAGGAACAGAACTTATAGACTTGGCCTATTGCTAAAGTATATGCCTAGGTCTTTACGGCCTACCCTAAAAAAAATAAAACCCGTAGGATTATTGGCGACCGCTACTACTAGCCTAGAATAATTATAGATATTAACCGCTATATACGGAACTGTAATAACTGCTATAAGTTTATAATTCTATGAGATAAGACCCTAGGACTATTAAACCCCCTTCTAATACCCAACCGCCCCTAGTAATATATCTTAATAGACTTTTATAAGCTACCTCCAGACCGTAACGGATATGATATAGTTATAATCCTAGTTAACTGCTTTGGTAAGCGCCCGTTTTTAATTCCCTGTTATAAGAATATTGATGCTAAAGAGGCAGCCCAACTGTATATCCACTACGTTTACTAAATTTATAGACTACTAGATACTATTATATCTAACCGCGGGCCGTAGTTTATATTAGCCTTTTAGAATAAGTTTACCTGGATCTTAGGTATTAAGCTTAAGCTTTTTATAGTATATTACCCCCAGACAGATGGTTAAACGGAGATTATAAATTAATACTTGGACTAGAGACTCCGGCCTTTTGTTAACTACTTCTAGAATAACTAGGCTAAACTGTTACCCTTAATAGACTACGCCTAAGCAACCCTACCCTACAACTCTACCGGATTTGCCCCTATTTAACTAGAAATAGGTTACCTACCCTATATAAGCTTTAACTGGGAAAGACTAGAAGGGCCCTAGACTATATACGAAAAACTATCTTATAAGGAAGCCTAGCAGTACGCTAAGCGCTTAGAAGAAGCCTAGAAAGTAGCCTATATAAACCTAAAAAAGGCCTAGAAATTAATAGAATAGTAGGCAAATAAGCATAGGCGCGAGCCTGACTTTACTATAGGCGATATAGTCTAGGTTATAATAAAGAACTAGAAGACAAAACGGCCTAGCCGTAAGTTAGACTATAAGATAGTAGGACTCTATAAGATTCTTAATAAAGTAGGCAACTTGTATAAGGTTAAGCTCCTAGACTTAATTAAAGTTCACTCTATTTTCTTACCGGATAAGCTACGGAAAGCTGTAAATAACCTACTGCCTGGATAAAAGAATGAACCTCCCCTGCTAATTTAAGTTAATAGCGATAATAAATAGGAAATTAAAGAAATGCTAGCCTATAAACTTGTAAAGGGAACGTTAAAGTATTATATTAGTTAGAAAGGATATAACCTAGACCCCACTTAGTACCCTATATAGAACTTTATAGGTAGTCCCTATAAGCTCTAGAAGTTCTATAGCTGTTACCCTAATAAACCCGGACCGCTAAAGTACCTAGATAAGTGGATAGAATGCTAGTATAATAAAGATAATAAGCTACTAGAAGAATATAAGGACAAAAACGCCTTAGAAATTTCTTAGTTATATAAGGTGTTAAGATATCTAGGAACTTCGACTGGCGGTTAAAGTTATCTAATTGGTTAGATTCTCTTACCAAGACTTTTAGCAATAAAGCCTAAGGGTAGGCTTTTTTAGAGGGGGGGGTAATATTACGGCACTAGTAGAACTAGTAGAACTGGCAGAACTAGCAGAACTTAGTAGAACTTCGCACCGGCAAGTTGCCACAGATTGCTACAGATTGCCGCATATTGCGATTACGTGACGTGAAGATCTTATAAAACACTAAACGGCGCTACTCTTCTTCTCCTTTCCTTTTCCTAGCTTTAGATTCTCGTTTATAGACAATCTAATCGTATAGGCTTGCGCGACCCTTTTGCCGTGCTTATATCTCGATTGACTAAGTCGCTAACACCTAGTATTAAATGTAGGAAACGCTAAAAAGGCACCTACGCCCCCCTAGCTTATTGCCTATTGTTTCCATTTATATAACTTAGCGTACAGTTATTCCCGTAGCTATTAAGCCCTTACTTTCCGTCTCCTATATTTAATGCAGTCTTCTCTCTCCTACGCCTTATATATGCTTTAGTGGCAGTTTACGCATTTTATTTAGTCTTAATTTAAGTAGTATCTTATATTATAGGGGCCTATACAGTAGCCGCAGCACACCTATACTGCGCATGTGGATTAGGTATGTCCCCATTATATATAGTAATAGTATTATTCTAGGCGTAGTCTATAGTTATAGAGCCTTATATTATATATAAGGCCGTTTATAATTATTCCTTTTTAGATAAGGAGTTTTTGCATTCCTAATATATGTATGCTAACGATAAGGGAGCCATGCGTTTATCTAGTGTCTCCCTAGTATTACGGGACACCCTCGTGACACCTTGCATACGTCTACCTATTTCCACCGACTTAGTAATTAGAGACTAACCGTAAAATAGCAATCTAACGGCAATCTAATGGCAATCTAACGGCAATCTGATGGCAATCTAACGGCAATCTGATGGCAATCTAACGGCAATCTACGGCATTCTGCTATATTCTGCTAAGTTCTACCAAATTCTGCTAAGTTCTGCTAGGACTACGACCTAAACCCTATTCTGCCCTATGTATATGTTAACTAAATAACCAAGTTAACGATATATGCCCTTTCTTCCCGTTTTCCTACCTTCTTTCCTTACGTAACGTCTTAACCTCCTTACACAGTTTATATATATAGCTTAATAATATCTACCTTGCTATATATTATCGCCGCTCGTACTTACTCCGTAACACTACGTTGCGTTAACTTTATATACTACCTCCGAAATGCAGAACGACCCTAAAGCCCCCATGACGGCCGCTAGTATTATGTCCGTACTCTGAGAATAACTAGTAGAAATATAGAAGTCTTTTATAAACACCCTTGCATAAAACTAAGCTACTTTAAATTAATAATAAGCCGAATAAGAAGCACGATATTAGCGATTAATTAAGGACCTCTAAGAAGAAATCCGTACACTTAAGATGCCTACGTTAGGACCTTAAGACTAAACACTATCTCTAGAAATAAACACGCGGAACGCGAGCCCCGAACCTATAGTAACTATCTACCTTAAACTAACTACTATACTAAAATAATCCGAACGACTACCAGATCCCCTAGTATTTACTAGTAAACAATAAAAACTCTAATTATTCCTAAGCTAGCTTAAAAATAAGTTAACCGGTAACGCCGACCGTTACCTAACCAAAGCTAACCGACTCTATTATGCCCTAAGTTGATTAGGAGGAGAGGTAGCTGACCTTATTAAATCTCTTTAGCCAACCTTAGTATAAAGCCTAGTTATACTTCTCGAAGCCTTATACGGTGACCTAAACCGCTAAGCTACTGCTTAGAGAAAGATAAACTATATAGCTTAAGGAACGAAAAGTTTCCTAGTATACTTCTTCGAATTTAACCGTTACGTAAGGGAAACAAGCTGGAACGACTCCGCACTAATTAATAGCCTCGTTAAATCTCTAAGCCCTAAACTAAAAACCTCCCTAATAGGCGTAGACCTACCGGGAGCCCTTAATGCCTATATAAACGTCGTTAATAAACGGTATAATGATATACTACGCCTAACACCGAAGTCCGCCCCCTAATATAATACGGCAACCCTATAAACGTTTATTAAGTTATTATCTTAGCCTAAGCACCCTAACGCTATAGATATTGACACTGGAACCCTAGAGTACGCCCTACTAGGGTCCCCTAAATAAGAAAGACGTATTAAGCTAGGCCTCTGCTTTAAGTGCGGAAGTAAGGACTATATCTTAAAATACTATCTTGTCCCCTTACCTACGCCCCAAAACGATTTATAAACGGCTAATACTAGCAACCGTTTACCGCATTAATCTTCCGGTTACCGCCCCTAATCTTCACTTAGTTTCAGCCCTATATCTAGTAAGCACTACTTATAAGGGCGAAGCTACAACTAACGCTCTATAGGAACCCCTTCCCGCTCGCCACCAAAAGGTATATCTTAGAGTTAAGTCGCTTTCCAGGACGGCTCTGCCTTAGGATCTCGTTAAATGCTTTAAATGTTACGAACTCTAACTTTTAGGATTATAGCATAACCGTTAACTGTTGTCTTTGGCAGAATAGTTAATAGGCTAATACTTAAATCCTAATTAATACAGGAGCTAGCGGCATAGGATTTATTAACAAGATCTTTGCGTAAGATAATAGTTTTACCCTAACCCCCCTTAACCGGCATATTAACGTATTTAGATTTAATGGTAAACGCACCGTCTTAGGCCGTATTACCTATGTGGTAGCCCTAAGACTCTAATACCTAAACTACAAAGAACTAATTAAGCTTTTTATTACTACCCTAGGTCACCTAGTAATCCTTGGACAGCCCTGGATGAAGCTATATAAGGTAACTATTAATTAGGACAACCTTAAGCTTCTATTTACCGCCTCCTGTTGTAAGCAGAAGTGCCTTACCACTCGCTGCTTAGACCTAGAACTGAAATCTGAAAAACCTACCAGAATCTACCAGTCTAAAATTTCTATAACTGTCTACCCTATACCTAAGGAATCCACCAGATTCCACTAACCCAGGAATTTTACTAAACTCCACTAATACGAGAATTCTACCGACATCCACTAAGGATCCGAAAACTCCACTAAATTCCATAAGCTATTACTAAGCACTACACCGCCCCGAGCTAAGCAGAAGCTTAGGCTTAATACGCGAAAATACTAGAAGGACTGGTATTCTACTATAAAAAGGATTCTTAAAGAACCCGAACCTAAATCTAATACTAATTTTGTACCTAATACTAAACCTAAACCTAAATAAGAAACTATGGACAATCCGAGCGAGCTTGGCACCCTAGATATCCGCATAATTAGAGCTACTCCGTTAGTATAACTTGCTAAGAAACCTGAATATACGATCTTTACTGTCACTATAGCTGATATTAAGAAGGCCTTAGCACCGAAAAAGCATACTGACCCTGCTATAAAGGTACTAGTAGAGTACTATAACCGCCTAGAGGCATTTTTATGAAGGGAAGCTGATAAGCTACCGAAATACCGATTATACGACTATAAGATTGTACTTAAAGACGGAAAGCAGCCTAGATTTGGACCCCTATATAGGATATCCTAAAACAAACTCTAAGTGCTATAGAAGTATTTAGATAAGAACCTAAGCAAAGGATTTATTAGAGCAAGCTTGTCGCCTATAGCCGTATTAGTGATCTTTGTTAAGAAACCTGGCGGCGGTCTGTACTTCTACGTAGACTACTAAGCTCTTAACGCCGTTACCGTTAAAAACCGATATCCGATCCCGTTAATATAGGAGACACTAAACTAATTAAGTAAGGCTCGCTACTATACGAAGCTTAATATTATCTCTGTATTTAACCGCCTTTGTATAGCAAAAGGAGATAAATGGCTTACTGCATTCCGTACTCGGTATAGATTATTTAAATATTTAGTAACGCTATTTGGCCTTATAAATGCCCCGAGCTCGTTCCAATATTATATAAATAATACCCTATATCCCTACCTAGATATCTTCTATACTACTTATATTGATAACATTCTGATATATAGTAATAACCTAACTAAATATCGGAAATACGTTAACCTTGTTTTATAAGCCCTGTATAAAGCTAGTTTATAATTAGATATAGATAAATACGAGTTTTATAAAATAGAAGTTCTATACCTTAAACTCCTTATTTCTATAAATAGTATATAAATGGACCCAAAGAAAGTTAAAGTAATTGTAAACTGGCAGGAACCTAAGAATATTAAGGATATAAGAGCCTTTATAGGATTTGCTAATTTCTACTAACGGTTTATTAATAACCTCTCTGCCCTAGTTTTACCCCTTATTACTCTAACCTAAAAAGATAAAACCTTTATCTTTAACAAAGAATGTAAGAAGGCCTTTGCTTATTTAAAGGTTATATTTATTACTACACCTATACTCTAATACTTTAACCTAGAGCGAATAAGTATTATAGAAGCCGACTTATCCGATTACGTTACTAAAGGCATTCTGTTTTAATATAATAAAGAAGGAGTATTACACCCTATAGTATACTTCTTAAAGCAACTAAGCACTGCCGAATATAATTATAAGATCTACGATAAAGAATTGCTAGCCATTATTAGATGCTTTAAGCAATAGTAACCCAAACTGGAAGGCGCCGGATTTCTAATTAAGGTCCTTAGCGACTATAAGAACCTACAGTACTTCACAACTATAAAACAGTTAAGTTATTGTTAGGCTTGCTAGTTAGAATATCTGTTACGTTTTTAATTCTTAATTATGTACCGCCTAGGCGTTAAAGGTTAGAAGCCTAATGCCCTAATCTAACGCTCGCAAGACGCGCCAGCCCTAAAAGAAGCGCGCTCTTACCGAAATTAGACCCTACTTTACCCTAAACTATTTAACCCTCCTACTAAAGATCTTATGGTATACGTCCTTAAAATAACTAATTAATCGATTAAATAGATTATAGTTAACAAATACCCGAATAATGAGTTTATCTAAGAGACGCTTAAACTAATACAAAATGGCATTAAATGCTCTAGAAAGATTTCTCTAAGTAAATACGAAGCCTATAGAAACCGCCTATATTACTAGAACCGTCTAGTTATTCCTAATTACAATAAGCTTAAGCTTAAGCTCCTTAAACACGTATATAATTTACCGGTAGCCGGCTACCTAGGCTAAGGAAAAACCCTAGAACTACTCTAATAAGAATACTATTAGCCGAATATGTATAATATAACATAAAGGTACATCTCTAGCTACTATATCTGCTGACGAGATAAAGCGTTATATAAGACGTATAACGGCCTTCTAAAGCCACTGCCTGCTCCGGACCGAAGATAGAAGGATTATTACGGACGCTTTAAGTACAATGTTACAACTACTTGGAGAGGAGTCGGAAGAAGCTAGTTGGTTAATATAAGCACGGTCCAGTATAGAGCCAGTGGAACCATATGACGAGGAATGGTAA
>Ga0307515_10003408_pt1 | contig 33475 bp, 19 predicted proteins | sample 17_EM_MG_FD_194513 | JGI IMG/M metagenome (GOLD analysis project Ga0307515, IMG submission 194513) | Populus trichocarpa ectomycorrhiza microbial communities from riparian zone in the Pacific Northwest, United States - 17_EM | ecosystem: Host-associated > Plants > Roots > Unclassified | place... | reverse complement strand
CTATTCTCAAATTTTGTAAGGGAAACATTAAATTCTTGAATAAAACTAAAAAAATTGTTTTCTAAAATGTGTTGTATTTTTTAACTCGTTTAATTTTCAATTGATATCCATTTTTTTAAAAAAAACATTAAATTCTATAATTTCATTCTAATTAGTTTATCATGTAAAATCATTAGTTTCATTCTAACTCTTAAGTGATTTATAAAGATAAAATCTCCATGAAATTCATAAAATATTTGTTCCTAAGGAGATCCAAAACCAACCTCATTTGGAATTGGATTAGCAATTAGTATTAATCACATAAATTAGCATTAATCATATTTCATATATAGTAGGTAATTAATGTACAATATGCATGTTTAAGTTGCCATGAGGCATTGGTCCAATAATTATGCATTTAAGGCTATGGTACTCGTAGTTAAAGTGCTCGATCGGGTTTAAATCCCATATCCCAATTTCAGAGTACACACACACTAGTTCATGTTTAGGTATCATGGAACAATTAAAATCAACCTTTTAGTTTCAAAATTAAAAATCTTTAATTAGAATTAAAGGATGTGGCTTTATGCATAAACCCTAAATTCCTTTATGTCTCAATGAATAGAAATAACATGCGTGCAATAATTGTAAAATATTTTACGATGTTATGTTGTTAATTGAATTTTTGGAATGCTTTTAAATCAAATATTAGTCATAAATAAAATCAACAGATTTGTTTCTTTATTTATTGATTTGTATTTATAATTAATAAATTTTGGGTAATATCCCATAGAGGGGAGATGCTGCTGAAATTTTCTAAAAATAAGATATAATGATAATGTTATTACATTTTTTACACTTAATTTGTTTATATGACGAAGAGAAGGGTCATTAAAGAGTAATACGAATATGAGTGTTGTTGGTTCTTCTAATAGCGCTTCCGATGATCATGATTAGACATCTTAGGCACAAGCATCTTCTCTCAATGCAGGCTCATCGAGTGCGAAGTCGACTCATAGAGGGGGTGTTCCTTCTGGGTAAGATGTATAAGTGGGAAATATATTGTTTAGTGGAAGCCCGACCACAACATGTAAGTTTATTTTACTTTCCTGCATGATAAAAAAATAAACAACAATGGATAATTCTTGAATAATTAATTTCAAAGAACAAATAAAATTTCAGATTTACAAATATGGAGGTTGTTCACACGATAATATTAGTGCTAAAATCATCGATGGAAATGCCTTTATTTAAGTGGAGTCCGGTTTTCAAAAATCCTAAATGGAAACCTATGATTGATGCTTGGTTCATAAAGTTAAAGGTTAGTATATACATAAATATTTTTTTAATATTTAATTCGGTTAGTTTTTCCATTTTGATAAACTAGTTGATTTATGAAATTGATGTGTAAGAATTTCTTTTACTAAAAAGGGGCTGACAACACTATTGCTAGAAGAGTGTGGCAAAATCACAGCGCCATTATGAAAGATTGCATTCAAAATGTGAACTCTTTTTTTAAAATGTTAAAATTTTATTTTTCATAATCTTAACAGAATTTTTTTTATTAGATTTAGTGATTTCTGCTATGAGGCCCATAAAAAATAAAAAATTATGCAAAAGAAAAAAGTCTTAGACCAGGAAGACATGGTTGTGTGGAGGTGTTTCAGACCTTTGCACGTCTCAAAAGGTATCTAGGATGTTTATATCTAACACGTGACTTCTAAGTGTCTCTTATGGTGGTCGCAATCTAGTGCGATGAACCAAACTAAGGAGATTCATGGTTTCATTACTACATACATCGGTGAGTCTATTCTATTTATTTTGCATGCAAAGCGGATGGTAAAATTTTGTTTTATAAGATAATTTTTTTTAAAAAAATTGTTGTATTATATAAATTTTTTAAACTAATAGTAGCTTCCTTTTATAGGTTACAATGCTTAGATGCGATCTAAGATCAATGGATCTTTTTGTTAAAACCCATATGTGAAATGAGGACCGTTGGAAAGGGATGTAACAACTCGTGGATAGTCGAGTTCAGAAGTTAGTGCCATGTTGGATTTCAACAATTTTTTTTAAGTTATTATTTTTATTCGCTAACTTGTTTGTTTTCTTAGAAAACATATAACACTCGATTACATGAGAGATACAAGGATGATCTTTCAACTCATCTAGAACTCGATATGGAATTGTGGTAAGAGGCTAGATTGTGCGGTGAACCAGATAAAAATCAGGTTTACAGTATCTCAAATACTATGGCCAAGGATATGCGGACGAGTCTTAGTGTATCGACCATTGGTTCCTCATAATCAAGATTAAACCATCAATCTCCAACCATTTTGGTGATTATACGAGAACAAGTTTAAGCTTAGAAGGCCCATCCTAGTGTTAAGACGACCCAACTTAGGTTTAAGATGGCCAACTAGAAAGAGAAAATAAATGTTTTCAAGCAGCTATTAGCAACCCTCATTAGTATATACGGTCAACCTCATCACCCTTCTGGTTTTAGTGAAGATTAGCCTTTGCCTTCTCCTCCAACTTTTGTGCACTAGATAAATTGTATTCAATAATATTCTTTAAATTAATAATAAAAATTAGAATTTTTTTTATTTTAATTTTTTTTATTATTTATTTTAATTTTTTAAAATATGAAATACAATACTAACAGAATTACTGATGAAGTTTTAACGACCGACGGACTAAGTCTCTTGGAGAGTTCTAAAGAGTTGAAAAAAAATTATAGAACTTTGCCACTAACAATTAAAGATGAAATTACTGACAGACTAAGTCCCTCAGAAAGTTCTAGAGAATTTGAAAAAATTTACAGAACTTGCCACTGTTAGATATAATTCTCCGACGGTTTAATTATGTCGGTAATATACATATGATCACCAATGAACTTACCAACGGTTTATTCTGATTGTAATATGTCATAATCACCGATGAATTTATCGATGAAATTAATGCCGATAATTTTTTTTTATTTAGCATGCTATTTCTGTCTGTAAATCCATTGATGACTATATTACTGATGGATTTACTGATAAAATATAAATCATCAATGATATATTTTCTGATGACATGTTTTCGTTCGTAATTCTATCAGTAAAGTTATTTTTAACTGAATCGAAGCATTTTATCAATGATATGCAATATTCTTCAAGTGTATGAAACAAATATAATGATGCAAATTTTACAATTTAAAGTTAATGTAGTAGAAAAAGAAAGAAAGAAAGAAAGCCAAGGTATTCTTCGATCCAAGAAAGAAGAACAAAACAGCTTAAGCAATCAATTAGTTACCAAGATGAAGTAGATCTTTAACGGATGTTTCACTTATAATTCAATGGAGAATACATAATTTGCCATGGAAATAATGAAGTAAAATGGATATACTATCGAAAGCATGTTAATCCCTTTGCCTAGGCCACCTCGAACACTTTAGTCCCAACAACCCAACATGATATAAAAAACCCTTTATTTATCAGGACTTTCGTATAGCTGGTCCCAGATTAGAAGGGTTGATAAGTGAATATGAAAATTTCTTCGCACTAAGATTAAAAAACCCTACAAGCGAAGAATAGAAGGAGAACAACATGACATAAAAGAACATTTTCTGGTTGAAGAATCCTATCAGAGAGAGAGAGGGGAGAAGCAGGGCACATGGGAACAGGAGGGCATGTGGAGAAGATTCAGAATAGCCTTCTTCTTTAATGAATACTGAGGTGAGCAACAAGGAATAACATGGATCCACCCTATTCCAAAGGTGTGTACCCCTAAACTTCCAATAAAAGCATGTGAGCAGCTTGTTGTAGGCCAGGAAATGGCAGTAGTTTGTAGGACCCACGCCCTCAAAAACCGACCCCCACTATCTGCTCCGCAACAAAAATATGAAAAAATATGTAGAGTGGTGGGGTTCTAAAATTCCCTTAGAGACACTTAACACCAGAAAAGTGAAAGCAAGAAATTATTTCTCCGTAGATGGTTAAATGACACACGACTTCTTGAAGACCCATACGTTTTCCTCTTAGGTCCCCATCAGGTGCCCCTTGTAGAGGTGGTGATGAGAGAGGTCTCCGATGGAGTGGGCGCCAAAACGTGAAGATGCTCCCTTAAATTAGGTTTTAATTAGAAAAGCTGTTTGCAGGTAATGAGCAGTATCAAGCATCAGCTTTTATGCATGTAATAGCACTTGTCCCATTTTTTTTTTACATTCGGGTTTGACTCCTCCAGTAATTAATTTTCCTTTCATTTAGCACCAATTATTTATTCTATAGAAGTGAATGTGTCAATCCATCCATTTTTTTATATATAATTATAGATGTTAAGGTTAATTTACGTGTCCCTCGATTAATTCCTCGAGGCTTTGAATTAAGTTAACGACTATACAAATCTCCAGTGGTCTTGAAGTTTATGAAACTCAAACTAGTGATTTCTGAAAAACAAATCCAGAACTTAACCAATTAAACTATATCTTTTAGAGTTATCAAACCCTCCATTTTTATTTTGCTCGCAGTAGTTTGTTTTCTTTGTTTCTTTCTGTTTTTCAATAATTTTCTATAGCAAGCGGATGAACTGTCTCAAGTGAATGGAGATATTGTAAAGCCAGATTGAATCTTGATCATTAAAAATAAATTTTAGACAGCAACAAACATGCATTTTAAGCTTTCCTATTGCTAGCCATATGCCAACAATATTCGCGGAGGCAATGCATTTCCTACCTCGCCTTACTTTGCTTAAATCTTTAAATTGATTTCTTGAAAATGCAAAGTGCTACAAATAAAATATATATTAATAGGTTTTATGCCAGACTCAGCAGTAATAAATTAACTTATAGTGCTAGGTCCAACAACATGGATATATGCATATTCAATATTTATTGAATGACTTTAAGGCATACAAATTACTTGTCTATTATTTCTCTCCATGGATTCTAGACTTTCATGTTGCCAAGTTTCCTCGTCACACATGGCCTGGCTTGTGTGAAAACGATTTAATCCATCGACAATCTAAGAATCAGCAAAAAAAAAAAAAAAAAATTCCTGTTTAACCTTATCAATACATAAACTAAGTGATTCCATGTTAAGTTGGCGTATGAGATTTATGCTTGATTTGTTTATTTTTATAGGGCGATACGGTGTAATATATGTTTTATCTCAATCACAGATTTAAAAATATTTTATTAATTAATTATATAATGCATAATATAATTTTACATGGATCTCACTGAAAATTCTCTCTTGAAATTTTATTTTTAAAGAAACTATAATTTATAGATTTTTTTTAAATCTATGTTTTAAAAATTCAACCGCAAATACTACAAAAGCTACCAACCCCCACTTAATCAGCTTTTAGGTCTGGTATAGAAAAGAAAGCATTCACATCGGAACTACATTATCCATAAGAAAGAAAATATTGCAATAATTATATGGCATGATCTTGGAGTTAAAAAAAAGTAAATAATTAATAATTTTTTAAAAAATCAACCCACGAATTGTGTGTCATCGATATGGGTTGTAGATAATTTAAATTTAATTTGAGGTACCTAGCCAGCTCTAGCTTAATTTCTTTGAATTTTATCATTGAATCTAGATGTCAGCTAGATTCACTTGGAGTGATAAAAACAATAAGTGTTAAATAAACTCCAGTAGTTACGAAGGAGAGACATGGATAAGCTTTAAAAGTCACCCGAAAGCTCAACATTACCATACATATTTTACTGGAGAAGGTTTCTAGATGATAAAAAAAGGAAAAACTAGTAGCAATATCAGTTTTGATCTCTAATGTCAGTATGAGATATTATTTACTTTTTTAATAGCAGAAGGATCACCAGCAAGGTAGCAAAGGTTTAACCAAGCAATGACAACGTTTATTGGGAATATAAAAGTTCAAATGATTAGTTGATTATATAATAATACAATTTGTATACTAAACATGTGCTTCTGTATGTGCGAGAGACAGAGAGTGACCCATATCCGAGGATGGGTCCATGAAAGCTCTCGCATCTGTGATATATTACACGATATACGCCTCTCATTCTATCTCTCTCTCTCTTGACCTAAAAATCGCTGTCCTTCAGTCTCTGAACCCATCACCATCCCCATGTCCTCTTCCCAGCTATAACCTGTCACACCTTGAATTACTCATGAAGATCAGTCAGATCGCATAATCCACATCACTAGCCCCTTAAATTCTTGCATCGAAAAATTCACGGTAACGAATGAAGTTGCATCTATAAATTTATATATATGTACAATGAATGAAAGATCTTTTGCGCTGAGTGATCATCAACATCATATGGCATTTCCTCCACATCATGGTTTTATGTTCCATTCCCATGAAGACAATGACCACCATCCCTCTCCTTCTTCTCTCAACTCTCTTCCCTCCTGCCCTCCTCAGCTTTTTCCCGGTCTCTCTCTCTCTCTCTCTCTTTCTGCTTTAAATTCTCTATCTATATTAGTAATTATTTATGCATATTTGATTGTGGAAAAATAATATGGAGTTCTACTCTTTACCATGTATGATATGAGTTTGATGTTTTTAATTTGTGTTGTGATATTGGTGCAGGAAGTGGAGGGCAGTTCTTGATGAAGAGATCGATGTCGTTTTCTGGAATGGAAAAATGTGAAGAAGTAGGGCATGGAGAAGATGACTTGTCTGATGATGGGTCACAGATAGGGGAGAAAAAGAAGAGGCTCAACTTGGAGCAAGTTAAGGCACTTGAGAAGAGCTTTGAGTTAGGAAACAAGCTTGAACCTGAGAGGAAAATGCAGCTGGCCAAGGCTTTGGGTTTGCAGCCAAGGCAGATAGCTATTTGGTTTCAAAACAGGAGGGCTAGATGGAAGACTAAGCAGTTAGAGAAAGACTATGAGGTCTTAAAGAAACAGTTTGATGCACTTAAGGCTGATAATGATGCCCTTCAAGCCCAGAACAAGAAACTTCATGCAGAGGTAATCATTTCTAGTCTACAAAAACAAAGTACTGATCAAATTAATTACATCGTATCTGTGTTAGTTCTGCTTGCTTAGCTAGGTGACATAGAATTTTCCTACCCATCTGGTTTATATTGGGAAATTAAGGAAAATTATTTCTTACGATACCTATTTGATCTGAGGATTTTTATTAATTTTTTCCCCAGCTAAGATTTTCGTGATATTGCACAAAAGTAATCTTTCTTAACTGCTCTCTTTTCATGGAGTTTTTGTACATCGATCCATTCTCTAGTTGATAGGAGTTTGAGAGTGGCACACCAGCTAGCCACTGACAACGCATTTATGTTCATGTTCTGAGAGATATGAGTTTACATTTCTAGGAATTGATTGATCATGTTACCTCGGCAATTCCATTATTCTATTTTTTTGTTATAAAAAAATAATAATGACTTTCAGAAAAGTCATAGCATTCCCTTACTTTAGCACTAGATTAGGTCATGATGGATAGCTTTTTAGGTGCCAGTAGTATATATATGAAGCACTTGGCAAAAGTTAAAGCTAATTTCAATTATACTACTAGCTTTCCAGTTGATAGCCATATTGGTTTATGTAAATTGAATCAAATTAGTATTTTCATGTTCTCATGGACAATGCATCAAGCTGTATTTTTAATGGTTCCATATCTCCATGTGCATCTTCTCAAGTCTTGACTGTTTCCATGCTGCAGCTACTGTCTCTAAAAAGTAGAGAATCAAATGAAGTTAACCTCAAGAAAGAAACTGAGGGTTCTTGGAGCAATGGAAGTGAGAACAGTTGTGATGTCAACTTAGATATCTCAAGAAATCCAGTAGCATCAAGTCCCGTATCATCCCAACTAACCACTAAACATCTCTTCTCCGCACCCATCAGGCCTGCAACCATCACTCAACTTCTCCAAGGTTCATCAAGATCAGACCTTCAATGTTTGAAGGTTGATCAGTTGATTCATCAAGATGAAAACTTCTGCAGCATGTTCAATGGCATAGAGGAGCAGCAAGGATTTTGGCCATGGCCTGAGCAACAGCATGCTACATTTTCATTGAACCAAGCTCAGTTCTCCAACAATTAGCTTACACCCATATCTTATGGCTTTGGTTATGGCTAATTGAGACCAAGAACAAAAGTAGGAATTTTTTCCCACCAATTTAAGTCGATCATCTTTTGCTTGTAGATTGGTACATAGATGTGGAACAAGTTTGCTTCAATATCAGTTTGGTCTTAAAATCAGTATGGGGAATTTGATAGTTCTGAATGATAAATTTTCCTTCCAATACTTTTTTTAATTTTCCCTTAAATTTTTCATATATTTTCAATTTGTTAAGTTGGATCATAGTAGAAAAAAGAAAAAACATATGTTAGTTAAGGTACATGTGGCATGTGCTAGTGAGTGGTTTCCAGCTCTGGCATGTAAGCATGGGTCATGAAATAAAATTGGATTCTCTGCTTGCGTCTCTCTGTTTTTTTTTTTTTTTTACTTTTTAATTGCTGCTGGTGTTTTGCTTTCATCAAGTAAAATAATAATTGACTGTCTTCAACCACATTCTTCAGAATCAACGGTGGTTCTTTCTTGAAAATACCAAAGAACTCATACATTCCTTTCAATTAACATATAGTCAAAAGGATATTAAAAAAAATAAAATTGGTGACTACGGAGCACTTTATTAACAAATATTTAACAGAGAAACTAGGTTAATTATAAATAGAAGTAAGAATATAGAGATAGGGCATCCAAGTTTCATGGCATAGCGGTACTAGTAGGGATCGAATTCCTTACATCTGCATTATAGGTTCGAACCTTAGTGTGTACGCATGTCACCCTCACAGTACTTATTTGTTTACTGGGCTTGCAGGGTTTCAGTGGATCCGGAGATGAGTTGTGGTGCGTGTAAGTTGACTCGAACAACCCAGATTATCAAAAAAATATATATATATATATATATATATATATATATATATATATATATATATATAGAGAGAGAGAGAGAGAGAGAGAGAGAGAGAGAGAGAGAGAGAGAGAGAGAGAGAGGATCTATATTGAGATTTTTAAAACTAAAGGGACTAGATAAATAATCTATTGGGTAGCTCTGATTTCTGATGGGGACGTCTGTATATTTTCATCTGACAAGAGAAAGTATCTAAATCGGCATCCTCTTCTGTACCTATCCATGTGACCTACTGTCACCGCTTCCATATCATTCAGCACTGGAACAGCACCAACCCACCCTCTCTCTCGATCTTATTTTAAATTTTTCTCATCTAAATCATAGTTCTTAATCTTATTGTAACCAAATTGAATATAAATGGCTCTAATTTGAGGAACGAAGAAAATTAATGGTGAACTTGTACGTACAGCTAGGTAAAAATCATCAGGTCAAAGCTATGGTTAATTTACTGATGATGGATTTGCATAAAAAGTTTGGACGCTTTCTTTTCTTTTTTTTATTCTAGAAGTCAAGTTCATAATATTTATGGAGATTCAAAATCTTAGAGCAGACTGTAATAAATAATTTATTTTCAAGTCACAACTTAGTTTAAACATAGATGACATAATTAAGATCTTCTCTATGCAAGCAGTTCGCTGCTGCTTGGATTATTATTTTTTTTACATAGAAAATAATGTCTAGAAGCAACAAACATTTTTTATTAAAAAAAAAATTATAACTCAAGTTTGACTGGGTTGAATAAGTTGCAATTTTTTTAATTATACAAAAAAAATAAAAAAACAACAATAAATTGATCAGATTTAAAAAGAAAAGTGATGAGGATAACTTAGAGAAAAATATTTTTTTAATAGAGGACAAACAATGCAACTTAATTCATACAACTCGTATATTGTGGTGAAAAATACACCTAATTAAAATTGGTAAATATTGAAAATAATTTTGGGAATTTTTTAGTCAACTTCTAGTATTTAAATACTTGTCTACTTGTATGTCTAATATTTATACCAGAATATTAACCATTAATTCTCAAGAATTAACATTTTTAAAGGTATTGAAATATTGACCAAGTTCTTATAGATTTAATAAATTGATTATTAAATTCAAAAATACATGCAAAGATATTTTTTGAATTTTAATATATATAAAAAAATACTAAATCATACCATATGTTTATATATTTGTTTAAGCAAAATATGATTTTTATCTTTTGAGAGACTTGCTCGAATGCACATTAAATAAAATAAATTTTTGTATTTTTTGAGATTGAGAAAAAAATTTCAGAAATGTTTGGAAATATTTGAGATTTGGATGAAAATAAGTATTTTAATACCATGTCAGCATCTTACAATGTAAGTCTATAGCGTTGATATTAAATAAAACTGCTGGAAAAATGTGTGAGGGATCTATAAATAATTTTAAATTGGCCCTTTAATTTTCTTATAATTTTTTGGAATTTATTTGGGGCATATTTGCAAAAACTCATTTTTATTCAAAACAAAACTGTCAAAAAAAATCTAATGGTGTATTTGTCAAACAACCCCTTAAGCCAAAACTTCCTCAACAAAAAAAAGTAACTAACCAAGCAAAACCTTAGAACCTTACCGTGTATTTTCCAAACAACCCTTTAGGCTAAAAATTCCTTTAACAAAATAAGTAACTAACCAAACAAAACATTAGTACCTTACCCAAAACAAAACCAATCAGGTTGACTCAAAAACACTGTTTTAACCCTGAATTGAACTGAAAACCATGGTTTGACCCAAAACTAAAACAAAACAAATAATTAAACCCAAAACAAATAAAAAAAACACAAAAACATAAAACTTTCTAACAAAAACAGATCAAACACCAAGAACATGAAGAACACAATGAACATTAAAATCGAAACCCAGCAAACACAAATCACAAACCAAATAAGTTTTCATGTAATCAAGGGCAAGGTTTTGTTCATAATTATGCATAGATCAAGAATCAAGCATCCATTTTCTTCGATTAACACTTAAAACCCTAAAATTTAAATGCATTAGTACATGTTATTGATGCATTTTAACCCTAGATTAATTAGTTTGTGCCAAGAATTAACCCCAAACAGCTAAAAAACAAGAGGCTAAGGCAAAGTTCATGCGAAGAATATGAACCCAAAATCTAAAAAATTTCCAGAAATTAAAAAACTAATGCCAAAACCTAGATTTGGCCTTCTAGGCCTCTAAACACACATTGATTTTAGTCCTCATGAATCACATTACCAATACCAAGCATAATTGAATCCAAAAAAGTAACAAATAACATCCAATCATCAATAATATGCATAAGGTTTCAACTTCATAACTGCAACTCCAATGATAGCCAACAAAACCATCAAATTTCAATTCTCAACTGACTTTTTGAACACTTAGAACCCAAACCATGCCCAGTAACCTAGAACCTATACTAACAAAATAGAAAAGACATCAAACATAAACATATTGTCTTGATACTCAGTAACATCAACAAGAACTCCAAATAAGATTTAAATAATAAAAACACTTTCACATATTAATCAAAGCAAAACTATAAAACATCATAACACTAAAACAAGTTCAAAAAACTTCAAAAGAGATTTAAACATTAAGAAAGCATGAATGGGCAGGCCACATGGACTCCACCCTTGAGTTATTACAAGGTTATACCTTCTCCAAGCTTGTTGACTATAGGTTATTACTTTTTCTTCTTTTCTCCTTCCTTCTTTCCTTTTCACTCTTTTTTTTTCCAATTTTTTTTGGATTTTTTTTCTTGATTTTTTATGGGGTCAAAAGTGGGTAACAACAAAAACCAAAGATAAAAAGTGAAGTGTGAAGCTTTTTAGGGCGCTTGAATTACATAGCTTGATTCATTTCTTAGTTGACTACAACTTGTGAGCTAGTTTTTCAACTGCTTCATAAAAAGAATCTGGGAATATAGGATGATGGTTGTCAAAAGACGTTCGATAAAATAAAATAGTATGTGCATAATCCACCTCTCTTAGTACAATATATATCATGAAAGCCGTTGATTTTGTATTTGACTATGAATGAGATTGTTATAGGGTGTGTTTGGGGGCATCATAATGATATTAGAAGGAATGAGCAAGCCATATATTATTTGAGCGAGAAATTCACTAATTGTGAAGCTCGTTATACATTCTCGGAAAGATATATTATGTTTTAGAATGGAGTACTTCGTGGCTCAGACAATACATGCTTTATTATACCACTTGGCTGATATCCAAAATGGACCCAATCATGTATATCTTTGAAAAGCCTTATTTGTCCAATAGAATTGCACAGTGGTAAATCATACTGGCAGAATATGACATTGTATATATAACCAGAAAGTCAGTAAAAGGAGTGTTATAGCATATCATTTGGAAGATAATGTAGTTGATGATTATAAGCCTATATCGTTTGAGTTTCTAGATGAAGACATTATGATAGTAGAAGAAGAAACAAATTCAATATTTCTGACAACAACATAAAGGTAATACTCATTTCACCTAAAGCTACACAATATCCAATAGCTATCATATTACAATTTGAATATATCAACAATATAGCAGAATATAAAGCATGTACTCACGGGTTAGAAGATGCTTTAGAGAGGAAAGTCAAAAGGCTAGAGGTGTATGGAGATTCCTTATTGATAATCTACCAGGTGAAAGAATAGTAGAAGATAAAAGACAAAAAGCCAAAGCCTTACCAAGAATATCTCACTAAGCCAACAACTCAGTTTGAAGAAATTGAATTTACTCATTTGAGTAGGGACAAGAATCAGTTTTCAGATGCTTTAGCTACAGTAGCTTCAATGACACAAATTAAAGATGAGGTGAATATTCAACCAATGTACATTGAAGTGAAGAATTCTTATGCATCTATTGTTGTTGTATAAATGAGGTGGAAATAGATTTGAAGCCTTGGTATCATAATATTCAACATTTTATTAAAAGCTGAGAATACTAAGAAGGAGCTAATAAAATAAATAAATAGACTTTGAGAAGGATAACAATGGATTACTTATTGGAAGAGGAAGTTTTGTATAAAAGAGGATTTGACAAAACTTTATCGAGGTGTCTGGATGAGAAATAAGCTCGAAAGATAATGAAGGAAATACATGGAGGAGTTTGTGTTACACATGTTAATGGGTATATAATGTCAAGGAAAATGCAGAGAAGTGGATAATTTTGGTCATCTATGGAAAGAGATTGTATTGAATGTGTTTGAAAGTGTCATAAATGCCAAGTCTTTACAGATAAGATCCATGCACCACTAGTATCACTTTACAGTATGATTGCACACTGGCCATTTGCAATGTGAGGGATGGATGTGATTGGAAAAATAAAATTAAAGGCGAGTAATGGACATTGGTTTATCTTGGTAGCAATTGATTATTTTACAAAATGGGTTGAAGCGACTTCTTATGCTAGATTTATCGAGAAAAACATTATTTGTTGATATGGTTTTCCAGAAGCCTTTGTAATTAACAATGCTTAGAATTTTAATGGCAAGATAATTCAAGATCTGTGTCGATGATGGAAAATTAAACATCTTAATTCCTCTCTTTATTAGTCTAAGATGAATGGAGTAGTAAAAGCAGCAAACAAGAATATAAAAAAAATTGTTTAGAAAATGATAATTACCTATAAAGATTGGCGCAAAATGTTGCCATATGCATTGCATGGGTACATAACAATTATCCAAATATCAAGAGGTGAAATCCTGTGTTCCTTGATTTATGGAATGGAAGCGGAGATGCCACAAAAAATTGAAATTCCTTCTCTCAGGGTACTAAAAGAAGTATAGATGGAATAATTAGAATGGGTTAGAATTCATTATGAACAATTAAATTAAACCAGTACTGAGAAAAAGTTGACTGCAATTTGTGACAGACAGTTGTACCAAAAAAGGATAGCAAAGGCTTATGACAAAAAAAGTTCATCCACGAGAATTTCAGGTAGAAGATTTGGTGTCAAAAAAGATTTTATCAGTTGCATTGAAAGATCGAAGCAAAGCAAATGGGTACCTAATTATGGAAGAAAATATTTTTAGGAGCACTTATTTTATCAAATATAGATGGAAAAGACTTGTTAAAGCACGTGTACTTAGATGCTATAAAAAAGTATTCTGCTTGAAATTATTTTCATTATCTTGAGAAATAAAGACATGGAAATTTTGGCCAAATGTTATTCAAAACATTTTTTCTTCTTCTTCTTTTCTTCCTCAAATATCATTTTTTTTTCTTGGCCAACTAATTTGCAAAAAATCTCATTCTTCGGTTTGCTGTATAATCTAGCATTGATATTCTAAGCATAAATTTGTTAATAAAATAGAAATAAAAGGAAAAGTGATGGGTCTTTACCCAAAAGCTTAATGAACAATTAGGATTTAAAAAAAAATGAGGAAATTTGATGAAGAGAATTATTTGAAAAAAATATAAAGATAACGGGGGGGGGGGGCGGGGGGGTGTGGGGCTCTAAGAACCTTCATTCTGGGGAACAAGTAAAACTTTAGCATACGAAGGTGACAAGTGATGGAGGCATTACTGAGGGTGGGCAACCAATCCCGAGAATCATCAAAATCTGAATAACAATATTATAAGTTTCAATATAGAAATCTCAAAGAGGGTTCAAAACCAAGTCACCTATTTTGAAATTGAATTCAAACGAACTAGTAATTCTGGTATCGCTATCAGTTACATGATCTAAGATAAAAGGAAAACTTTACGCAGGGAAAGTTCAAACTTTTCAGTAAACCACCAAATAGGGAGCCTATATTTCAAATCAAGTAAGTATTCATGCATGTTATTTAACCCAACAACCAACAACCAACAACATTGTGCAATGTTTTTGCAGGAAAAAAAATCCTCAATGGAATCCAAAGAGGCTCTAATGAATCAAAGTTCTTCGCATCAAACATGACAATTTCATGAATGAAGAGAAATATAAAGAAAGGTGTATTTTTACTCATGGATAAAAGGGCTTAAAGTACAATGGCTAAATAGTGTGGGCACGAGCGGAGGAAGTGTTGCCATCTTGGCGATCAATTGCGCCTTATGAATCATCAAGTTGTTTGTGCATCTATTCCACACTATCCTCCAGCTCGATGTGTCAAGAATGACATACTCCCTCAAAAAATAAACACTCTGAGTCCGCACTCTGTTCCTTGAACTCTTTATCTAACGACGGAGGTAAAAAACTTGAGAGTTCATTTCAAGTCTCCAAGCATCGAGACGTTCTGCTACGTTCACCTGAGAAGAAGAAGTTGCTCTAATACTGAGAGCAAGGGACTGATTCATTTCAAGCCTCAACATCAGTCCTGACCGCTGAAGTCATTTCATCACGAGGAAAGACCTTGTCTCTTGCAGCGGTCACTGCGATTTCATCATTTCCCATCATAGAGTCCTTTATCGTGACTGGATAACCATTGACTTCAAACACAGTACACCAAATTGGTTAACATTGCAAGAACAAAAGAAAGACTGAACAGTTATGTAAAGCTTTGAGGTCAAGAACTTTGAAAAAAAATTATGATTTTGGTGATTTATTATGTTAAGCACTGAACAGTTTATAGAAGGCTCACTTCCACCATCATAAAGATAAATCAATTGCCTTTGGGCCCCAAGTTAGCAGAAACTCAGATCTCAACTATATGTTACTAACTTCCTTGAAAAGCTGTAATTATCCAGGTGATCAACTTACAGTTCAAATCTCCACCATGTGTTGCTAACTTCTTCGAGAATCTTTTGTCATCTCTGAAATGACTTCCTTGAGAAATCTTGATTAGCCATGATCAGACCACCATGCAGACTTCTTTTCAGAAGCTTGCATCAACCAAGGGACCAACATGCACCCCACTTTCTATAAAAAGGGTCACATTTGTCAAGAAAGAGAGGTGGGGTTATTGGCAGAAAGCTAAAGTCCAAGAGTACTATAAAAGTTGCAGAAGGCACCTGAAGATGTTTGAGTGGCCAACATAAGACTTGGGTTAAGATGATTGTCATACATGAAAGACGTTGTGCTTAGGTGAGTCTATAATCATTATTTTGAAGGATCCCATGTTGATCCTTCCATCTGCATTAAAACCTGTCTCTCATGTTTAGGCTGTTCATCTAAAAAATAGACCTTATTTTTACCCATTTAAAAAAAATCATATTTTTTTTATAAGCTTACTACTTAAATTCAAGGAAAAATAATTTTTTCTTGTTTTTGTACCATAAGTATTGTAAAGATGGAAAAACTATCATGACGAATTTTAACCACTATTTTTCAACATATTTTTTTAAAAATATAAAAAATATAAAAATTCAAAAACATTGTATTTTCAACACCATTAGGCAAATTACTAGTTATTTCGTAATTTCCAATTATTTTATTTTGTTTTTGTGTTTATATAAAAAAAAAGGGTGAGACAGATACAGTGCGTTAAATGCACTACACTAAATTCAACCAGCAACCTAATTGCATGCATTAAGTGCAGCACATTTAGCAGTCCCCTAACTGCTACTGCATTATATGGACTGACTAGAAAATAAAAGGAGAATGCATACAAAGGGGAGCTTTCAACGGGACTAAAAAAAAACTTCAATTCTATTTTTCAATTGACCCGTAGTAGCCTCACAAAGCAACACCACTACAGCTCACAAAGTTCAAAATAACAACCTATTTTTTTCTTCTTTTCTTCCATCACAAACGACATAACTGTTGGAGTTAGAGGTCTCTTGGTGACTAAGTCAACAAGACTTATCATATTTAATATGGTATTAGTTACTATTCTGTTAATAAATCCCTGGTTATAAGGGTTTAGTTTAAACTTTGAATTATTCTATAACAAATTCACCATATCTTTAGGACTTCTTAACATGGTTGTTTTGATTTCATTCTTGTTTTGTAAGGCTACTATAAAGCTATAGTTTCATTGATCAATAAATGAGATTTTGTGTTTAAAGCTTTGAGTTTCCAATAAAGTGGTATCAGAGCCTCCTCAAACAAGCCTGATCGAGTGTAGTTAGGCAATGTAGTATACTAACGAGAAAAAAAAAAGAGATAACAGAAAGTGCAAACTAGTGAAAGAAAGATGGCAACTAAAGGAGGCAGCTTTGTACAACCTGTACCTAAGTTCGATGGTCACTATAACCATTGGGCTATGCTTATAGAGAATTTTCTCCGATCAAAGAAATATTGGCCTTTGGTGGAGACATGGATTGTCACAATAACAGATGGAGCTGAGCCAACAAAGGCACAAAGGAAAACAATTGAAGATCAACGACTAAAAAACTTAAAGGTGAAAAGTTACCTTTCATAGGCCATAGATCGAAGCATCATGAAAACAATCCTTGATAAGGAGAGTTGGAAAGGCATATGGGATTCGATGATGCAGAAGTATCAGGGGACAACAAGAGTGAAGAAGGCCCAGTTGTAGGCATTACGAAGGGAATTTAAAGTTCAAATGAGAGAAGGAGAGAAAGTGAACGAGTATTCTGCTTGGACACTAATAATTACAAACAAGATGAAAGCTCATAGAGAAAAGATGGGGCAAGTTGTGATCATCAAGAAGATCTTGAGATCAATGACCTTAAGATTTGATTACATTGAATGTTCAGTAGAGGAGTCCAATGATTTGGATGTGTTAACAATTGATGAGTTATAAAGAAGCCTATTAATTCATGAGCAAAGAATGAACAATCATGGTGAAAGAGATGAGCAGGCTTTGAAGATTTCTTATAAAGAGAAATTTGGAGGAAGAGAAAGAGGTTGAGGTGTACCACGAGGTTGAGGAAACGGTAAAGAGAGGCAACCATTCCACAAGATAACTATAGAGTGCTACAAATGCCACAAACCAGGAGACTTCCAATACAAGTTTCCTAGTTGGGAGAAAAAGGTGTTAATTATGCTCAGCTTGATAAATAACAAGAGATGTTGTTAACTTGTTAAGTGGCCTATGTAGAGCTCCACAATTCCAAAAGAAAGTAAGTATGGTTGCTCGACTTCGGCTGTAACAATCACATGAGTGGTAATAAGCAATGGTTTCTTAACCTAGATGAGACATTTAGACAAGTGGTGAAGCTTGGCAACAATTTGAATATGGCAGTGATGGGGAAGGAAACATCAGATTGCAAGTCAATGGAGCAAATTAGATGATAAGTGAAGTGTTTTATATTCCTGAGCTTAAAAATAATTTGCTAAGTATTGGTCAATTGCAAGAAAGAAACCTAGCCATTCTTATTCAGCATGGAGTGTGTAAGATATATCATCTTGTAAGAGGATTGATCATGTAGACTCAAATATCTACTAATAGGATGTTTGTTCCTTTTGCCTTGATGCCAACACAAGATCAAGCTCCAGCCCCTGCATGCTTTCAAACTGCATCTGAAGACAACACTCACTTATGGCACTGAAGGTTTGGGCATCTTAATTTTAAAGGTTTGAGAACCTTGTTCTATAAGAAAATGATGAAGGGTCTGCCTCCTCTCAAAGTTTCTTCGAAACTGTGCACTAACTATATGGTAGGCAAACAACATTGAGAATCCATTCCAAAGAAAAGCTTGTGGAGAGCTTCTTAGAGACTCCAATTAATGCACGCTGACATTTGCGGTCCTATCACACCTGAGTTCAACGCTTAAAAGAGGTATCAAATAACCTTTACAGATAATTATAACAGAAAATTATGAACTTGTTTATTGAATGCCAAGACAAAAGCTTTTGTTATGTTTAAAAAATTCAAAAGTTTGGTAGAGAAAGAAACTAGGAAATTTATATGTTGTCTTTCGTTCTGATAGAGATGGGGAGTTCACCTCACTGGAATTCAACAAGTTTTGCAACTTAAATGGAATTAGTAGGCAACTTACTATAGCTTACACCCTATAACAAAATAGGGTTGTAAAGCATAAAAACCGAACAATAATGAATATGGTAAATTGCATGTTGTCAGAGAAACAAGTTCCCAAAGAATTATGTCCTGAAGCTGTTAACCGGACAATTCATGTGCTCAATCGATGTCCTACACTAGCAGTGAAGGATATGATTCCAGAGGAAGTATAGTGTGGTTTTAAACCTTTTGTTGATCATTTTAGGGTGTTTGGTTGTATAGGTCATATACATATTCCTAACAATAAAAAGCAAAAGCTTGATGACAAGAGTTTCAAATGTGTTCTCTTAAGTTTAAGTGAAGAATCTAAAGCTTATAGATTCTATGACCTTGTGTCAAAGAAAGTTGTTATATATAGAGACATTGTGTTTGAGGAAGACGAGAAGTGGAATTGGGGTAAAATTGTTGAAGAAACTAACCATGATTTTCTTGAGTGAGGAGATGAAGATGAATTGGATGAGAAGGAGAATGAAGATGCCAGTAAAAAAGAAGAGCAAGTCAAAGAAAGAACTACTAGTCTTTCATCAAATGAATCAGCTGAAGATAATTCTTTAAATCCTTTTTCAAGGGAGGATAAGACAATAACCATCATAGATGGAGGATTATGTAAGTGGTGAGAGTCTGTCTCAGGAGGAAGGGAATAATTTTGTGATGTTCATTTCATTTGGAGATCTGAGAAGCTATCATGAGCACAAAATGGAGTGAAGTTATGGACTTAGAAATTAAAGCCATCGAGAAGAATAGAACCTGAGAGTTAACTGTATTGCCAGATGAAGCCAAAAAGATAGGGGTGAAATGGATACTTAAGACCAAGTTGAACGAGAATGTGGTCAAGGGATACACCCAATAATTTGTAATAGATTACACCGAGGTGTTTGCTCTCGTAGCTCGTGGGATACCATTAGAATGATTCTAGCTCTTGCAGCTTATATAGGGTGGAGTGTGTACCAGCTTGATGTGAAGAGTGTATTTTTTCACGGTAAGTTGAATGAGGTAGTGTTTATTAAGTAACCACGGGGTTATAAGAAGAAAGGAGCAAAAGACAAAGTGTATAGTCTCAAAAAAGCCCTATATGGACTCAAACAAGCTTCTCGAGCTTGGTACAACAAGATTGAGTCCTATTTTATCAAGGAGGGATTTGAAGATGTTTTTGTGAGCACACTTTGTTTATAAAGATGAAAAAATAAGGAAGATTTCTTGTGGTTAGCTTAGACGTGGACAATCTCATTTTCATAGGGAATGATGAAGCAATGTTTGAGAGGTTCAAGGACTTTATGAAGCAGGGGTTTGATATGTCTTATCTTGGGAAAATGAAATATTTTCTCGGTGTGGAAGTGGTGCAAAGTATTGAGGGAATTTTTATAAGTCAGAAGAAATATGCTATAGAAGTGTTAGAGAGGTTTGGCATGAAGAGTTGCAATCCTGTGAAGAATCCAATTATATTAGGGTTCAAACTTGTGAAGGATGAAGGTGGTACCAATATTGATGCTACTGCTTATAAGCAAATGGTGGGCAGTCTCATGTATTTGACTGCCTTCATACCAGACTTGGTGTATTTGGTGAGCTTAATTAGTAGGTTCATGCAAAAGCCAACTGAATTGCATCAATAAGTAGTGAAAATGATCCTTCAATACTTAAAAGGCATTGTTGAGTTAGGGATTCTTTACAAGAGAGGAGGAGAAGATAGTTTGATGACTTATTCTAATAGTGACTATACAGAAGATATTGAGGACTGAAAGATTATGCCGGGGTATGTGTTCTTATGAAGTTTAAGCGTTGTGGCTTAGTCTTCAAAAAAGCAGTCGATGGTCACACTCTCCACTGAAGCAGAGTTCATAGTTGCAGCCTCTGTACATGTTAAGATGTGTGGATGTGTAGGATTCTCGAAACGCTTGGTCATGAATAAAGTAAGTGCAAGTGCACTGTGGTCTTTTATGATAATAGCTCAGCTATTAAACTTTTAAATAATCATGTTTTGCATGGTAGAAGTAAACACATTGATATTAGATTTAATTTTCTTCATGATTTAACAAAAGATGAGGTTGTTGAGTTGGTGCATTATGGTTCAAAAGATCAAATTGCTGACATTATGACTAAGCCCTTGAAGTTGTAGGCTTTCTTAAGATTGAGAGACATGTTTGGCGTTTGCTTGGCACCAAAAGTAAACTGAATGCAGTTTGTAGATCAGTTTAAGGAGGATTTGTTGGAGTTGTAAGTCTCTTGGTGACTAAGTCAATAAGACTTATCACATTTAATATAGTCTTAGTTACTGTTCTATTAATAAAGCCCTGGTTATAAGGGTTTAGTTTAGACTTTGAATTATTCTGTAACAAATTCACCTTGTCTTTAGGACTTGTTAACGTGGTTGTTTTGATTTCATTCCTATTTTGTAAGGCTTCTATAAAGCTGCAATTTCATTGATTAATAAATGAGATTATGTGTTTAGAGCTTTGAGTTTCCAACAATAATAGCCTGGCCGAGAAATACCCTCTCCTCTAGTGACCCAACATCGCTAGCCTCATCTCTAGCCGTGAACAACCATTGATTCCAGCACTCCAACGCTAGCTATAACTCCACCTCCACCATAAACCACCTACATCTCCCAACCATCGTGAGTTCCCACATAACAGGTGGTGATGGCAGTAGTATGAATAAACCATGATGAAGAGAGACAAAGGAGAAAACTAGTAGAGGGAGGATGCTAAAAATTCAACTTAATCAATCTACTTTCTCCAACATCCATGAGCCTCACTGTTAGTGTCAGCAGCAAGAGGAATGACTGGTATACCACATGGAAGACCTCACGCACCTCTTACCCTTCAATGTCGTATATAACCACATGCCAATAGTAGCGGCCATCCATGTATGTTGTAGCCTCTACTTGCTGCCACCACCACCTCGCCGAATTCCAGCAACTTCAAGCTAATTCTTATATGGATGTCTGGATTGTTCGAGATTTTTTTAGGATTAAATGGTTTAAATATAGCTTTTAAATAATAAATGAGCATCCTTATTTTGATTGTGATTTTGTTGTGATTTTTATGTTGATTGATTTAAAAATAATTATGAATAATTGCTAGTTAAATCATGAACAAGTTTGTAAGTAAATTATGAATTTTTATTGTGTTGATGTTTTTAATAATGGAGTTTTAGTGTGTTAATGTTGTTTTAAATCAATTTTAAAGTGCTTGATATGTCTTCAATTGTGAAATTTTAATATGTTTATGTATTTTTTGTCAATCTTAATGTGTTTAACATTTTTATTGCAAAAATGCCAATATGTTGATGTTATTATTAAATTATTGATTTTAATATGTTTATGTTATTATTAAATTGTTCATTTTAATGTGTTTGATGTTTTTAATCGTAAAATTCTAATGTGTTGTTATATTAATTTGTCAATTTTAATGTGTTGATTATGAATTTTTAATGTGTTGATGTTGTTATTAAACTATTGATTTTAACGTGTTTGATTTCTTTAATCGTGAAGTATAATGTGTTAGATGTTTTAAAATTGTAAATTCTATTGTGTTATATATTTTTAATTTGCAAATCTTATAATGAATATGTCTTTGCGATTTATGAGGAATTTGTGTGTACACATTATTTAATTTTATTTTCAGTGTGTGTGTGTGTATGGATTAGGCTAAATGTATATGAATGGTTCCCTTTAAGGCATGTTAAATAGATTCGGTCAAAGCCCATGATTTACCATTCATATGGGTCAAACACTCATTTCAAAAGTTCTTCAAAATAATAATAATAAATATTTTTAAAAAAAATAAAAAAAATATTTTAAGTCACTCATTAATTTTTAAAATAATAAGCAGAGTTGTTATTTTGAAGGTTAATAGGGATTAACAAATCCTTTTAGTTTCCTTTTTAGATAATCAATTTTTCAGTCTAATATTCATTAATAATAATATAACATTAAATATTAGTACCACTAGATCCAATAACAAGTAGAGTTAATGCTTAAATGATCAAGGACGGGGTATGACAATATTATTCATAACATATTGTGACTGAAACTCTCATTTATCATAGAACAAGTGAACCTCATTAAAGCTCTTTCCATGAACATTCCTTAGTATTTGGACCTGGTTTAATAAGCTCATTGTAAGCCTAATGGTTTAACTCACTAACATGATTTGATTGACAAAAAATCACATGATTTGATTGACAAAAATCACATGTTGTGATCATAAGGGCCCAACCTTAAAATTAGCAGTTCACCAATATTATCCAAAGGTAGTAATTGAGGATGGAAACAGTAAATCGGACCATAGAATGATTAAGTTCAACCTTCAACTTAGAGTTTAATTCATCGTAGTTTACCCGTTGTTACCCTATAAATAAACCACTAACAGATTAAACACAACAAACTTTTAGCGATGCAAGATAATTAGTAATGCAACTTATTTTAGGTAGGATGATTTAGGGTGATAATATCTTCCCTCTAGCATAATTAGTCCCTTACTCAAAACCTCTCAAAGACTATTTAGGGCTCCCAGTTACCATAATACTTGGTGATGACTCTTTTTCATATTTTTATTGTTTCCACACGATTCAGCTTGTCGCGATATCCACCGAGGTGCGACACCACATATCATCAATTGAGGTAGATAATGTGTTATTTTCTTGCCTAGATTTTAACCATCGCAAAGATCATTAGAAAATTAAGCTGGGGTTTTTTGGACTCAAGAAACCATTTTTAACCTATTTTAATTTAAAAATAACTATTAAACACTCTTAGAATTTCAATAGACTAATTTCTCAGCTTAAAATATCCTTAAATCAAGTCAAAACACACAAAATAAACAAAAAAATCTTTCTCAAACTTGATCTATTTTTTATAGGAATATGGAAGTTCTAAAAGCCTTAATGACACTCCTATCATCAACATAAAGGCATTGACATTAAATTATATTTTTTTTTACTTAATAGAATCTTGCTAATTGATTGCCTTCTCTCTCCTATGCCTTTTTTTTTTCATTCTCTCTCTTGTTTTAAATTCAATGACTAAAATGTGAAAAATTAAGTTTTGGAACAAAATGTATAATTATCAAACTAAAGGGACCAATAAAAAAATTGAAAACAAATCCAAAGGCAATTTTTTAAAAAATGTGTTGAATGAACAATGCAAAAAAAAAAAGTATTTTTGCCTCAGTGTCAATTACCATCCCCTCATTTTTTTATTTTTTGCAAACAATAAAAATGAATTTTTTTTTTGTAAAATTTGAGCATCAATAAAATATTAGAACATTGTTTTTACACTCAATAACGTCATAGAAAATAAAATAAAATAAAATTTTAAACTCAATTTCTTATAAATAAAATTTTAAAGGATAAAATTAAAAAATATAATTTCAATAACTAGAGAAAAAGACTTATAAGACCCAAAAAAAAAAAAACTATTGAAACCCACCTCTTCTTCTCTCACAATAAAATTATCACCTACTTTAGGTTTTTTGTAGCATATATCTGCCACCTCTTCTTTTTCTGGTGACTAAATCTTGCTAGTTGCCACAGAAAAGGAGGTAATTTGGTAATGTGACAATCCTGAATTAAAAAAAAAAATTATTAAAAACAAAGAACATGAATAAATAAGATTATTTAAAAAAAATTATAGTTAAATCTTTATACATTAATACTATTGGAATAATAAAACTTTATTAATCAAGATATTATTTAAATTTTAAATTTAGATTAAAATCAAATAAAATATTATTTAATCAAGATTATTAATTTATCTGAATATAACTTTATATGATAACATTGTTTTGACATGTTTTATCTTTTCAATGTTACTTTCAACTTATAGTATATAGGACTCAATATTCTATATTAATAAAAGCATAATAAATCACAATACTAAGCATACCCTCAAGTAGTTAGGCAAGTGAATTATACAATGAAAAACAATGCTTTCATGGTCTTTCTTAATTTTATCTTTTTTCTGAAGATTAATTTGTTCTTCAGCCCGTTTTCATGTATTGTGAGCTCTTTCTCAATTGTTTTTTTAGTAGATTATCTAACACTTATCCTGGATAACATACCTATTTATCATTCAAATTATGGCTTCAATGGTATTTATTCAACTACAAAGAATTAGCAAGAGTATCCAGCATAATCAGAACTGTACCTAAAATTTAAGTATTCATCTGGGATTGAATCACGAGGACCAAACCGCAGGCCCAACAGTGCAGAAAAACAGAAGGGCAGAAAACATATTGACCCCATTGGAGTGATCCTTGGCACTGTTTTTGTGTACGTATGTGGGAAGATATTAGAATATTGGATTCACAAGATTCAAAACAACCGGAATTCTTGGCATGTCTGAGTTATGATTACTAGAATATTGTGAAAAGGATATCATGAATACGATGTTCATAATTCATTCATATACCCCCAGGATGAGTGCAGCCACATGGTTTATACACTTAAGTCAACTCTGAGAAGCTTAATAAACAAATTTAATCATGATGTAGTAGTGTAAAGTGAAGTAACGTGATTTGTTGTACTAAAAAACTTTAAATAAAAAAAAAAGAGTTAAAATTGTAAGCAAACTCACAAGTCTTAAAATGATGAATTATTGAGAACTAATAATTAAGAGCCTAGAAAACAAAACAAAAAAAAAATCTTTTCTAGGAGAACAAGGGACAGGGAAATAAAAATAATAGAAAATCTGGAATTAATATTAAAATAAAAAAATAAACAAGAGCAATCTGAACAGTTTTGAATTACAAAAAAGATTTAAAAATAGGTCTTTAAGGTAAATCTTGATTTCAAAAAATCCTCTGATGACTTTGCTATATCATTAGGTTATGTGCCATTGAATCAATTTTTTAGATAGGTAAAATTTATGTCAATCAGATATTTTGATAAAAAATTTATGGCCATCAAAATAACAATATATATTTGCCATCAGATTGATTAACATTCTTTTGTTTGTCCAGGGTCCTCTCTTTTTTACAAATGAACATTGCTTAAAGAGATAAACCATTATTTCTAACTCAACTAAGCAATGAGTCCGAACATAGCAAATCTCTAGACCCTCTGTTAATGAGTTTAGTCAAACATTGAGCCCAAACATGCGTGGATTCAACAAACCGCCAGACCCATCATCTTCGGGCTTAATCAAGCGTTGAGCCTAGGCTTGTGTGGGTCTAGCGAACTACCAAACCCACCATCTCTAAGGCCAAGCATTGAGCCCACACATGCATGGGTCTGGCAAACTGCGAGAGCCACCATCTCTAGATTCAGCCAAGCACTGAGTCTAGACACGTGTGGGTTTAGCAAACCACCAGAACCACAGTCAAAGATATTTTACTTTGATGAGTCAAACCCACCATCTCTAGGCTTGACCAAGCACTAAGCCTAGACTTGTGTGGGTCTGGCGAACCGACAGACCCACCTTCTTTAAGCTTACCCAATCATATAGCTTAAACATGTAAGGGTCTCGCGAACTGTCAGACCCACCATTTGCGGGCTCAGTCAAGTGTTGAGCAAAAACATATGTAGATCTAGTAAACCGCCAGACCCACCATATCCGAGCTTAATTGAGCGCTGAGCCTAGACTTGTGTGGGTCTAAAGAACCATCAGAACCACAATTAGAGATATTTTACTCTAATGAGTTAGGGATATTTTACTCTGATAAGTGAGAGATATTTTATCCTGACAAGACAAAGATATTTGGTTGATATGTGAATCTTTTCCCCTTCCATGAAAGGGGGGGACCTCAGGAGCTATAAAGGGAACCAATGTAACTTCCACAAGGCAGGTTTGATTTTTCTCTACTACAAATGATATATATCTATTTCTAGGGTTTTCTTCTGAAAGAAGACTGTTTTTTCTATCATATGATATTGACTTAATCATTAGAAAGTCTCTAAAATTTAAAAAGGAGACCTTTTACAGGTATTAAGCATAATTTATCAGCCATTTTGCATAGAAAAGATTGACTATATTGTTAGAACCAGGAGATGAATAATCTTATCCCAAGCTTCGGTTTGGCCTTCAAGCCCATGATATAAAATTGTATCTCATTAGTGGTGTTGTCTGTGGGGAAATGATCAAAAAGCCATTGATCGCTCATCCAAGAGCTAGGTCATTCTCATTCCTAATTACCATTGAATTTGGAGCCTTGAAGTTTTGGAAAATTTTCAACAAGTACCAGCAGGATATTGGTTCAAACCTTGTAACTTTAGGAGTTATTGCAAACTAATGACTTCATTACCATTATCATCCTTAATTACTATTGGAGTTGGAACTTCGAGGTTTCGGAAAGCCTTAAATGGCTACCAACAGAGTGTTGGTTCAATCCGTGCAACTCCATGAGTCATTGCTAACCAAGAGCTCCTACTAAGCTTGTGAACCTGACGGGGTAGATGATTTCTAAGTAGAGACGTTACCTTCTTTTTTGCCAGTCATATTTTCACAATAACTGAAGAAACTATATTTATTTGGGAAGAATCCTTTTGATGACTACCCAGAAAACCTTCATAAAAAAAAAAGTGATTCCCTTTTCTTTTTAGGGTCGCAAAGCGGGATAAAAATGTATTATGGTCAATGACTAGAAATGTAAGTTTCTAGCATATGAATTATATTGTTCAAAATAACAAAAATTTTCTACTCTTCAGGTCTCAAATCTTACAAATATAAGATGGATTTATTATCCTTAATGTGATAACACATTTACTTTTAAAGTAATGAGTGTCTCCCTAGTGCTATAACATATTTTACCTTGGAATGGATTGACATGTTCTTCTTGGTGTGATTGCACTTTTCTTCAAGGATGGGATAAACATTGCATAAGCAACGGGGATGGATACGATCTCTCCAGGGTGCAAGCCTATCAAATATTCCAAAAATAGGATGGATTTACTCTCCTTAGTGTGATAGCACATTTACTTTGAAAGTAATGAATGTCTACCTAGTGCTATGAAATATTTTACCTTAAAAGGGATTAATGTGTTCTCCCTAATGTGATTGCATTTTTCTTCAATAATGGGATAGACATTGCTTCAGTAACGGGGATGGATACGGTCTCCCTAGGATGCAAGCCTCTCAAATCTTCCAAATATGGGGTAAATTTACTCTCCTTGGTGTGATAGCACATTTACTTTAAAAGTAATGAATGTCTACCTAGTGCTATGATATATTTACCTTGGAATGGATTAACATGTTCTCCCTAGTGCGATCGCACTTTTCTTCAAGGATGGGATAGACATTGCATCAGCAACGAGGATGGATACGGTCTCCCTAGGGTGCAAGCCTCATCTTTCAAAGATAGACTGGATTTACTCTCCCGAGTGCGATGGCATATTTAGTTTGAAAGTAATGAATGTCTCTCTAGTACTACGACATAGTTTACCTTGGAAGGGATTGACATGTTCTCCCTAGTGTGATTGTACTTTTCTTCAAGGATAGGATATACACTGCATCAACAACGGGGATGGGTAAGGTCTTCTTAAGGTGAAAGCGTTTCAAATCTTTTAAAGATGGGATGGATTTACTCCTCTTAGTGCAATAGCACATTTACTTTGGAAGTAATAAATGTCTCTTTAGTACTACAACACATTTAGAAGAGATTGACATGTCCTCCCTAGTGCGATCACACTTTTGTTCAAGAATAGGATAAACACTGCATCAACAATGAGCATACACCTGCAAACGATATCCCTTCTCGGTTCCCAGAAGGTAGAACCATCATAAAATCTCCTAAGTATATGTATTTGACCTAGAAATGATTTTATAAGTATGGGTGTTGACCCCAAAAATGATCTCCCAAGTATAAGCGTTAGACCTAGAAATTGATCTCCTAAATATGAGCATTAGATCCGATATGATCTTATAAATATGGGCATTGGACACAAACAAGAACTCTACACAAGGACTCTAAGCTAATGGAAAGCAATATGGAAATAAAATGATCTCCTTAAGAGAACCTCTTAGGGCCTTCAACTTCATTTGGGAATGTTGGGTTTCTTCCCTAGTAGTAGCAAGCTCAGCCCATGTGGCAACAAGCTCATCTCGTACACTAACTTAGAAGGCCCTAGCTTCAAGGAGCTTACGCCTAAAGGGAACCACCTAGTTATAGGACGCCTCAAGCATTTTTTTCCAAGAACTCAACTCAAGGGTATGGCCTTGTGCTTTGTCCTTTAGCTTGGCATAGACCACCTCAATGCTCCGCAACTTGGCCTTCATAACAGTATTTTCCCTTGCAATCTTTCAAAGACAGCTTGATCTTCCCTATTTACAGCCACGGTCGCCCTCGTATAACCCCTTCCAGTCACCTAACACCTTCAGGGGTGGGCACGTATTATAAAGGTCTACCAAAGGTATATGTTAAAAGATGTAATCATCAAACCAAAGCAAAAAAAGAAACAAGGGTTTATTTTTCCTTACATGAAAAGTAATTTGGCTAGTTAAAGCTAAATGGCGATGGAAGCTTCATGGAGATATCTAATGGGATGGTGAGGACCCTTTTTAGTGTTCTCACCACCTCGAGGCCAACCTCCTTGAGGCACATTCTCCCTCCAACCATAACCTCTATGAATTGCCTCTCCTTATTCGTCATGGTTGGAAAATCAAATGGATTACAGCCTAAAGCCAAGTTAGAGAAAATGTCCTTAAACTTCTTGGTGCCAGCTCCGATAGAGGTCTCAGCTACCACTTCCTCAGCTGGTAATGCAAGAAGTTGCGGTAAAGGGAACACCATTACATAAGCCTTTATCGGTAGGACTGGAGTATAGATTTCCACCTGGGCAGAGATTTTTCTTTTCTTGAAATTGATATCTACACCCGCAATCACTATAGGGGGAGCCAGGTTTACTTCTTTCTTAGACAAGGGAAGATCACAACCCCCAGCTTTGGGTAGGGCTATAGCCCCGACTATTATCTCTACAGAGGTAGGGCCCTCAAGAACAAGAAGTTCTCCAACGAGGATAAGGGAGTCTCCCCTCCTCTCTTCACCTCTGCCTCTACCAGTGGCACAAGAAAAAGACCCATCGGGCAAGCTCTTTACAAGAGGATCTCATGACACATCTCCTTATCCTTCAGTTATTAGCCCTGTAAGGACAAAGAGATGTTACATTTTGAAATGAGGTGAAAACGAAGGAAAATGGCAGGATGTCTTTATACCTTGTAAAATAGCCTGGTATATTCTCTTGGTCACATTATCGACTTCATAGTCGTTACGGATTGAATCCAGTATGACATAGTTTTTCTTCTCGTCCGAGCTTAGACGAGGCATGCTGTTTACTTTATGTGGGGGACCCTCCAGTAGTGGGAATAGCCCTAAATTGAATGCAATCCCTCTCAGCGATTGACCATCGAAACATATCTTATGACTAACTATCTCCTTCTTCACTTCTTAACAGATATTAGCTTCACAGTCAACGTGTTCTTCATAGCACCATTGCTCTTGTTAAAAAAGGTAAAGAACCACAACACATCGTTGTTGCCATCAATATCAGTGACCAGTTGGTAGCAACACCTGAAAAAATTTATCATAGGCTTGAGCCCAACCATTCTACAGAATATTTTTAAAAAGGACACGATTGTCCACCTATTGGGATACAGTTGGCCTGGACCCAGCTGGTAATAGTTGAACATATCCCTCACGAATCCTTGGAGAGAAAAGGAGTATCTCATTACATACATGCAAATGAGGGTGGTAATTTTAAAATAACATTGGGAGGTGCCCAAGGTCAGTTAGATGATGCACTCATCAGGGTAAGGCAGTTGGGCTATATACTCACTAGGTTGGTGACGAGCAATGAATTCCATGTCCGCAACACATATATTGTTGGGGACATCATCCTTAGGAGTCTGAGGTAACCTCCCTCTCTCCTGAAAGTCTCTGAAAGAGGCAAAAGATGGACTCCTACCAAGAGATCTTCTATCCTCTTCCCCCATCAGATGAGGTAGTCAATGTGGCACTTTCCCTCACCCTAGGTCCTAATATGAGGGACTCATGTCCCCTATCACTTCTTTTAAGTTCTAGTTGAAACCTGAACTCCTCATCAGAGGATGAAATGCTTCTCTTTTTAGAAACAGATATGATGTTCCTTAGGTCCTTTTTTGTTCTAAGTAAAAGAAAAATAGGAAAAAAGGTTTTGATGAAAGAGATGTCTGAAATAGTTTTCCCCTTTTGGTCAAGAATAAAGGTGGCAAAGATAATTTAGGGTCTTACTACGGGAGTAGGTTTTCAAAAATCACAAAGATTAAAAGTAAAAGAAAAGTCACAAGAAGAAAACGATTATAGTTATAAAGAAAAAAAATCTTTTTACTCTTACTGTCAGATGAACGACTTTTCATATCATTATCGATCTCCAAAAGTTCACTCAATTATTCTACTTGATGCAAGCCACCATTTTGTTTCCCAATGGACACCTTCTCCTGGTAAAGACAAGTCACCTAGGCTTAAAAATCCTAACAATCTTGTATAAGACACATAAAATCTTTTAGGGAAGGTAAAAGAGCTCTCATTTGCTGCTGGTAGGAGATTTTCAAAATCTTTATGTATAATACACAAAGATTTGAGGGCTATTGATGGATTAATATTTTTTTTGTCTTTCCTGAGTCCTCTCTTCCGAACAAATGAACAAAGTTTAGGATGATAACCCATCATCTTTGAGCTAAGTCAAGAGTTGAGCCCAAATATGTCTGGGTCTGGCAAACTACTAAACCCACCATCTTTGGGCTCATCTAAGTGTTAAGCCTAGACTTACATGGGTCTGGTGAAACACCAAACCTATAATATTCAGGCTCAGCCAAACGCTTAGCCTAGACTTGTGTGGTTCTAGCAAACCGCCAAACTCACCACCCTTAGGCTTAGCCAAGCGCTGAGCCTAAACGTGTATAGGTCTGGTGAACTGCCAAAGCCACCATCTTTGAGCTCAACTAAGCGCTGAGCTCATACTTGTGTGGATCTGGCAAATCGCCAGACCCACCAATATCGTCGGGCTCAGTAGAGTGTTGAGCCCAAACTTGTGTGGGTCTTGAGAATCATCAGACCTATAATTAGAGACATTTTACTCTAATGAGTCAAAGATATTTTATCCTGATAAGATTAGAGACATTTTACTATGATGAGTCAAAGATATTTTATCCTTATAAGAAAAAGATATTTGGATGACATGTGAACCTTTTCCCCTTCCATGAAAAAGGGGACCTCAAGAGCTATAAAAGGAACCAATGTAACCTTCATAAGGCAGGTTCGATTTTTCTCTATTACAAATAACACACACACACACACATATATATAGGGCTTTCTTCTAAAAGAGGACTGTCTTTTCTCTCATATAATATTGACATAATCATCAGAGAGTCCTCAAACTCTAAAAAAGGTATCTTTTGTAAGTATTAAGCATAATCCATCAGTCATTTTGCTAAGAAAAAAGAGATCATATTGCCAGAACCAGAAAATTAATAATTTTATCAAAGGCCTTGGCTTGGCCTTCAAGCTCATGGGATAATATCAGAGCTCATCACCCTCCGAAACTATCTTCTTCGAATTCTATGTATTAAACTATATCATAAGCTCTTTAGCTATACACCCTTCTTGAATTTAATCAATATAAAGATTTTACAGAAGACCATACTTTCTTTATCGAATAAAAAAACACCATACATACTACATGGAAAATTGTGTCTCATCAACCCGGTGCATCTAAAAGAGTGTATATTTGTTGTCATTAGTTGCAGTCAACTCTCCCATGTCCCCAGTCACAGAGATATAACTATAATATGGTTTTTAGTACAAGGTGATAACTCCATATCAAGTGTAGCCTCTATATATATATATATATATATATATATATATATATATATATATATTTCTCATGTGCACTGTGTATTATAGCTTTACTCTTTTCCTTTGCAATGTTTGAACTTAAATTTATTGTCCTAAACAATGGTACATCAATAACATTCTGTGAGAAAAAAATATATTTCACAAAGATCCAATTACCGTAATTTGAGAAAAAAATCTAAAGATATTACTGTTTATATTGAATCTGCTAGTGTATTATAAGAGGATCTATTGGTCAAAGTTTAATTGACTATTTATAAAATTCAACCACGGCCTATAATAACTCTTGTTAAATTATTTCAGAAAGTGCCACATATGTTCTTAAAAGAAAATAAACCGCTTTGGGAAGGGAAAAAAAAAAGGCTAAATTATGTCTAATCTTTCTAAATTATTGATTATAGTGTCATTAGTCTCTAAACAAATTGTTTGATTCGATTTGATCCATTTCTTAATTTAAATTAGAAATGATCAATTATTGCCTGACACGTGTCATGATTTGACATATAAACTTTAAAAAATGAAGTCATATGTACACGCAATAATTGATCTTTACTAATTTAAGTTAATACACTCTGTTCAAATACCAATGACATGAAAATTTCTTTTAGAAGCTAATGACATTTAACCCGTGGTCAGGGGATGGGTTAGTTTTAGCCAAAAAAAAATATATATGGAAACTATACTGGAAAAGGGCAAATTCCAGAAGCATTGTAGAAAAAACCGCAAGATTATAAAACAGGTGATGGTAGGAGGAAATTAATGTTTTTAAACGCTTGACACGGGTAGAATTTGAATGTTATCATCGGTAACATGGGTCAGATAAATATTTTTCTAACATAAAAAAAGAATTGAGTAGGCTAACATGTTTTCTAGAAGAAAGAAATATATAT
>Ga0307515_10003407_pt1 | contig 33477 bp, 13 predicted proteins | sample 17_EM_MG_FD_194513 | JGI IMG/M metagenome (GOLD analysis project Ga0307515, IMG submission 194513) | Populus trichocarpa ectomycorrhiza microbial communities from riparian zone in the Pacific Northwest, United States - 17_EM | ecosystem: Host-associated > Plants > Roots > Unclassified | place... | reverse complement strand
AAAAGTAATAAGTCTACCTTAGAAGCCATAATATTTAATAATTTATCCGTACAATGTTAAAGTTAAAATTTTGAAGGGGTGCCAAGAAGATCTGCAAATATTACAAATCCCGCCAATACTCGCCAATATTCGCCAATATTGATTAGTAACAATATTGATCAATCTAATTGGCAGTATTGATATTGAAAACCTTACTGCCACCTCGACCAGTCCGTGGCTGGTACCTTGGCTCGTCCTAGCATTTTAATTGCCATTCGAAACAAAGACCTTATGGCGTTCTTCCTTGCGATCGGTTGTCCGATGCTGATTACGCCCAGCCTTGCTATTACAGTGCTTAATACACGCTGGATTAATGACGAGTTTCGCAATTTGAAGAAGTGGAATAAAGAGCTAGGCGGGCAAATGGTTGGAGTATTAAACGATGTAAGTTAGTTTTCGGTTGCCAGCCAGGGCGTACCACTTCGGCTCGTGCTGGGACCAGAAAAGGAGTTGGTGCAACTTATTATTGACCCTACGAAAAAGAAATGGTGGCGGCATTTTATCGAAGAAATGGATAAAACGAAGCGGGAATGGTAGGCATTAAATCTTCCGCGCTCCGTAAGGGCAATCTTACATAGTAATAGGACATATTCCTTAAGATTTTAAATTCTTGGGGCCCTCGTCGTGCAGCTCTTGGCTATTATCATCTTCCTCGATACCTCTGATGATGATAATAATATCGGTACGATCGGTGTCATGGTTAACAGTCTCTGGACATGGATGATGCCAATTTGTCTCGCATGGGTCTGGATTGGTTCGCAGACATCGCACTCTACGACCCGAGACGCCCTGCAGAATGCTTCACGGCATTGTTTTGCAGCTAGAGGGGAGTTAATCACTGAGATCAGAGACAGGACTGGGGATTCTAGTGCAACAGTTACGCTGTTACTAAAGGGGTCGAATCGTACGTGTTTATTTCCGCACCGAATCAGGATGTTGTGGACGCGGCATTGGAGGCGTGGGTGTGGGGGATTGTATGGAGCGTCATTACTGTTTTGGCCACCCTATTGTTTGTTGCTATTGGGAAGGGGATCTGGGAATATTAACTAGTGAGTTGGGCTCGGGATAGAAAGAAGGTGTATCTGTGTATAATCTGCTTGGTGGAAGTCTATGTCAACGTTTTCTTAGATACCTGGTGACCGGAGGATTTCAGCACCTAACCAGGAGGGAACAACTCACGAGACATATGGGGAACGGTCGCTGAGCACAATCTAATCAAGAGGGAGGAATAATGTCGCACTCGAATGGTTGCGATTACTTACGATAAGAGAAACAGGCAGTGTGTTCGACAGGCAAGCCGCTCGACGAGCGTGCCTGCGATTGATTGATTAATAAGCAATCAATTGCAACCAGGAATTGTCATCAAGTAATCAATCGCAACCAGGAATTCTCATCAAGCGCCTGCGATTGATTGATATAAAATCTCACTAACGGAGGGGTGGTTCGTGATAGACTTTTGGTGTTAAGGTGTACGATTTTGATGAGGTATGCAGTATCAATCTAATTAGATCGCTTGGGAATGCAGCAATCAAATACGCCAAGATTAACAGGTTTAGCGTAGTCTACCACTAGAACGCGTTTTATTAGTTATATTTGCTTGCGCCTGTCCCCATAGGGTTTTCTCAATTATCTTCCAACCTCTATTACCTTAACTACCTCCAATACTATGCCTCTTAACCCCTTCCAACAGGCCAAATAAAGGCCTAAAACCCCGCCCTCACCCTTACCGTCTTTATTATCATTAAATTTGACACCGTTAACGCGTAATTCCCCTATTCTAATTAACGACGCGCCTAAATTGTAGGGTAGTAAGGTACCCGAAATACCTACTCTACCTTAACTAACTCCATTAAATACACGACCGGGCAACGCTATAGCTTCTTATATCTTTACGATTAAGTGGGATAAGCTTCGCCATAATTTAAACCTATTAAAAGAACCTTACTATCAAGCCAGGCACAAGCGGCACGTTAATACTGGTTTTACACCCTCACTAATCTATAGGCACGGTGCAGATATTAAGGATAAAGAGGGCAGGCGCTGGTGGGTTTATAAGCTCTGCTATATCTCTAAACGATACTAGGAGGGCGTGTATCCATTAAAAAGTACTATTAAAGCAGCAAGGCATATAAGAAAATGGCATATTATTATTATTACATAAGACAGCGAAAACGTTAAATTATCAACATCTTTACCAGGCAGCCCTTTTAAAGTTGCTGTTACCGCAACTCTAAAGCCTACTACTAAATCTAAAGCAGTGAACTCTTAAATACTATTTAACAGCGAGAAATATAATCAGAACTATATAGATTAGATTATTGCTAATAATATAACCTTTTAGCAGGCATACAGCTTACGGCTTAGGAAGCTACTTACTACACCTTATTTAGCTGCTATCTTAGCTAGCACTATTAGCGAATAGGTGCTTAAAGCTTTACCTAAGCAATGGCTTGCAATTAAAGGCCTTTTAAGGGAGAGTATTAGCAAGGTTAATATTAGCAGCGACCTTTAAATAGGAGGAAATAAGCGCAATTACGTCGGCGTCGTTGCTTACTAGATTAGTAAGTTTAACTTCTATATTAATAAGTTATTACTTACCTAAATTAGCTGCTAAAGGCAACCTTTCTACCGCCCTTATTAGCCTCCCTTAATTGATCGGCTCCTATACCGGCTCTAATATTGCGCAATTAATTATAGACGTAATTATAAAATATTATATAGAGGATAATATTAGCGCCTTTATAATAGACAACGCTAAAAACAATAATAAGCTTATAAAAACGATTGTAATAATATTTCTAACTATAGATCCAAAATGGGCTCGACTTTAGTACGCTGGATATATTATTAACCTTATTATTAAGGCCACGCTCTTTAGCAAAGGTATAAGCAAGCTTTAAAAGCAAATTGCTAGTATAGGTACCGATAATATCTTCCAAATCTAGAGCAAGATAGGGCTAATTGGCAGAGTAAAGATAATTATAGTATATATTGGACGAACTAATTAGCGGTAAATGGCCTTTTAGAACTGCTAGACTAACTATAAGGAAGGTAATAAGAAAGTCTTCTATCTAGAACTCTTAAAAGACAGTGGAGTACGCTAGAATGCTATATATATAATAATTAAGAGAGGTATGTTCTAATATAATTACTTCCTTTTAGGTGGGATTCTATATAGAGTTCGGTTGTTACTAAATATTCTACTTAACCTCTACTATTCTCTACTACCTTATTATATCGTTAAACTACCTTTAGCGCGCGTAGATACAGCCTATAGCTTACCCCTCCGCTAGTAGATTTAATGGAATTTAATAGCGATAATGCTTAGCCTCTTACCGTTAAATTACTTAAAAACAGACTTTTGCTAACTTCTTATATCTAATAGTACTTAAACTTCAGAACCCTATTAAACTCTACTAAACCTACTAGGTTAAGCCTGCCGATAAAGATACGTATAATTTCTCGCAGGACTTTCTTATAAATAAGGACTTTAAGACGCTAAAGAAGTTTAAGCGACTTCTTAAGCCTTTTAAGACTCTTACTAATAAACTACAAGGCAACGCGAACGCTAGAGGCTTTAAGGGCTCTTATAGTGCAGTTTAGGAGGTCCTTTAAAGCATAAACTATATATTTAAGGTCCTATAATAAGCTAATAATAAAATTAAGGCGTCGCTGGCGGAGTACTCGGAGTACTATAAAGTAGGAGTTTATTGCGCATATATAAAGCTTATTAAATATTTTAGCCTTACTAACTAAATACCCATCTACCAAGCAGCAATTGTCCTCTACCTAGCCTATAAGTTTAACTACTTTAAATAGAAGTGGGCTAGTAAGGCTGTATAGCAATTATAATATAAGAAAGATGTTACCGCGTTATATAAGCAGTATAAGAAGAAGTATACGCAGTTAGAGGATAAGGAGGATAATAAGCCGGTTACTCCTAAGCGGCTTATATATAAGAAGCGTCGTAATTCGGATTCATTATTATTAGGTAAAGAAGGCTTTAACTTTTATAGTATGCTTACTAGTAAATATAGAGCTTATAAGCGTTAAAGACTCGAATCTAAACTTAAGCGCTTTACTAAAGATACCCCTACTAAAGCTAAATAATATATTATTAACCCGCTAGCTTATTAGTAAGGTATTAAGCACGTCTATCTAATCCTCTATTACATAGCAATGGACCTCTTTTTTATACCGGCGATAAGCTCTAAATGCGAGCGTAAGTTTAGCTCTGCCGACGACGTAATTACTAACAACCGGAACCGCCTAGCTGATAAGACGATTAAGGCGCTGGAGCTTTAAAAGAGCTAGTTAAATAAAGGGTATTTAGAAAAGGATGAGGATAAATAAGGAGTACAGGGAGGACTTATTTTTAGAGTGTATATTTACTATATAAGGCGAAGCTCTGCCAAAAAAATATCTAGTACCCAGATTCTCTATCACGGACTACCTAATTGGGTAATTCTTGGCAATTAATCGCAATTATTTTAATTAATCAGCTAATTCTCATCAGTCGATCAATCGCAACCAGGATTTTGGCCAATTAATCGCAACCGGGGGTCCCTGCCTGCGATTGATTGCCTGTCGAACACACTGGAAACAGGTAATTTTTCTTATTCCTGCACTAATATCACAAAACTTCATCTCTTCCATGGCCTCTGAAGTATAAACGACCACAATCGCGAACAATTTGGGCTGAAAATGTGGGGTATCTCTCCTGACTGATACTCTCCAAACGTATTAGGGGTTGATACAAAATCCACCTTGATCTGGCGGGGCAGGTGGGCGCTTTTATTAGAAAGCGGATGAAGAGAGGGGAGGTGGCAGGAGATTTGAGAGTTTGTGTACTATTGTGGTTGACCTATTGTGTTCATCAACAGTAGCGAAAGCTTATTGTCATTAAAACTTTCCTTTCAAATTCGAAGTCAGGTGAAGATTTGTCATATACACTTGCTAAAAAAAATTTAATCACTAACCAATCTAGTCATACGTCATTTAGGAAACTTGCTTTTACTATTGTGCGATCTATAAAATTAAAGGTACGATACTGAAATGCTCTTGTATCACTCTTCTCCTGACTGTTTTGACTCTTGGACATTGGTCGCTCGGGACTGACTGTTAGATTCAGGGCAAGCGACCCATTTATATTTTCTTTCCTTTTCTTTTCTCAAGTGCTGCTATTAGCACATTTGCCCCTCAAGCTCGGCGTAAGTCACTAAACAATTGAATACGTCGCCCTTTTCACGAATCATAATGGCTGGAATGTCGACCTCCAGTACGGAATCCATACAAACAAACGTACCTGAGGTTTCCCCATTTCTTAAGCTTCCAGGAGAGCTTCACAATCTCATCTACCACCATCTCCTGTGCAACGAGGAATGCTTCAAAGTAAGGTTCGGGTCCAGTGGCCGACTACTAGCATACGGTAGCCATTCTGGCAATTCGCTTTCTAACCTCACCTCCATCGCTGCCAACCACCAATTACGCCAGGAGACTCGAAGGTTTTTCTTCACTCAAAACAAATTCTACGTATTCGATATGAATAAATCCGTTCGCTATGTCGCACGAGCTTTCCTCGCCGCTATTGGTCCATTTGGACGCGCACATCTGCGACACCTTGAAATGCCTACCCATTGCTTAGCGATAGTTAGATCTGATCCTCCTGAAGAAGTGGAAGAATATACAGACAGAGGGTTCAACGTTGTCTCTGCGCTCTTAACTAGGTGTAAAGAGCTTGAGTTTTTGCGTATTGGCTTCAATCTCGTCGAACTCTGCGCAATGTTCGGGATAGAAAATTTGGGGGCTACGCAAACTTTGGGTCGTTTTACCGGATCACAGCATATATTGGTGCCAGTTTTGACTGGCCTTGGAAAGTTGAAAGCCCTGAAAGTGTTGGAGATAGAGTGGAAGCGTTATAGTGACAATGTTTTTAGTTACACTGATGGACCTTGGGGTATGGGTTTACTCAAGAACGCCTTAGAATATAGCTTTGAAGACTCAGTTATGCAGTGGCTTAGAAAAGGGCTAAGTCCTGTTGAGGTCCGGAGTTATTTTCCAGCGCCAGTGTAAAATGTGGAGTGAAGCTTCATCGGATCTATTCTATTCGTTATTGGTTCCTCTAGACTACTGTTACACACTTGAATTGTTTTACCAAATAATCCCACCCATAAAGTGTACAAGCGTCCTCTCTATATGCCGTAGCACCCACTGGCAACACTGCCCCCCCTAAAGTTCATAAAGATGGAAATGTTGAGTTTGATTGTGTCGATCGGTAGTCCGTGCACCGATTGTAAGAAAAGAATGAGAACTCTGTCTATTGAATGTGGCTCTATAGCCTCTATGTATACATAAAAAAAAGGGACAGTAGACTACGTCGGTGACCGAGACAGTAGTAAGACGGTGGTAAGGAAACCCGTTTCAAAACCCGACCTGGATCGACAGATTGCATTGATATTTGGGTTGTGTAGGGCAAGGTCTTAAGCGCGCGGCGGTAGCGGCGTTTCCTCTATATCCTGCATGTTTGATAAGGCGTGCATGCGGAGAGAGCCTGAGTGGTTGGCATAGATTGAAGCCAAAAAAATGAAGTATATATCGTAAGTAGTATAATGCCTTAAAAGAGAACTGCTTACGGGTTAGCCTTAATAACTTACTGGTAAGGGGCGTGGGCTAATATTCTGTGGAATAGAGGGTGAACGAGCGGACTTTTCTGCCACTCGTTTGGGCCTTCTAAATCGTGTTGTTAAGTGTCTACAACTAAGAAACCATGCGACATATCGATACGAACCCAATCAAAAAAGCAATATCCTCCTTTGCAGCGATGTCTGCATCTAAACGGCACTCTCATTGGGGTTTCGGCCATGATAGTCCCTCTAAGGCATTACGTTTCCGGCACACTTTTTCCAACTCTGCTTGTCTAGGAGACAAAAAATCTGCTCGCGCAGCGAGCCCAGCGGGCAGATGGGAAATCGAAGTTAGCCTCAGCGATATTGAAACTTGAACAAGTTCTGACTCGCACTGCTCCCTATTGTTTAGGCACATGTCATGCGCCCCGGGATTTTCTTTGAGCTCCCATGCCGAAACCGTCAAGTATTCATTACAAAATCCGATAAGATCCGACAACCGCTTGCTGAACCACCCGCTCTAAATTAGCAGATCTAGACGAACGCATCTGACTCTGATCGACACTGGGGAAAGAGACTTCTTCCTAACGGTTTACTGGCTCTTGTGTATGCAATTGGGGGAAGGACCTGCTGTGGTGGAAGGTAGTTGACGAGTTCCAGTTTGCTCATATTCTAAGGGAAGAAGAGCTACCAGAACAAGTAATTAACTTTCCCACGTCTCGAAGGACGCAAACAAAAACGGAAGTTCATGAGAGCAAGCCTCCTAAATGTATTCTGGATAGACTTGGCCGTCATTAAGAATAAGAGCGTTATATGAGCGAATGAGACGAAAGGGATACTTCGCGCTCTGTCTGGTGACGCAAACCGTCAAACCTTATGAATTTCTTGTAAGTTAAACTCTTTAGATGGGCCAGCTTGAAACCATGTCCTAAGATTCGAAGGAGGTCGAATAGGTGAAAGCGCTTGAAATTTAGATGGTTTATTAATTGGTATGGTGGGTTGTGGATTGAAGCTATGAAGGAACTCGGAATCTTCGGCAACGTCTAGTTGAGCACAATGACAGCGTTCGCCGTGGCTAGGTGGTGATCTGCAGAGAAGTAGCTACTATGGGACAATTGAACAATCGATTGGCTATAAGGGCAATGTTGAAATGTTCAAAAGAACTGTGATATCTGATGATTGCAAAAGTTTCTAGGGGAAAGTTCACGGACTGGATATGTCCTTACCTACTATGGAGCGGGCTACTGAGGAAGCGCTGTGAATTGGACAGTATGACTTCTCTAACTTGAAGTTCTTGCGCTCTCCCGCCATATATAAGGCTCTTCGAAGAAACTTGCAGCTATAACTCCCAAGTGATACAATGATAGCGTTTTCTGTGTGGTGTCCAGGGGGTATCGTATATTTTTTGTCGCCGTTCACATATATGGTCTGTGCTTGAGATAGGAGTTAGGTGGTTCCCGCACTCGTGCAAACTAGAGAATAAAATTGTATTATGCTTGGCATCACAGGAAAGTGGTAGGCGCGATGGAATTGTTGCAGAGTTGTGTAGAAACTCAGGAGATTCATCGATTTGTGCTAGTCCATAGTGAACGGGTTGACGCTTCTTTAGGCGAAGACTTGGCCATTACGTACCAGATGGAGGTTATGCAGCACATAGTTCCTATTATTCTGTTGAATGAGATGCACATTTTGAGCACTTGGGCGACTACAAAAGCTCTGGTCGGTGCCAAGATTGTTGTTATTGGGAAGTTAAGGAGTAGGTGGAGTCTAGCCTAGGTGCGGACTATTTGCCGTCCCCACATATGTGCGTGCGCCATAAAAAAAAAAACGCTGGCTTGAATAAGTTCCGAGCTCAGCGCCCAGGGACTGTGTCTACAACATCCGAACATTCACAAGAACGGGCTGACCCCACGAGGAATTGGCACCTCCCTTTCTGAGGTGGACATCGTCCTCGGTAAAAGGGCACGTCTTATCATCCAATACCAGGTCTGCTAAGCTCAGCTAAGCACATGGACTGGGCAGCGGAAATTGCTGCTGATGGACCATACTCACAACAACGGATATTGTCACCTGGGCTCTTGGAGAGCATTTCAGCAGTTGAAGGGTCTCTGGAATTGCCGCCGACGCTGTCTTCTCGTGGGCCTTGTGACTCGGGGCCGTGCTTGTCCTTTCATGATGCCGAGAAGTGCGTGGTTAGCGGTCGCTAGGGGAAATTACGCTCTAACCGAGAAGAGAAACGCGCGGGCATTTCGGTGGTCTGCTTCTGGTGTTCGTGGCCGTCTTTCCCAACTCTTTCATTTCCACTTTGTACCAGCCGGCTTCCGTCTGGTGCATCATCGCCATATTAATCATAATTCTAGCCGTTATGCTCCGTAGCGGCCACCAATCGGCTAGCATAGCCATGTTAATCTCAACCCCTGATGCTAACGGTTCGGGCAAAGGTAAGCAGCAGTTCGGTCTCTGCCAAAACCTCACCTCTTCCTCTCTTCACGTCGTCTTTCTTCTGCAAGGCATACCGACCGTTTTGCTGCCTCACCTTGCCGGCTTTTTGCCCAGTCACTCGTTTGAATTACATCTCTTACCGCTTCATTCGTTCAGCGGGCGCTCTCTTTCCATCTTATACTACCCTTCTACTTCTCCGAAAACATCCGCATTCTCGCATTGATCGTCAATATGAAGGCAACTCTCATTGCAGCTTCGGCTGCTCTACTTGGCTCTGTGGCCGCTTCCCATGCCGGTTTCCATAACCGTAGGGGTCTTATGGGAACCGGTGTGGTGTACGAGGAGGTGTGCTCGACATACACTAGCACCTGGTGCGGCGAGGCTACCCGTAAGTTCCTAACCTTCATTAATACTGCGCGCTAGTTTATACGAAAACCAATTGTGGAACTGTCACTCAATTGAGATGTTCGGAGCAATAAAACTAATGGCGATTTGCAGTCGTCCCTGCTCCACCACCAGCCGTCGCTAACTCCACATACTATGTGACGCTATCCCCACTGCCCACCAGCACCTCCACCTGCGCTGTGCCCACTCCTGAAGTGACAACTTGCCCAACGCCAGGAACGTACACATTCCCCGCGAAGACAATCACTGTCACTGAATCGACAACCGTTTGTGCGGCCACAACCACGGTCCTTACCCCAGGAACTCACACATATGGTGGTGTCACAACATCGGTTGTTACATCCACAACTGTAACCTGCCCATACGCCACCGTCTCCACCAGTGGTAGTGTCACAACCAGCGTCATTTTGACCACCACCTATGTCTGCCCTGAGGCTGGCGAGTACACCATCGGCGCGACCACCACCTCCGTCTCTGAGACCGAAACTTGCGTCTACCCGATCCCAACGACCTATGCTCCAGGCACATATACTCACTCTGAGACCACTGTGACCATCGTCAAGACATCCGAAGTCTTCGTCTGCCCATACGAGACTTCCAAGGCTCCCTCATCTTACGTCGCCCCTATCTCAGCTACCCCCACCCCGGCTCCCTACTCCGCTAAACCAGTTTACTCTGCCCCAGCGTACTCCGCTAAACCAGTCTACTCTGCCCCAGCATACTCAGCTGAGCCAGTCTACTCTGCCCCAGCATACTCAGCTGAGCCAGTCTACTCTGCCCCAGCGTACTCCGCTTCCCCAGTCTACTCCTCCGTTGTAGCTACTCCTTCGGCTTCTTCCTATGGTGGAACCGGCAAGATCATTACCAAGGGTAACCAGTGGGCCATGACCTACACTCCCTACACCAGCACTGGCAGCTGCAAGTCCGCTGGCGAAGTCATGTCTGACATCAAGTCCATCTCCGAGAAGGGCTTCACCACCGTCCGCGTCTACAGCACCGACTGCTCTGGTCTCCAGAACATTGGCACTGCGTGCGAGGCCTATGGCATATACATGATCATCGGCGTGTTCATTGACCAAACCGGCATCTCCGGTGCTAAGCCGCAGGTCGAGGCCATCATCTCGTGGGGCAAGTGGGAGCTCGTCTCCATGATCGTCATCGGTAACGAGGCTGTCTTCAACGGCTACTGCAGCGCGTCCGATCTCGCCGCTTTCATCTCCAGCTCCCGTGAGGCCTTCCAGGCCGCCGGCTGCTCCAAGGACATCCCCATCACCACCACCGAGCCTCTGTCTACTCTCCAGGAGTATGGTTCACAAATGTGCTATGCACTTGACGTCATGGGTGCCAACATCCAGTCCTACTTCAACTCTGGTGTCTCTCCGTCCGGTGCCGGTGACTTCGTCCTCGGCCAGCTCGAGCTCCTCGCCAAGGTCTGCCCTGAGGTCGCCAAGAAGGGCTGCTACAACTTGGAGTCTGGCTGGCCGAGTGCGGGTAACGCGAACGGCGCTGCCGTCCCCGGCAAGTCGGAGCAGAAGGAGGCCATCACCAGCATCCTCGAGAAGTGCGGCAAGCAGAGCGTCATCTTCAGCTACCAGGACGATCTGTGGAAGGCCGCGGGCGCCTATGGCGTCGAGCAGAGCTGGGGCTGCGCTGGCATATTCTAGATGCTTTCGTCTAGAGAATAAGAGAAGATGGTCTGGGATGATGAAAGGGGAGGGTGGTGGTGGAGAGTTGCAGTGAAACTATTTGTACGATCATTTGTCGAGCGAGAGCCTGTGTAGCCCGTGCCTTGTAACATAGCTGTCCTCTGTCAATAAGTCGCTATGTACGTGTTTACGCTTATTTTTTGCACAGAGTCGAAATGGGTTTGTATTTAGTGTTTAATTTCTATCTATCAATCAAGCAATCATGCGTTCAAACCTAGGTGTCAATTGATAAGTGACGCTTTTATTATGAAGCTAGAATTGATGGCTTGGGGGCTATGCTATTGCATACGGCTCTGCCCGGGATGTGCATGGTCAGGATCCTGCCATAGATGTAATTCAGCCAATTGGCGCAGGGAAGCGGCATTCGAAATCATTCGCCTAGGTGAGATGCAGGTGAATACGTATATGCTACTCGCGTACTGGCAGAAGGAAGCATGGAGTAGTTGTATACCTGGTTGGTTTGACATCGCCTTTTTAGATAGCGTTTTTGCCCCTGTAAAATTGCTTTCAGTCAGCTCCGCCTTCCGGGTTTGGGGGTGAACGCATGCTGCGGTTTTGTGACCCTGGTAGAGGGAATTGCGTCATCGAGCTCGCGTCCAAAGCGATGCGATTTAATTGGCCATCTAGACTGCCAGAGGAGAGTTTCCAAACTTTGTGCTTCGTTAGCCCTAAATTTCTAAACTTACCTCTCCAATTAAGTGATCAGCAACAATCCTCACACTGCTACCGTTGCCAAGACGGATTCGTCTGTCCGCAAGTTCCAGGTCGAGACCATCTTTAGAATTTGATCCCTGTTCGGAGAACCATATTGCGAAAGAGAAAATAGACCAGGAATGAACTTGGCACCGGGTATTCAATATTTACTCACTAGATTACTCTTTGTATTTTTGGCACTTGATGTAATGCAAAAAAGGTATCCGTCGGGATACAAAATAAGTATTTTGCATTTTGCTTCTCCGATTTCATTTACTATGTAACCGAGTTCAAACTGATTAAGCTCAAGAAGAGGCGGCTTGAATACAGAGCAATACCCTGTTACAAACTCAAATTCGAACATCCCGGCTACGGTAAAAGCACCATCATGACCATCCACTCCTCAAACCCTTGGGAAACAACCACTCGATCCTCGCTCGTCTCCATCGGAACACACTCGCTCTACCTCTCCACTTCCAGGCCGCCTCGAACTTCCGGCTCTCCCGTCATCATCCATTTCACCGGTGGCGGCGGCCCCCACCGCTGTGTACATACGGCTGAAAGCCTTACTAGGCGCTTTCGCCCGCGTCTACTTCTACGACCGCGCCGGCTACGACAGCAGCCGCTGAGCGTTATCCGGTGCGATATGGCGAAGGACTATAGGATCATGTATGAGGCGGGTGTGAAAGCTGGGAACGGGTCCGAGGAGGAGAGAGCGGTGGTTAGGCAGTTCATTGAGACCTGGGAGCTTTTCGATAATGAGCTAAGAGCTGCGCAATTGCGGTTGTCGGGGAAGAGTAGGTATAGAGTTGCGCTAGAGTATAGTCATGATGTTCCGATTAGGAAACCGGAGGTTATTGTTGATGAGGTTAAGTGGGTGCTTAAAGAACTGGACTTATAAGGGTCCCGGCTGGGAATTATTTCAAAATTGTACAGGAAAGGGAAGTCTAATATTTTCAGGCACATGATTCAAAATGAAGATTCAGGGTGTTTAAGGGATCGAAAGGGCAAAACAGGAGAAAGAATGAGTAACAGTTACTCAAAATACTCTAACGAAGCTATAGTAGTAATACGAATTTTTTTTAAAAAACCCAATGCTGTATAATCCATCTAGAAAGTTGATAGCAGGTAATAGGAAGTCCGCTCGTAGAATTCAGATAAGGCCATGGAAACTAAGCGTCAACCAAAGTTCCTCGATCACAACCAACTGTCCATAATCGCCCGATTGGAGCCGGAAACGTAGTTTTGAATTGTACCTTGATTTAGAAAAAACTCCTCAAGAGGGAAGTTTTTGAGTTCATTCAATTTTTCCCAAACGGAGGTTTTGTATCTCACTTTACACGGATACGAGCGAATGACCTTGACGCAGTATCGTGGACAAACGGAGACAACATAATTGTAACAAGCGGAACAAACGAGCAATAAGCCTTGGGCCAAAAATAGCGAGCTGAAAGATGACAGACAGATATCTCACCATATAACCAACAGTAACCTTATGCTTTTAGATATGAGTCTCGGAGTATGTTCAGTTGGTTCGTGTTGCTATCCAATCGGAAGGTAGTCTAATAGTGTACCTTGGCAATTTCATAGATTTCCAGAGTCGGCTTGCAATAGCACGTAGGCTATTGATAAGTTCTCGAGAATTCGATGGATGACAGGGAGTTTATGGGACGTGTGAAAGTCCGTCCACGGAGAACCAGAGGTTGATATTAAGGTGGGGTTATGTAATTAAAACTGTACCGAAAGTTGAACTCCGGCCTTCAATCCTTGGCGGCTGTAATTCCGTCACCACAAGTCAGATGTTGCTTTGTGGCCCCTTAGGTTCGCACTATAGACCATATACGTATGTATGTATGTATATTCTATTATGGCCATGCACTATCTAGGGTATGGGCCGTTATAGAGCGCTAACTAAATACTTCCTGCCATTAATATGCCTGCTCTAGTTCAGAAGCCAACTATAAGAACTATATATCTATTACCTAACACTATACTTAACTAAGGAAATAAAGGAAAGTAATGCGTTACTATTAGAAGAAAGTTAAAGTTTAGAGGCGAGCCTAAGTAAGTAGTTTTCGACGCCTTGTGTCTATAGGGCTATTTTAGCGTTATACGCTTCTTAATCGGCGACGCACTAGTGGAGGCACGTGTAGAGGAGGCTTATGGTGTATTCAGTTAGATAATTAGATAAGGAATTCTTAAGAGTCTTTACTTATTAATATTAGCTTTTATACTCTTTATATTTTATATACTTAGGTATAAACGTCCGGTCTCCTTTACAAATTTAATTATAGCTTTAACTACGTTAATGTCTAGCTTTTAGCGCTTAATTGGGCTGTTAATATTCCTACCTTCTTCTTATCTGCGTAAGTAGCCTCCTAATATATATAATAGATCCCCAAATTAATCTCTATACTACTCTCTTAGTTTAAACCTCTACTATATCTACCTCTTATAAAAAAAGAGGAAGTGCTATATTAATTCTATAAGCCCATAGTTATATAACACCGTCTCTAATATATTAATTTTATGGAAATATTCCTTTAGGAATAACTTGCCGGTCTATAGCTATGTAAGGATAGTAGCTTTAAAGCTAATTAGCTACTAGTATAATCCTATAGCCTTTTTAAGGTAGAGTGCTGTATTAATCTTCCTTATAAACTTACCCGTATTAGATCTTTCTAATAAAAGCGGTCCTATTATTATCTTGGCTTTTTTTAAGGCTTATGTTATAAGGTACTATAGGAGGCCATCTCTCTATAGTGGCTCCTTACTCTTTAGTCTTATTACTACTTTAGTAAGCTTATCGGCCTTTTTATTTCCTATAAATCCTAAGTAGCCTAAAATCTAGTATAGCGTAATATTATTTAGCTAAAGCTTCTTTAAAATCTTTATAACTATTTCCTAGTAGGCTCTAGCCCTTTAGCTCTATACTAATAGTAATACTAATTATAAGTTAGAGAATATTCTTATACTAAAAGCAGGTATTAGAAAACCTACTTAGTTAATAGCCGTATACGTGGGGTTCTATAGCTAGTTAGCTACTTCGCTAATTACTAAAAGCTCTATTAGGTAGGCGTTGGCCTACTTAGAGCCCGCCACCGTTTTTAAAAGCGTTGCTTTAGATGGTATAGTATATACGCCAACTCCTACCCTACTATTGCGCACTAATGTATTAATGTATATGTCGACTTGCCCTAGCTTATAGTCTTTAATAATAGCTTAAGTATGCTCTTCGTCCTTATATATTACTATATTAGGCTTAGCTACTTACAGTAGGTATATATATAGTTTAACCTCTAGTACCCTATTTACCTAGATATCCTTATATATCTCTACTATCCTTTAGAGCGGCGACCGGTGCCATCTATAGAGCCTTTATCTTTAAATTATCTAATAAGGATATAATTTGCCTAGTTTGTGGATTAATATCTAGAACGCAATGGCCTGGTTATATAGCCTTTACTTAAAAAGGAGTAAGCCTACTTCTACCTCCGCTATTAGTAGAGCGATAGTACGAAACCCCCTAATAATAGCTTATACTATAATCCTCTACGCCTACTAGAGAAGCTGCTTTAACTCTTATATTATAAGCGGGTACTATATCAGTAACGCGTAGTCTACTACTAGTAGGACTAAGCTCTTAGCTAGCTGCTTAATGCTCTTAAACTACAGTCCCTTTAATCTGCATAACGCTAGCGCTACCTTAGTAGCCTTGCCTACCTTATTTACTAGGTATACCTTAAACTATAGCTCCTTATTAAGAATTACCCTAAGGATTTTAACTTCCTATATTAGGGGGATTCCTTTTCCTTTAAATTAGAGCGGTGTAGTAGCATTTTTACCCGCTTCTTTATATCTAGTAAAGTAGATAAATAACGTTTTTTTTACTTTAAATTAAGCTTTACTAGTCCTTTCCTATTTCTTAAGCATCGGTATAATCTTACCTTAAATAATCTACGTGTTTTCCTCCGCTATAGGGCCTATAACCTATACTAAGTAGTTATTAATAAAGGCTATAGAGCTGCTATTTTTGGGTGCGCTTTATATAAGATTCGCGTTAAAGAATAGGAAGAGTATTAGGGCTAGTGCTAATCCCTATAGGAGACCCGCCTGTAGGAGCGCCTATACCTTTAATATATATCTATTAACTAGGATATAGGCTTAACGGTTTATATAAAATTCCTATACCCATTATATAATTATTTAAGGTATTTATCGCTACCGTAATCTTCTAATTTCTGGCTCTATAGCTATATTATTATACGCACCCTTAATATTAAATAATACTAAAGATAGTGTCTTCTTTTCTTTCTACGCTTTAAATACGTCCTTATAGAGATATAATAGCGTATATATTATTAACCTTTACTTCCTAGCTCTAAAGTGTATTTTAGGTAATAGGCTGTATTCCTCTACTAGGTATACTATCCTCTCCGCTACTAGTAATTTAAGTGCTTTTCCTAGTATTAAGAGGAGGGAGATCGGCCTATAGTTGTTTGCTACTATATAGTCCCCCTACTTCGGCTTTTATAGCGGTACAATCTTTACTACCTTCTATTTCTGTAGTACTTTCCCTATCTTAAGTAATTTAGTAAAAAGAGTGGTGATTTTACCGCTTAGTACGGGCTATAGCTCTTACTATACCCTAGCTAGTAGGCCGTCCCTTCTAGGAGCTTTATTTAGGCTAGCCCTAAATATAGCTGCCTTAACCTTATATTTAGCGATAAGCTCTTATAGCAATTAGTTATAGCTAATTATAGCTTCCTCTTCTTATTTATACGGTAGCGGGACCAGAAAGAATACCTAGAGTAGTTCTTTTACAATATTATAGTTCTCTATAATAACCTCTCCCTATCCTCTAGCCTTCTTAATTAGCGGTATTTTAGTAAACGTGGATATAGCCTACGGATTAAGGTATTTTAACGCTTTTTATATATTATTACTACTACTAAGGAATTCGTCCTAATAGAGCTTTCTATATTGCTAAATAGTTCTATAAAAGAGCTTCTTTACTCTTACTGCAATATTATATAGCTTAGGGTTATCCCTTCCTTACTTCCGTATTACATTATTTCTATTTCTTTAGTATATATATAACTTCCTTAGCGTTATAAGGTCTTCGTTCCACCATCTTTTTATATATAGTAATAGCTTAACCCTCTAGCAGTATGCTTTAAGGGCTTTATTAACCTACCTATTAAGGCAGTTAACTATTTTATCTATATTTTTTTATAGGGAATTCTATCTTTTTCTATCGCTCTATATCTTTTTAAATCTTATTCTAGTTTATATTCTTAATAAGCAGCCTCTCCTAGCTCTCCTATATACCTATATTAATCTAAAAGCTAGTATAAATAGCTCTATAGTCTAACCCATACTTATACTCCTAAATAGCACACTTTACTAGTTTACTTACTAGGCCTAGGGTTATAAGTATAAGGTTAATTATTAATATTTACCCTACGTTACTCTTAAATATAGGTACTTCTACTAAAAGTAGCTAAAGTAACCGGTCCGCTATAAAGTTAATAATTAGCGCGCTTTCTTCCTACGTTAATATAGTACTAATATAACTTCCTCCCTATAGCGGATTGTGCCGATTAAAGTCGCCTATAATTACCACCTTAGTATATAGGTCGCGTAATAGTTTACCCTAAATTAGCCTATTAATTATCTCTAGCCTACTAAAGAGCTCCTTTAGATTCTCCTCCTTAGTTCTCCTTAAGTATTTATTTAGAATATATACCAATATAATTATAAGTCTCCTTTAGCCGATATACGTTACCACCGCTATAATATCTACTAAATCTACCTATAGCTATATAGCTGCTAGTTTTTTAGATACCTAGATATATAATCTAACTAGGGGGTGCCGCTGCTTCCTACCTATTAGGATAAACCTTATTTATTAGGGGTTTAAGCTAGCTAGTACCACTTCCCTATCTAAAAAAAAGCAGTAAGGCTCTTAGCCTAGAATAAAGTAGAAGTCCGCTAGCGTTTTGTTATTATATAGTATATACTACGCTTCCCTATACTTTCTTAAGTTCGCCTAAATAATCCAGAGTTTTCTATTTATAGCGCTATTATATAAAAATCCTATCCATCTCTTTTCTATATGCTAGGTATTTATAGTATAAAGCTTAGTAAGGACCCTAACAGTTTACGCAGTATAGATTAACCATCTTATACTAGAGATGGCCTTCCTACCTATATATTTTGCACGTATTAGGTTATATATAGTCTCTAGCCCTATATCTAAACCTTTTATATTTATAGCATGCTATAGGGGTATATTACTCCTTAAATAGTAATATAATAATTATGCCTCCCCTAAATAACACGTTATTTAACGTAAGCAGCTTCTCTATATTCTCCTTTATTGCCACTTTAATAATTACTAACGCGTGCTAACCGCGCGGCCTTAGTTGTCTGAGCTATCTTATTATATATACCTCTATACTATTCTCTATCCTAAAGTGCTCTATAGCTAACTTACTTACTTTCCCGCTATTAATATTTATTGCTAGAGGTACTTTAACCCAGTCCGCCTTAACTATATACTACTTAAGTCCAATAAGCCTTGCCCTAAGGATATATAGTTTAAGCTATTAAGTAGTTATCTACCTAAACGTAGCTTCTTTATCTTTTTCCACTAAGAATCTAATAATGCTTGCGCTGTTGCTTATTCGCTATACGCGGAAGTCCTTAAGTATAGCCCCCGTAAGCCTATTAATATCATTTATACCTTATATAATAGTTTATTTTACTACTTTAGTAGTAGCTACCTTCTCTATTACCTCTAAACCTATACGGCTAATATCTATTACTAGCTGCTAGTTAAGTTCCTTAGAGTTTCTAGCGCTTATTATTTATAGTAAAGTTATTTCTAACCCTACTATGCCTTTACTTACTATGCCTTTACTAGCCGCTACTAACGCCTATAATTGCGTTAAAGCTAAAGGAGTATTCGGTTATGCTTATAAGGACTAGATAGCCTTTTAAAGTTTAGCGTTTTACTTTTTAAGGCTTTACTATTCCGATTTAATATCTACTAGGTCATTTCTAATGCTCTTAATAATGCTATTTTAGCTTATAATAATGTTGCTCTACTATACTATAGTTTCTTTAAAGCTTTTAATAAGTTAATAAAATTCGTTATAATTAATGCCTCCTTCTTTATATTTAGGTAAGGTAGGGAATAGAGGCAGTATATACTGCGTAGCTTATAGTCCAATTTATAGTGCGGTTGTCTACTATTTAAACTATACTAATCGTTAAGAGCGTGTCCTTAGTAACTGCTGGGTCTCTAGCACCTTCGCGCTTAGTTTCTTTATACGTCTTAGTGGAGCTGCTAGCGGATCTAGAGGTAGTGTTGCTAATACGCGTTTAGGGGTTAAAGCAGCTATCGGGGCTTTGGGTCTTTATTTGGTGGGCTATAGGGGCCGCCTTATAGCGGGAACTAGCTAAACAAAAGACTAGGATTTGATTAAAAGAATGTCTGAGATAAATATCCTCCTCTTTTAAAAGTTTAATCTCTAGCGGCCCTTAGTAAACCCTTTACAGACTATATATAAGGGGGTACCACGAACAGGTCGAACGCCCCCCCTATTAGTGTTGGTGCGCAATACGGAGTATCTGCAGTTGAAAATTCTTACACTACTACAAAAGATATTTCTACCTTATTTGTATGCAAAACTCTTCGTCTTATCCTTATATACTCGTTCTAAGCGTAATACCTACTCTTGTTCGCGCCAACCGTGGCTACTACCCTCTGCGACGTTAAAATGTTAACCTAAATCGAATACTAAATATATATCTTACCCACCGCTGCCATATCTTTTCTTTGCATCGCTTTAAATTTTAAAACTATACTTAAATTGCTTCCTCCTTACGACTTCTATATACAACTAGACTTGCTAATAAATAAACAATTTAAACCATAGATTTTCGGTTTGGTTAATTGGATATTTTAAAGCTTTAAGCTTGTTTATTTCGTTTAGTTAACTAAACTAGCAAACGGTTTAGTTAGGTTTAACTGTTTGGATAGATTTATATACATTTTTACGCGACGGTAGAAGGATCTAGGAGCTCTACGCTATAATTTGGTAATAGGCGTTTAGTGTTATAATGCTCGCGCTAAGCTTAAAAGTCTATAGGGAACACGATTAATTACCCCTATAGTGTAGATTAAACCTTATTATTGCTCTAGCGGTTCCTAAAAAAGGTTACGTGACTTTAGCTTTAATGCAGTGTTTTCTATGTAAATAATACCTAAGAAATTAATCGCCTGCTATAATTATATATATAAAGCAGCTCCTAAAGTAGAAGATCGCGCCTTTTAATAGCACTAAAGTTGGAAGCTAAAATTAAAATTTTGGATAGGGCTCGCCGCTCTATTTAAAAGTGAGTAAACTAAATTAAATAACGCGATTTCTAATTAAGTCTAAACTAGTATATAATTTCCTTATTAGGAAAAGTTATTTTCTATATTTAATAAAGCCGTTACGGTTCTAGCTTCGCATATACTAAGGTATTAGAAACTTTGTAGGCTTTGCTAGGCGCAATTATAGGCGTATTCTCTGCTAAATTAATAGGGCCAGCTTTAGTAGGGTGGGGAGACGTAATATAGGCAGGATAGCAATAGGAATTAGTAGGTAAAAGAGGGGATCTTAGAGGGTTAAGTCAGAAAGACGCGTTCGGATGTTTATTTTTGGCGTGTATATTATATCGCGATTATAGTATATTATAGAACTACCTACTAAGAACCCCTATATTTACTCCCCTTAACTAAAAGCAATACTTATGTCTTATATATTAAACGAGCAAACTAACTTAATTAAACGGGATAATATAAGGCTTGATTGACTGCTAAAATTAGGCCTCTGGGTTTAATTAGTTATTTAATTATAAAGTAAATAAGTAAATAAACTAGTAAACGGGGGTTGTTTATTAGCAAGTCTATATATAACTGTTCGCTCTACCATTATATTATATAGCGAGACTCTTTAAAAGCCTATAGGCAGGCCTTATATACTTAATACTCCCATTTAAAAACGTTTAATTGTGCGAGCCACGATTAATGCGTACCACCATTATATGCTATTAGAAGAGGTTACTAAATTAGAGGGAGTATAAGCTTATAGACGTATACTTATTACTACATTTAAAAGGGAGTAATATTACCGTTATATTATAATAGAGAAGCCACTTCTTATAGAGGTATATAAGTAGGATCGTCTTACGTAGGCCTTAGTACACTATAACTGGCCCGATTAAATATAGGTATGGATTTTATAGATAGATAAAGCTTCTTTTATAATAGATAGCTTTAGTAAGGTATACGTAACTTAATAGCCGGAGGAGAAGTATTTAAGCAGCTGTTACTTTCCTAAGTTTTATAGCTATAGTGCTTAGATAATATATAGAACAATCTCTCTCTATAGAAAGGGTAAATTAGTAGTGTTTAAAAAGGAATAGGGTAAGATCTTAGAAGACGTATATAGAGAGCACGTAGTTTCTATAATCTACGTATATAAAAGAGAGGTAGAGTAATATACAGGCAGGGGAAACGTAATCTTAATAGAGGACAGAGTACCTTTTTATACGGCTAACGCTATAAAAGCTCTATATAAGTGTAACAACGTATAGAGGATAAGGTGGCCTACTAATTTACCTAATTTAAATCTAATTAAGAATGTTTAGTAACTATTAAAGTATTAAATAAGTAAACAATTTCTTAAAACAGAGGTAGAAGTACAATAATATATTAAGGAGGAATGGGAGAAATTAGAGTTAAACGACTTTAAAAAGTATATAGATTAAATGCGCGATCGCTGTAAGGCTGTAATTGCTAAAAATGGAGGCTATACTAAGTGGTGATCTCGGTAAGAAATTGTATGGTTAAATTAGGTATAGATACTCTTTATTACGCACAGTTTTTAACAGGGGGGGCATTTAACCCGTACGTGGTACCCCCTTATAAGAATGCCTCCGTAGGTATTGTAGGAGAGTAAGAGAACTTTTAAAAGAGGAGGATATTTATCTCGGACATTCTTTTAATCGAATCCTGGTCTTTCATTTAGCTAGTCCCGCTATAAGGCGGCCCTTACGGCCCACTAAACAAAGCCCTAAAGCCCTAATAGCTGCTTCTACCCCTAAACGCGTAATAGTAACACTACCTCTAGATCCGCTAGTAGCTCTACTAAGACATATAAAGAAACTAAGCGCGAAGGTGCTAGAGACTTAGCAGTCGCTAAGGATACGCTCTTAATAATTAGTATAGTTTAAATAGTAAACAACCGCACTATAAATTGGACTATAAGCTACGTAGCATATACTACCTCTATTCCCTATAGTAAAAGTCTTTACCTTACCTAAATATAAAGGAGGAGGCATTAATTGTAATAAATTTTATTAACTTATTAAAAGCCTTAAAGAAACTATAGTATAGCAGAGTAATATTATTATAAGCCAAAATAGTATTATTAAGAGCATTAGAAATAACCTAGTAGATATTAAATTAGAATAGCGAAGCCTTAAAAAGTAAAACGCTAAACTTTAAAAGGCTATTTAGTCCTTATAAGTATAACTAAATACTCCCTTAGCTCTAACACAATTATAGGCGTTAGTAGCGGCTAGTAGAGGTACGGTAGGGTTAGAGATAACTTTACTATAAATAATAAGCGCTAGAAACTCTAAGGAACCTAACTAATAGCTAGTAATAGACGTTAGCCGTATAGGTTTAAAGGTAATAGAGAAGGTAGCTACTACTAAAGTAGTAAAATAAACCATTATATAAGGTATAAAGGATATTAATAGGCTTATAGGAGCTATACTTAAGGACTTCCGCGTATAGCGAACTAGCGACAGCGCAAGCATTATTAGATTCTTAGTGGAAAAAAATTAAGAAGCTACGTTTAGGTAGATAACTACTTAATAGCTTAAACTATATATCCCTAAGGCGAGGCTTATTAAACCTAAGTGGTATATAGTTAAGGCGGACTAGGTTAAAGTACCTCTAGTAATAAATATTAATAGCGGGAAAGTAAGTAAGTTAGTTATAAAGTGCTTTAGGATAGAGAATAGTATAGAGGTATATATAATAAAATAGCTTAGGTAACTAAGGCCGCGCAGCTAGTACGCGTTAGTAATTATTAAAGTAGTAATAAAGAAGGATATAGAGAAGCTGCTTATATTAGACAATATATTATTTAGAGAAAGCATAATTATTATATTACTATTTAAGGAGCGATATACCCCTATAGCATATTATAAATGTAAAAGGTTTAGATATAGGGCTAGAAACTATATATAACCTAATATATATAAAATATATAGGCAGGAAAACCATTTTTAGTATAAGACGGTTAATCTATACTATATAAACTATTAAGGTCCTTACTAAGCCTTATATTATAAATACCTAATATATAAAAAAGAAATAGATAGGATTTTTATATAACAGTGCTATAAACAGAGAACTCTAGATTATTTAGGCAAACTTAAGAAAGTATAGGGAAGCGTAGTATACGCTATATAATAATAAAACGCTAGCAAACTTCTACTTTATTCTAAGCTAAAAGCCTTACTACTTTCTCTTAGATGGGGAAGTAGTGCTAGCTAGCTTAAACCCCTAATAGATAAGGTTTATCCTAATAGGCAGGAAGCAGCGGTATCCCCTAGTTAGGTTATATATCTAGGTATCTAAAAAGCTAGCAGCTATATAGCTGTAGGTAAATTTAGTAGATATTACAGCGGTAATAGCGCACGTTAGCTAAAGGAGACTTATAATTATATTGGTATATATTCTAGATAGATACTTAAGGAAAACTAAGGAGGAAAATCTAGAGGAGCTCTTTAATAGGCTAGAGATAATTAATAGGCTAATTTAGGGTAAACTATTACGCGACCTATATACTAAGGTAGTAATTATAGGCGACTTTAATCGGCATGATCCGCTATAAGGAGGGAGTTATATTAGTACTATATTAACACAGGAAGAAAGCGCGCTAATTATTAACTTTATGGCGGACTAGTTACTCTAAAGCCTACTTCTAATAGGAGTACTTATATTTAAGAGCAATACAGGGCGAATATTAATAATTAACCTTATACTTATAACCCTAGGCCTAATAAGTAAACTAATAAAGTACGCTATTTAGGAGTATAAGTATAGGTTAGACTATAGAGCTATTTATACTAGCTTTTAGGTTAATATAGGCACATAGAAAAGCTAGGAGAGGCTACTTATTAAAAATATAAACTAGAATAAGATTTAAGAAGATATAGAGTAATAGAAAGAGATAGGATTCCCTATAGAAAATATAGATAAAATAGTTAACTGCCTTAATAGGTGGGTTAATAAAGCCCTTAAAGCACACTGCTAGAGGGTTAAGCTATTATTATATATAAAAAGATAGTAGAATAAAGACCTTATAACGCTAAGGAAGTTATATATATTATTATTATTCATTGCTTAACGTCCAATTTGGATCCCTGTTGGGCCCACGCGGACTACTCCTTATATACGTATGGGGAGAAAACTCTATTTAAGAAAACCCCGTAATCCATCTCCCCGCCTTTTAGAACTCGCTTATAAGTCACCTATAAGTTACTAGTGGTACTCTACTACCTTACTTTTTAACCTTTTTAGGAACCACTGCTGCCGTAACAAGTCTACGGACGCGCTAGTATTATAAACTTTACTTTACTCCTATAGAGTTATTAGGGGGCGCCTATTAGTCGTCCCTTTGCCTTCTATTACTATTTCCCTTATAACCCGGAACTAGTCTAGCATATTTTAGCTAATAAGCCACCAGGTAGCCGCCTTAAGGCCTTTCTGTGTTAAGAGCAGTGTATTATAGTTTTCTATGCTAGCTGCTAAGAGTATTACTTCTTAACCGGTGCGTAAGGGGCATAATAGTATTACGTGTTTTGGTATCTGTCTTAGCCAGCCATATTCGCACCTTAGGCTACCTACTAGGATACCTACCTAGTAAAGCCAATCTTTTAGTCCTATTACTCCTGTCCTTAGGAGTGTTGCCATTATATTTTCTCCCTTTGTTAGGCCCTCTTAGAGCCCTTAGGTATTTACCCCCTATAGCTTAGGTTCCTCTTACCTAAGTCTACCTCTATACCTTTAACTCCTATATATCTCTCTAGCGACGGTCTAACCAGTATTATATTGCGGTAGATAGTTTTCTAGTATTCTTTTATGCTCTACTTTAGCTCCTTTTTTTCCCTTACTATTGTCTTTACTAGCCTCTTACGCGTCTCCGTTCCTCCTCTATATAGGCCTGGGCCCTAATACCGCACCATTCTTCTTCTGCTTTCTCTACCTGTTTTCCTAATATATCTTCCCTACTTTAGGGTTATTAGTTCCTTCTCCTACAGGGCACCCTAGGGTCCCTCCATAGTTTGTTTAGGCGTGTCTTAATATACTTTATAACATTAGAGTTGCGTTCCTTTTGCACCCTTTATATTGTATCGGCTTTAATATATAGTTATAGGGGGGGAATATTAGCTTCCTTCTCAAGCAGTGCTGTGGCCGTTCGCTTATACCTGCCTATTATGCTCTAAAGGCAGGCTATTTAGACCTTTTAGAGTAGTTTAAGGAGTGATTTAGGGGGGCCTTTCTCGGTTTCTCCTGTGGCCCAAATATTAGATCTATACGTTATGGTCGGCCGGACAACTGCTATATATAGTAGGCGTAACCTCTAGAAGCATGGACCCTATATAGAATTAACGATCCTAGATATGGCGATATACTATACTTAGCCCTTACGGGCCGCTTACGCCGTATATACGCTCCACTAGAGCTTACTATCTACCCACACTCCTAATACCCTTAGGCCTTAAACCGGTTAACCCCCAAAGCCTTAGATATAGATTTTATACTAAAGATCTGCAGATTGGTTACGTTTTCTTATAAAATAGATTAGCTGGTATTTCTCTAGTAAGAATTAGACTCTATATCGTCTTGCCTATTCTATATAGGTGTTATAGGCTTTTTCTAAAGTCCTGCAGTTCTCTGCGGCTATTAGCCCGTATATAATTAGGTTTATATCATTAACAAAGCCTATCCCCTAGGTTGCCCCTTCCTTAAAGGTGTTAAGTAGGTTGCTTATAAAGAAGAGGAAGAGTATAGGCAAAAGAGGTAATCCTTGTAGTATTCCTGTTGCGACTGTAATAGGGGGGCTCTAGTATCCGCTAAAGACCAATAATATCTCTTTCTGGCCTATAAATCCTTAAATAAATTAAATAGTCTATTCTAAGAAGCCCTTTACCCTAAGGATATATAGGAGACGCTTATAGGGTATATTGTTGTAGGCGCCGCTAATATCTAGGCTAAGCATTAATACTATAAAGTCCTTTCGCATAGCCTATGCAGTTTTAATAGTAGTAGCAAGTAGTGTAAGTGCTAATAGCGTTAAGCGATTTTTTCTTGCCCCTATTTAGCTTTATAGTAGTAGGGCGTATTCCTCTACCGTGTTTACTATACGGTCCGCTATAGCCTTTTCTAAGATCTTACTTAGGGTGTTTTCTAAAGCAATAGGGCGGTAGCTTCCTAGAATTGAGTAGTCTGCTTTACCTTCTTTTCGTAAAACGATTGTCATTATAGATCTTTTAAGTTGCGGGTAGTAGCCTATTATAAAGCATGCTCTAGCTACGTCTATAAGCTAAGGTACTATAAGTGGTCTATAAGTCTTTAGGGCTTTATTTAGGATCCCATCTAGTCCTAGTACTATATTATTTAAGAGGCGGCTAATAGTTCTGGCCATTTCTTTAGTTGTTATATCGCTGTTAACCCTTAGGCGAGTCACTAGTATTTTACCGGTAATGTCGCTAAGGTCTACTAGAGCCGGTTAGGGGAAAAATCTTTCTATAAGGATCTTTACCTTCTTATTATTATTGCTTATGGCCTATAGTTCGCCTACTCTTCGTAGGGGTAGTAGGTGTAGATCTTCTACTAGGCGTCCCGCCTTTTTCTTTACCCATTTTGCTATGGACCATAGGCCCTTATTATAGGGGAGACTTAAATTAGTAGTGTATTCGTTTATAAACCGTCTCTAGTTATTCCTTACTTCTTTTCTTAGGGTATTCTTTAGCTAGTTTCTTATGTCTTTATATCGTCTCTTGTCTTTAGAATTGTGGCTACTTATATATTTCCTCCTTGCTCGTCATTAGCCGGCTATAAGGGCCGCGTACTATACGGACCATACGTATTGCGCGTAAGGGCCCGGTTTTAAGACCAGGCAGTACTCTTCTAGCCCGCTTTTAATTGCTACCTAGATCCTTTCTAGTCTTTAATTAATTTCCTCGGGGGTAGCTAATAAGCCTCACTCGTTTGGTATTGGGTGGATTTCTTCTAGGTCTTAGAGTTGTTGTTTAATTATATTAAAGAAGCTATCTACGTTAAGCTTCCTTATTGCGTATCTTTTGCTATTTAGTTGCGCCTTAATGTCCAGATCTAGTTGTATCTAGATAGGGATATGGTCTAAGGTAAGTGCCTATTCTTCTTTAGGGGAGCACCTTTTAAGTTTCTAGTATATGTTTTCGTCTATAATCGTAAGGTCAATTATACTTTTAGCGGTGCCCCATTACCATATAATTACACCTAGGGGGGTAGCTAGCTTAAGGCCCCCATTATCTATAGCTCTTAGTAGGCACTCTACCTATTAATCGGCAGCAATATAGATGCCCCCCCACCGTAGGTAGTAGAGGTTTATATCTCCTAGTAGGATGGACTCCGCGTATTTAGTTTCTAGCAAGCTTATTATAGATATAATATTCTCTATCTATACTACCCCTTCAACCCTAGGGTTATAGACATTAATAATTTATACTGGTCCCCTATATATCTAGATAGTTATAACTGCAATATCTGGGTTAACGGCCTGCCATAACTATGAGGTAAGGCTGATATTTTTGCTAATTATAAAGCACACGCGTGTGGCTGCTTTTGGTTCGTATAGGAGCTAGAATCCTCGGGGGCAGTATGTCAATTATATGTAGGTATTATAATACGGCTCTTATATGGCAAGAATATGGTGTTTCTCTAGGTTTAGACTGTCTAGTAGGGGCCTTACTAGACGGTGGTTTGTATTACCGCAGTTATACTGTATAATGGTCAAGTAGCGGACCCCCGGCGGGGGTCCTTCGCCTCTTCTTCGCTCCTCGCTTCTTCCGTTTCCACTTTCTCTAAGATATTCAAAACTTCCTTCTCCTATATTTGCTCCCTGGCCACTACTTATTTTATATAGAGCTTTCCATCCCTATATCTTGTGTTCCTACTAGCCTTTCTAAATCTAAGTCTATTATTGCCTCCGGTTCTTCCCCCGTTCTTACCGGCTGGCTATATGCCCCTTGTAAGCCAGCTACGTATATAGTATTTGCCGCGTTAAATCTAATTCTTAATTGTCCCGGCCTTGAACTTGCCGTAGCCGTCCATGGGGAAGTTATCCCTTCGTCTAGTAAAACGGACTTTTCGTATTAGGCGCTTTAGGCGCTCCTGCCTGGGTTAGCATACTGCAGGCACCTTAGCTAGCGTGATTTTATTAACAAGCCTCACCAAAGCGCGTTAATATTGCGATGCCGATGAAATACTGCAGAAGGCCACCACCAAAAACACCTATATATTTTTTTAAGGAAGTTGGGCAAAAAGTCGCGATATATGACGTTATGACTGTAGGTTTCCGCCCTTCCTCCATTAACCAGCTGCTGACTATATAGGAAAATCCCCCACCAGAGTCCTCCCCCAAACCACCGCCACTTATCCACTTTATACGCGTTCTTGACGTCGATAAGGACAAGCCAGTAAAGGACCAGCTTAAGGTTATAAGGGAGGACGTGCAGTATACGTTAAATGAGATATATTAAGTGCTACAGGTCATTAAACGGTTTAGTTAGCAGTTATTTAGTATAGAGGATCGATTAAAGGCGGTAGAGAAGAACTTAAAGGAGGCTAAGCAGGACGCTGCACTAAAGGCTTAGTTAGCTTTAGAGTCTCAATATCGGGGGCGTAAGGAAGTAGAGGGCTCAAAATAGTTACCTAGTTATCGCCTACTAAATAGAAGTTGTTAAAGCACTAAAGGTATAGAGGAAGCCTATAAGCCTCGCATTTATATACTATTTGCCTAACCTTTACTATAAGCTTCTTTACCTCCTTCTATCTACACATTTAGCACTTTAGTGGGCTCTTATAGCCTTGCTTCCTTATAAAGCTTTTAATAGAACGGTGAGTTCGCGTCTTACACCGTCGAATTGCAGGTAGTAGGGTTTTAGCTATAACGTAGGTGGTTTTTTAATTTGTTTTATTTTTATAACTAGGCCCAATACCAGATTAATATTGCCTATATTTTAGTAAGTTTTAACAAAGAAGACGCTTAGTATCGTGCTTATTTAGGCCTATCTTTTAACTACCTATAATAATAAGGTTCTATGCTAATCGTATACGGAAACGGCGGTGGGTTTAAAGGTGCTTCCTTAACGTTTAAAAGATCTTCTTACTAATAATATAGGCGTTAATTATAGCCGTATTAAGCGCCTAGAAGAATAAGGGCAGCTAGGTACGTATAGTAGTAATCTAGGTGGTATAGTAGCTTTAAAGCTAATTATAAATATTAACGCCGCCTATCTAGTTATTATAGTTAATAGAGAGCCTAGGTAGCGTTAACTTCTTAATTAAATTATTACCCTAAACGTCAGCTACCAGTTTCTTAAGGAAGGAATTATATGCCCGCGGCCGACGTTAATTAACTTTATTAACGTCCTTATTACTATATAGGTAAACTATTATTAAAAACCGTACTAAATTCTTATCCTACTATACAATTAAAAGCACTAAATTAACTACGCTAATAACTACTCCTGTAATAAAGTTAAACGGTAGCCTTTCCTTCTTTTTATTAGCCCTTTTATGCACCTCCGAATAGTCCTTTAAGTTTAATTAAGCCGTGCCAGCTACAGTAATTCTAAGTTATTAAAGCACCTAAAGCAACGGAATATTTATAAAGTAGTTATCTAAAAATAGGCAAAATTAATAAGCCTAAAGAGGAAGCTATTAGGTAAGATAGAGGATGCACTTAAAGGTATTTAAGAGAACAATATCTTAATAATCCGTTCGAGAAGGAAGCCTAAAAAAGTAGCTAGGCAAGGTGAATATAAAGCTATAGCAAGCCGCCGTATTTATATTTAGGGGCTTTTTAATCATCTAATAATAGAATATCCAGATTATACTAGCTGGCAGCTATAGCCTCCGCGTAGATTTACCTATAGTGTATATAGGTTTATAAAGAAGGAAGGCAACCTTAAGGACGCCGTAGTACCTAAGATATTTAGTTTAGGGTAATAAGCTAAAAATTAGGAAAGTGTTAAGTGCGTATACTATATACTTTGCTAGTAGTATAGACTAGGTCCTACTAGTAAGCTAAATAATAAATTAGATTTGCTTATTTATAGCAATAGGATAATTAAGCGTTTACTAAACCAGAATATATTTATTAGAGGATGTTTTATAGAGAGCAATAAATATATATCCAATTCTTATTATACTATATTTTATCGGCTAACGCACGGTCTTATCTAACGCATGATTTTTCTACCTTACTACCCTCTATAATATAATAACCCTATAAGCTATAAGGCTAAAAAATTTATATATTATAGATATAATATATAAAAAGCCCTTTATATATTTTTTAAATAGAAAATATTAATATATAGTATAATTTTTATATATATAATTTTTAGGGAATTATAATAAAAAACAAAATAACTACTTAGAATTTTTAAAATATTTAAGTATTATAGCCTCTAATACCTGTATATACTTATATAATAATATATATAGTATTAGGACAATATCACGTGTAGTCACGTAGTCGTCACGTGTCGCCGCGGCACTAGCGTGGTAAGGAACCTTAGGTTCCTCACCCTTCCCCTTACAATTATTAAAAATCAAGAACAACAATTATCATACTATCTACGAACCGTAGCTACGTGATATCCCCTTGTGTAACCTACACTAATTAGTGGTTAACTTCACTGTTATACTATAGAATAGTAAGGTATTCCACCAAGAAGAGATAAGCCACTGTACTAGTGCTACTCATGCTAAAGGAAGCTGTTTTTTAAGGTTAGAACTGGTCCTAAACCTTAAATAGAACTCTTCTATAAATCTAAGGATCTAAAGGCCAGAACTGGTCCTAAGCCTTTCTAAGATTACGGATTCTTGCGTCCATTATACAGAATAATACGCTTTATAAGTCTTCGCGATTTAAGGCCAGAACTGGTCCTAAGCCCTATAATCGCAAATACACGTCTAAACGCGTACTAAACGGCGAATGCGTACTAAACGATAAATATATATTATAAACGCGTACTAAATAATAATCCCTACGCCAATAACACTTCCCTCCCTCCAAAAATATGGCTACGCCTACTTTAAACGACTGGGAAGACTCCTTACCACTAGGGGTAGTTTTATACGCGAAACTTATTGATAAAAATTGGGACGAATTTACCTTTAATATAATAACTTGTACCGCAAAATAAGTTAATAGCTTTCTCCTATACCGTATTATATTCTACTAAAGTAGATACTACGCCGATATACAGCTGTGGGAATATTTTAAGGAGGATTTTGTAGGATGGACCGCTAACACCTAGGCACTTAGTAATATTAATATTGTTTAGGATTTTCGAGACTTCCTTTATAGGAACGGGGTATACGTTACTAAGAACGGTAACCCAATTGCTAGTAATATTTAGGCCGTTATTACTAGTATAGAAGAACTAGTATAGACGGAAGCTAAGATTACACGCTAACTATAGAAACCTAAAACTAACCTATATTCTTTAAAAGGCAACTTTAATTCGGAACGAAACCCCTAGAACGCTACTCTTCTACCTAAAGGTGCTCTCCCACCTAGAGGTACTCGTCCTCCACCTCTACTACTTTCAGCTCCTCTACTCTAGCTAACCAGTAACCCTCTATTATAAGAAGTTACAAATCTAATAAAGGTATATTTAGACAAAGAGAAGAAGTTTAGAGGAGAATTATACGACATACTTAGAGCAAAACTATAGGTCTTCTATAACTGTTATAATAAGGTTAGAATTTAATACCACTAGTACCACCACGCTTTCTCTATTATATTAAAGGGACGGGCAGTAACATTTTATTACAACTATATTGCGGGTAAAAACTATAGCTTTAATATAATGCTTTAGCTCACTAGAGCCCACTTTAAGACTAATAAGAATCGCCAACTTTATATATCTAAATAGCGAGAGACTATATTCTAGAGAGTTATTGCTTTTAACCTAACAAAGACTTATTTAGAGTGCCTTTAACTACTCTTTAATAAACTTTAGAAAATCCAATATGGACTTACTAAAACTTACTAAAATAAGAACAGCCTAAGGGATTAGGTTATTTTAGCATGCCATAACGTTCCTAAGTGTAACTTAGCGCTATATAAACCTATAGACATGTTTAAAGGAGTATATACCGAGCTATGCTCCGCTATAGGTACTGCGATACAAATATAAGAATCTTAATAGCTTTATACTAAAAGCCCTACCTAACTAAGCGTTCCTAACTAATATAATTATAACTAGACTAATTAAATATATAGCGGCCGTGGTAGGGAATACGGTAAAGGGTACAATTAACGTTAACTATAAGGTAATTATGGAGGTCCTTATAGAGGTTTATTTCGAAGTAATTGCTAGAAGAAGTGCTACGTTTATAAGAAGCTAAATTGCTAGTTAACTAGATACTCCCTTAATAAGCGAAAGGAGGCATATAATAAGTTCCGTTAGAGTATAAAAAACGTCGGAAATTATAAGGTTACTGCGGCCTACTTTTAAAGCTTCCTAGTTTAATATAAAGGCGTAGAAGATCTTAAGGGTAAGGTTAATAAGACCAAATAGCTCCTTATAGATATGGAAATTGAGAACTACTCTCCTAACCAATACTTTACTAAGTATGGTGAGGTAAATAGCATATAAACCGTTGCTGTTCTTAATAACTAATCTACGCTCCATTCTATTACAAAGTTAGATATCTTTAATAAGCTAAAGGAGAGCTCCGCGTTCTCCTTTAACGACAGATACTCGGCGAATGTCTTCCATAGTATTATGCCAGATACTGGAGCCGCAGGAGTATCTATAGTAGGAGAACCTTAAGTTCAAGCCCTTTAGCAGCTTAATAACTCTGTTTAGATTAACTATTTAACGGCAGGCCATTATACGATTCGTTTTAGTAAGGGTACTGCGATCTCTCTCGGCACAATTAGGGTCCAAACCCCCTTAGGATATATTACTTTCTATATTGTTCCTATAAACACTCCGTTTCTATTTTACATTAAAGATATAAATAAATTAGGCGTTAGGTTTAATAACCTTAAGAATATACTTATTTAGGGAGACAATTAGGTGCCCGTTATACGCAAGTAGGGTTACCCCTAGTTGCTCCTTTATTAACTAGAAAAGAGTGTTACTTAGAGCCACTTAACTAAGTTAGAATTACGCCAACTACACCGTTATTTTGGCCACCTATT
>Ga0307515_10003406_pt1 | contig 33481 bp, 33 predicted proteins | sample 17_EM_MG_FD_194513 | JGI IMG/M metagenome (GOLD analysis project Ga0307515, IMG submission 194513) | Populus trichocarpa ectomycorrhiza microbial communities from riparian zone in the Pacific Northwest, United States - 17_EM | ecosystem: Host-associated > Plants > Roots > Unclassified | place... | reverse complement strand
ATGGTCTACAAAGGCTCGGTCCGCGTCGGCGGCGACAAATTCGACGAAGCCATCATCAACTACATCCGCCGCAACTACGGCATGCTGATCGGCGAGCCCACGGCCGAGTCGATCAAGAAGAACATCGGCAGCGCCTTCCCCGGCTCCGAGGTCAAGGAGATGGAGGTCAAGGGCCGCAACCTCTCCGAAGGCGTGCCGCGCAGCTTCACGATCTCGTCCAACGAGATCCTGGAAGCGCTGACCGACCCGCTCAACCAGATCGTCTCCGCCGTGAAGAACGCGCTGGAGCAGACGCCGCCCGAGCTGGGCGCCGACATCGCCGAGCGCGGCATGATGCTGACCGGTGGCGGCGCACTGCTGCGCGACCTGGACCGCCTGCTGGGCGAGGAAACCGGCCTGCCGGTGCTGGTGGCCGAAGACCCGCTGACCTGCGTGGTGCGCGGTTGCGGCATGGCCCTGGAACGCATGGAGCGCCTGGGCTCGATCTTCACCTCCGAGTAAGCCGCCCTTAACGCGCCCCGCGCGCCATGCCCTTCGGCACCCTAGACCGCTCCCCACCGCCGTTCTTCCGCCAGGGTCCGTCGGCGCTGACCAAGCTCGTGCTGTGTTCGGCGCTTGCCCTGGTGATGATGGTGGCTGACGCCCGCTTCAGGCTGATGCAGCCGGCCCGCTCCGCACTGGCACTGGTGCTGCAGCCCGTTCAACGCCTGATGCAGACGCCGGTGGACGCCTGGGAAACCGCCGGCGACTACCTGCGCGGCACCAAGCGCGCGATGGCCGCAGAAGACCAGGCCAAGCGCCAGTTGGCCGAGCAGGCCGAGCGCCTGTCACGCGCCGAGGCGCTGCAGACCGAGAACGCGCGCCTGCGCAAGCTGCTGGACCTGCGCCCCGCAGCGGCGGTGCCGTCGCTGTCCGCCGAGGTGCTGTTCGAAGCACCCGACCCCTTCTCGCGCCGCGTCGTCATCGACCGCGGCGCGACGCAGGGCGTGGCGGCCGGCTCGCCGGTCATCAACGAAAGCGGCGTGCTGGGCCAGGTGACGCGGGTCTATCCGCTGTCCGCCGAGGTCACGCTGCTGACCGACAAGGACGCCGCCATCCCGCTGCTGAACGCGCGCACGCAGATGCGCAACGCCGCCGCCGGCCGCGCGGACGGCAGCGGCATGGAGCTGCGCTTCCTGGCAGCCAACGCCGACGTGAAGGTGGGCGACCTGATGACGACATCGGGCCTGGACGGCGTCTACCCTCCGGGCCTGCCGGTGGCCAAAGTCACGGTGGTCGACCGGCGCGCCGACTCCAGCTTCGCTCAGGTCCTGCTGGCGCCCATCGCCCAACCCGACAGCGCCCGCCATGTGCTGGTGCTGCAGCCCATGGACCGGCATCTCGCGGCCAAGCAGGAGGCCGAGGTGGCGACGGCGGCCGAAGCGGCATTGACCGCCGAGGCCAAGGCCACGGCCCGCGCAGTGAAAAAGGAAGAGCGCGCAGCGAAAGCGGCCGCCAAGGCTTCGGGGGCGACGCCATGATCATGCCGCGCGCGGCTGAAAAGCTGCTACTCCCCGCCAACCCCTGGTTCATCGCTTTCACACTCATCGTCGCGCTGATGATCGACATGGTGCCGGTGGGCCGCGTTGCCGCCATGCCGGACGTGCTGGCCGTCGTGCTGGTGTTCTGGGGCGTGCACCAGCCCAGGCGCATCGGCGTGCTTTGGGCCTTCGTGTTCGGCCTGCTCATCGATGTGCATGACGGCGCCCTGCTCGGTCAGCACGCGCTGGCCTACAGCGGCCTGTGCTTCGGTGCCGTCATGCTGCACCGCCGCCTGCCGTGGTTCAGCGTTGGTGCCCAGGCCATCCAGGTGCTGCCGCTGTTCTTCGCCGCGCATGTGCTGGCGCTGATCGTGCGGATGGTCGTCGGCGGCATGTGGCCGGGCTGGGGCGTGCTGCTGGCGCCGGTGTTCGAGGCCGCGCTGTGGCCCATCGCCAGCATGTTGCTGCTGGCCCCGCAGCGCCGCGCGCCGGACCGCGACGCGCACAGGCCCCTGTAAACCCAAGTGGTCGTCCTCAAGAACCTCCACCAGGAGCTGTCCCGCTTCCGGCTGCGCGTGCTGGCGGCGGGCGCCTTCGTGCTGTTCTGCTTCGGCCTGCTGGTGCTGCGCCTGGTGTGGCTGCAGGTCTGGCAGTACGACAGCTTTGCCGAGCGGGCCGAGTCCAACCGCATCGCCGTCGTGCCCATCGTGCCCAACCGCGGCCTCATCAAGGACCGCAACGGCGTCGTGCTGGCCAGCAACTACTCGGCCTACACGCTGGAGATCAACCCCGACAAGGTCAACAGCCTGGACGCCACCATCGAGGCACTGGGCGAGGTGCTGGAGATCCAGCCGCGCGACAAGCGCCGCTTCAAGCGGCTGCTGGACGAAGCCAAGCACACCGACTCCCTGCCCATCCGAACCAAGCTGACCGATGAAGAGGTGGCTCGCTTCACGGCCCAGCGCTATCGCTTCCCCGGCGTCGAGATCAAGGCGCGGCTGTTCCGCTCCTACCCGCTGGGCGACATCGGCGCCCATCTGATCGGCTACATCGGCCGCATCAACCAGGCCGAAAAGAAGGCCATGGACGATTGGGAGGAGGAAGACCTCGCCAACTACCGTGGCACTGAGTACATCGGCAAGCTGGGCCTGGAGCAGGCCTACGAAAAGGAGTTGCACGGCGCGACCGGCTTTGAGCAGGTCGAGACCAGCGCCGGTGGCCGCGCCGTGCGCCGGCTGGACCACAAGCCGCCCACGCCCGGCAACACGCTGAACCTGTCCATCGACATCAAGCTGCAGGCGCTGGTGGAGCGGCTCTACGGCGAACGCCGCGGCGCCCTGGTGGCCATAGACCCGCGCAACGGCGAGGTGCTGGCCTTCGTCTCCAAGCCGACCTTCGACCCCAATTTGTTTGTCGACGGCATCGACGCCGACTCCTGGCGCGACCTGAACGAGGACATCGACAAGCCGCTGCTGAACCGGGCCCTGCGCGGCACCTACCCGCCGGGTTCGACCTTCAAGCCGCTGATGGCCATGGCCGCGCTGAACAGTGGCAAGCGCGCACCCGGCACCATCGTCATGGACAACCTGGTCTACAGCTTCGGCGGCCGCAACTTCGGCAGCCCCGAGACCGACCGGGCCGGCCCCAAGGACATGCGCCTGGCCATCGTCAGCTCGTCCAACGTCTACTTCTACAGCCTGGCCAACGAGATGGGCGTGGACCTCATCCACGACCAGCTGCTGCCCTTCGGCCTGGGCCGCAAGACCGAGATCGACGTGCAGGGCGAGGTCACCGGCGTCCTGCCCTCGCAGGAGTGGAAGCGCCGCTACTTCGCCAAGAGCCCGGCGAATCAGAAGTGGTTCCCCGGCGAGACCATCTCGCTGGGCATCGGCCAGGGCTACAACAACTTCACCATGCTGCAGATGGCCAACGCCTACTCGACCATCGCCTCGGGCGGCCAGCGCTACAGGCCACGCCTGGTGCGGGAGATCGAGGACGTCGTGCGCCACGAGCAGCGCCGCGTGGCCAGCGACGCGCTGGAGCCGCTGCCGCTCAAGCCGGCCGACGTGGCCATCATCCAGAACGCGATGAACGGCGTGACGCTGGAGGGCACCTCGCGCCTGGCCTTTTTGAACGCGCCTTATCAAAGCGGCGGCAAGACCGGCACCGCCCAGGCCATTGGCCTGAGGGCCGGCGAGAAGTACAGCAACATCAAGGCCGACGAGCGCAAGCGCGACCACTCGCTCTACGTCGCCTTTGCACCCGTCGACAACCCGACCGTGGCGCTGGCCGTCATCGTCGAGAACGCCGGCTATGGCTCGATGTCGGCCGCACCCATCGCGCGCCGCGTGTTCGACTACCTGCTTGCCGGCGTCTACCCCAGCGAGGAAGACATCGCCAAGACGCAGCTGGGCCAGACCTTCGCCCCCATAGGCACGCCGCGCAGGGCGGCCGACGTGCCACTGCTGCCGCCCGCAGCGCCGGCGGCGTCCGCACCCGCGCCCGCATCTGGAGCTTCGCGATGACCGTCATCGAGCGCCCACCCCTGATGAGCCGGCTGCGGCCCTGGCTGATCGGCTTCGACATCCCGCTGCTGCTCGCCGTGCTGTGGATGTGCGGCTGGGGCCTGCTGTGCATGTACTCGGCCGGTTTTGACCACGGCACCCGCTTCATCGACCATGGCCGCAACATGGCGCTGGCGCTGGGCCTGATGTTCATCGTCGCCCAGGTGCCGCCGCAGAAGCTGATGGCCCTGGCCATCCCGCTGTACACGCTGGGCCTGGCCCTGCTGATCGCGACTGCCGTGTTCGGCGTGACCAAGAAGGGTGCGACGCGCTGGCTCAGCATCGGCATCACGCAGATCCAGCCGTCCGAGCTGCTCAAGATCGCCACGCCGCTGATGCTCGCCTGGTGGTTCCAGAAGCGCGAGGGCATCCTGCGCTGGCCGGACTTCGTCGCCGCCTTCGCGCTGCTGCTGCTGCCCTTCTTCCTGATCGCCAAGCAGCCCGACCTTGGCACCGGCATCCTGGTGCTGGCCGCGGGCCTGTACGTGATCTTCTTCGCCGGCCTGCCGTGGAAGCTGATCGCGCCCGCCATGCTGCTGGCGGCGGCCGGCGCCACGACGCTGGTGCTCAGCGAAGACAAGATCTGCGAACCCGACGTGACCTGGCCGGTGCTCAAGCCCTACCAGAAGCACCGCATCTGCACGCTGCTGGACCCGTCCAAGGACCCGCTCGGCAAGGGCTTCCACATCATCCAGGGCGAGATCGCCATCGGCTCCGGCGGGCTGACCGGCAAGGGCTTCATGCAGGGCACCCAGACCCACCTGGAGTTCATCCCCGAGCGCACCACCGACTTCATCTTCGCGGCCTTCGGCGAGGAGTTCGGCCTGTTCGGCGCGCTGTCCCTGCTGGCCGGCTTCACGGCGTTGATCCTGCGCGGGCTGATGATCGCTTCCGACGCGCCGACGCTGTTCACCCGGCTGATGGCCGGTGCGGTGACACTGTCCTTCTTCACCTACGTCTTCGTCAACATGGGCATGGTGAGCGGCATCCTGCCCGTCGTGGGTGTGCCCCTGCCCTTCGTCAGTTACGGCGGCACGGCGATGGTGACGCTGGGGCTGAGCCTCGGCCTGCTGATGTCGATCGCCCGCGTCAAGAAGCTGGTGAAGACGTAGCCGGCACTTCGGCGGGGAAGCGGATCGTGAACCGCGCCCCCGGGCCCTGCCCGTCCGGCGACTCGCCGCCCGCCGCGCGGCGCAGGCGCGTGTCGTCCAGCGTCAGCTCAGCCTCATGCTGCTGCACGATCTCCCTGACGATGGCCAGCCCCAGGCCCGAGCCCTCCGCACCGCTGCCCAGCGAACGGTAGAAGGGCTGGAAGACCTTCTCCCGCTCCGTTGGCGCGATGCCCGGCCCGGTGTCCTCCACCTGCAGCACGACGACCTGGCCGAACGGGTCCTCCACGACACGCACCGTCACCAGCCCGCCGGCCGGCGTGTAGAGCAGCGCGTTGTCGACGAGGTTGCGGATCAGCTCGCCGATCAGCACCGGCTGGCCCTGCACGCGCAGCCGGCCGTCTTCCGGCACCACACCGTCGTAGCCCAGGTCGATGCGCCGCTCCAGCGCGCGCGGCACGAAGTCCCGCACCGTGTCGACGGCGATCTCGGCCAGGTTGACCGGCTCGCGCCGCATGGCCTGCTCGGCATCCTCGGCACGCGCCATCGACAGCAGCTGGTTGACCATGTGGGCCGCCCGCTCGCTGGCGCGGGCGATGTGCCCGAGCGAGCGCTTCAGCTCCTCGGGCGAGGCGCGGCCGGCGTCGATCTCGCGCTGGATCAGCTCGGCCTGGGTGCGCAGGCCCGCCAGCGGCGTCTTCAGCTGATGCGCCGCGTCGGCCAGGAAATGCTTCTGCCGGCTCATCGACGAATCCAGCCGCGCCAGCAGGTCGTTGATGGCCTGCACCAGCGGCGCCACCTCATCGGGCACGCGCTGCTCGTCGATGGGGGACAGGTCTGAACTCTCGCGCGACCGGATGCGCCGCTGCAGCTCGTTCAGCGGCGCGATGCCACGCGCCAGCGCCAGCCACACCAGCAGCACAGCCAGTGGCAGGATGACGAACTGCGGCAGGATGACGCCCTTGATGATCTCGTTCGTCAGCCGCCCGCGCTTGCCCAGCGTCTCGGCCACCTGGACGAGCATGGTCTTCGCAGGCCCCACCTGGCCTTCGGGCGCCACCCAGAGGTAGGCGACGCGCACGGCATCCGGGCCCACCTCGTCATCACGAAAGTGCAGCTCCCAGGGCACGATGGTGCCGTCCTCCGTCGGCCCCGGCAGCGTCGCATCGCCGCTGAGCAGCTCGCCGCGCAGGCCGAGCACCTGGTAGAAGACGGTGTCCGAAGCGTCCACCCGCAGCAAAGCGGCCGCCTCAGGTGCCAGGGCATAGCGGTCCCGGCTGCGTGCCGGCGCTTCGGGCGCAGCCACCTGCTGCCCCAGGCTGCGCGCCATCTCGCCCAGCTCCCGGTCATAGGGGCGGCTCGCAATGCCCTGCGCCACCAGCCACGTCAGCGCCACGCTGATCGGCCAGATCAGCAGCAGCGGCGCGAGCATCCAGTCGAGGATCTCGCCGAACAGCGAACCCTGCTGCTGCGGGTTGGCGCCGTCCTTGTTGGGCATCTATGAAGCAATTTTCTCTAGGCAGTAGCCCAGGCCGCGCACCGTCGCAATGCGGATCGGCCCCTGTTCGATCTTCTTGCGCAGGCGGTGGATGTAGACCTCGATGGCATTGTTCGAGACCTCCTCGCCCCACTCGCACAGTCGCTCGACAAGCTGGTCCTTGCTGACCAGGCGCCCCGCCCGCTGCAGCAGCACCTCCAGCAGCGACAGTTCGCGCGCCGACAGCTCCAGCATCTGCTCGTTGATGTAGGCCACCCGGCCGGTCGCGTCAAAAGTCAGCGGCCCATGCTTGATGACGCTGCTGGCCGTGCCCAGGCCGCGCCGCGTCAATGCCCGCACGCGTGCCTCCAGCTCCTGCAGCGAGAACGGCTTGGCCATGTAGTCGTCGGCGCCCAGGTCCAGCCCCTTGACGCGCTGCTCGACGCTGTCCGCCGCCGTCAGGATCAGCACCGGCATCGTCGAGCCGCGCGCACGCAGTTTGCGCAATACCTCCAGCCCGTGCAGGCGCGGTAGGCCGAGGTCCAGGATCACGAGATCGAACTCGTGCGTCGCCAGCGCCGAGTCGGCCTCCGTGCCGCTGCTGACGCGGTCCACCGCATAGCCCGACGCGCGCAGCGCACGCAACAGCCCATCGGCCAGCACTTGGTCATCTTCGGCAATCAGGATGCGCATCGTCTTGTCTCCGCCACCGATGTTATGTGTTGGCCAACTGGCTCACGCCATGAGCCACCTGGCCGCTAGCATGCTCATCATTCCTGGGGACAAACCACTGTACAAATATACAGATTGCCCCATAATTCACACACTGCATTTGGAGACCCGCATGGACGCCCCCGTCAAAGCCCTGAACACCGAAAAAGCCAAGGCCCTGCAAGCCGCCCTCGCCCAGATCGAGAAGCAATTCGGCAAGGGCTCCATCATGCGTCTCGGTGAAGGCGAAGTCATCGAAGACATCCAGGTCGTCTCCACCGGCTCCCTGGGCCTGGACATCGCCCTGGGCGTCGGCGGCCTGCCTCGCGGTCGTGTCGTCGAGATCTACGGCCCCGAATCCTCCGGCAAGACGACGCTGACGCTGCAGGTCATCGCCGAGATGCAAAAGCTCTCCGGCACCTGCGCCTTCATCGACGCCGAGCACGCGCTCGACATCCAGTACGCCCAGAAACTCGGCGTCAACCTGCAGGAACTGCTGATCAGCCAGCCCGACACCGGCGAACAAGCCCTCGAGATCGTCGACTCGCTGGTGCGCTCCGGCTCGGTGGACCTCATCGTCATCGACTCGGTTGCGGCGTTGACGCCCAAGGCCGAACTGGAAGGCGAAATGGGCGACAGCCTGCCCGGCCTGCAGGCCCGCCTGATGAGCCAGGCCCTGCGCAAGCTGACCGCCACGATCAAGAAGGCCAACTGCATGGTCATCTTCATCAACCAGATCCGCATGAAGATCGGCGTCATGTTCGGCAGCCCCGAGACGACCACCGGCGGCAATGCGCTGAAGTTCTACGCCTCCGTGCGCCTGGACATCCGCCGCATCGGCTCCATCAAGAAGGGCGAGGAAGTCATCGGCTCCGAGACCAAGGTCAAGGTCGTCAAGAACAAGGTGTCGCCCCCGTTCAAGACCGCCGAGTTCGACATCCTCTACGGCGAGGGCATCAGCCGCGAAGGCGAGATCGTCGACATGGGCGTCGTCGCCAAGATCGTCGAAAAGTCCGGCTCCTGGTATGCCTACCAGGGCGAGAAGATCGGCCAGGGCAAGGACAACGCCCGCGAGTTCCTGCGCGAGAACCCCGACGTGGCCCGAGAGATCGAGAACAAGATCCGCGAATCGCTGGGCGTGGCGCTGCTGACCACGGCAGCACCGGAATAAAACAGGTCGGCCGGCCGCCGTGGCGCGTGCGCCCCTGTCGCTGAAGGCCCGTGCCATCGGCCTGCTGGCCCAGCGTGAGCACAGCCGGGTTGAGTTGCGACGCAAGCTGCTGCGCGTTGAGCAGCAGCTTGCCCGTCGGGCCGCAACCCAGGCCGCCGGTGGCGGTAACGAGCCGGTTTCAGACGACGCCGACGCCGAACCCAGCGAGTCTGCGGTCGATGCCCTGCTCGACGCCCTTGCCGCCGGCGGCTATCTGGACGAGACCCGCTTCGTCGAATCTCGTCTGCATGTGCGCGCCGGCCGTTTCGGCGCCCAGCGCATCCAGCAGGAACTGGCCCAGCACGGGCTGAAGCTGGACGCCGAGCAGCAATCAGCCCTGCACGCGACCGAGATGGAGCGCGCCCGCGAGGTCTGGCTCAAGCGTTTCGGGGCGGAACCCGCCCGAGACGTTGCCGACCAGGCACGCCAGACCCGCTTTTTGCTGGCCCGGGGTTTTGCCCCCGAAGTGGTGCGCCGCTTGCTGAGGGCCTAAGGGCCGCTTGCCAGAGCGCGCAGGGGTGATTTTCACCCTCCGTGCTACATTGCCGGCTGCCCCGAAAACGGCGGTTCACCCGGTTACAAGCCCCTGGCCCCTAAGGCAAAGCGGCTCCGAAAGCTGGCAAAACCGCTGTACCGGCACCGGCCGGGTTGTTTCGCTTGCTTCCCGCCCATGCCCGCAGTCCACCCCTCCGTCACGCGCCGCCCGCTGCACCGCCGCGCCCTCGATGTGCGTGTGTTCGCGCGTGATGACGGCCTGTTCGACGTCGAAGCCAGCCTCATAGACACCAAGTCGCATGTCGTGCCGCTGGCCGGCCTGCCGCGCAAGGCGGGCGACCCCATCCATGAGATGCACTTGCATCTGACCGTCGACCCGGCGCTGACGATCACGGCCGCCACGTCCGACACGCTGTGGATGCCCTACCCGCAAGCCTGCGGCGAGCACGGCGGCGCCTACGCCCAGCTCGTCGGCCTGAATCTGCTAAAGGGCTTTCGCCAGGCTGTCGCCGAACGACTCGGCGGCACACGCGGCTGCACCCATCTGACCGAGCTGTGCCAGATCCTGCCCACGGCCGTCATCCAAGCCATGGCCGGCTCGGTCATCGATACGCGCGAAGGCGACGGCGACGGCAACCCGCCCTTCCAGCTGGATCGCTGCCACGCACTGCGCAGAGACAGCGCCACCGTCGCCCAGTTCTATCCCCGTTGGCATCTGACACCAGAGCCGGCCTCGACCGCTTCCTGACTTCCCCGACCCGAAAGACCCAGCCATGAAAATCCACGAATACCAAGGCAAAGAAATCCTGCGCCAGTTCGGCGTGCCGGTGCCGCGCGGCATCCCCGCCTTCACCGTGCAGGAAGCCGTCGAAGCTGCCCAGAAGCTGGGTGGCCCGGTCTGGGTGGTCAAGGCGCAGATCCACGCTGGCGGCCGGGGCAAGGGCGGCGGTGTCAAGGTCGCCAAGACGCAGGACGACGTCAAGGCGCTGGCCGAGAAGATCCTCGGCATGCAGCTGATCACGCACCAGACCGGCGCTGTCGGCCAGAAGGTGCGTCGCCTGTACATCGAAGACGGCGCCGACATCAAGAATGAACTCTACGTCTCGCTGGTCACCGACCGCGGCACGCAGACGGTCGCCTTCATCGCGTCGAGCGAAGGCGGCATGGACATCGAGGAAGTGGCCCACTCCACGCCCGAGAAGATCATCACCGAGCTGATCGACCCGCTGACCGGCCTGACCGAAGCGCAGTCGCGCAAGATCGCTGCGGCCATCGGCCTGACCGGCGCATCCGTCGACCAAGCCGTCGACATCTTCGCCAAGCTCTACAAGTGCTACATGGACACGGACGCGTCGCTGGTTGAAATCAACCCGCTGAACTGCGACAGCAAGGGCAACCTGATGGCCCTGGACGCCAAGTTCAACTTCGACGCCAACGCGCTGTTCCGCCACCCGGAAATCGTGGCCTACCGCGACCTGGACGAAGAAGATCCCGCTGAAGTCGAAGCCAGCAAGTTCGACCTGGCCTACATCAGCCTGGATGGCAACATCGGCTGCCTGGTGAACGGCGCCGGCCTGGCCATGGCGACGATGGACACCATCAAGCTGTTCGGCGGCGAGCCGGCCAACTTCCTGGACGTCGGCGGTGGCGCCACGGCCGAGAAGGTCACCGAGGCCTTCAAGATCATGCTGAAGAACAAGAGCGTGAAGGGCATCCTGGTCAACATCTTCGGCGGCATCATGAAGTGCGACACCATCGCCGAGGGCGTCATCACCGCCTGCAAGGCCGTGAACCTGTCCGTGCCGCTGGTCGTGCGCATGAAGGGCACCAACGAAGAACTGGGCAAGAAGATGCTGGCCGAATCCGGCCTGCCCATCATCGCGGCCGACACGATGGCCGAAGCGGCCACCAAAATTGTTGCGGCTGTGGCCTAACGCCCGAAGGAATCAGACATGTCGATCTACATCAACAAAGACACCAAGGTCATCACCCAGGGCATCACCGGCAAGACCGGTCAGTTCCACACGCTGGGTTGCCAGGCCTATGCCAACGGCAAGAACGCTTTTGTCGCGGGCGTGAACCCGAAGAAGGCCGGCGAGAAGTTCAGCGAGATCCCCATCTACGCGACCGTCAAGGAAGCCGCCTCGCAGACCGGCGCAACCGTCTCGGTCATCTACGTGCCGCCCGCCGGCGCTGCTGCCGCGATCTGGGAAGCCGTCGAGGCCGACCTGGACCTGGCGATCTGCATCACCGAAGGCATCCCGGTCCGGGACATGCTGGAAGTGCGCAACAAGATGAAGGCCAAGGAAGCCGCCGGCGGCAAGAAGACGCTGCTGCTGGGCCCCAACTGCCCCGGCCTGATCACGCCGGAAGAAATCAAGATCGGCATCATGCCCGGCCACATCCACCGCAAGGGCCGCATCGGCGTCGTCTCGCGCTCCGGCACGCTGACGTATGAAGCCGTGGCCCAGTTGACCGAGATCGGCCTGGGCCAATCGTCGGCCGTCGGCATCGGCGGCGACCCGATCAATGGCTTGAAGCACATCGACGTGATGCAGGCCTTCAACGACGACCCGGACACCGACGCCGTCATCATGATCGGCGAGATCGGCGGCCCGGACGAGGCGGAAGCCGCCCGTTGGTGCAAGCTGAACATGAAGAAGCCCATCGTCGGCTTCATCGCCGGTGTCACGGCGCCCCCCGGCAAGCGCATGGGCCACGCCGGTGCGCTGATCTCCGGCGGTGCCGACACGGCCGACGCCAAGCTCGCCATCATGGAAGAGTGCGGCTTCACGGTCACGCGCAATCCGTCGGAAATGGCCAAGCTGCTCAAGGCCCTGCTGTAATCGGGGCTCGACCCCACACCAGCCGCCGGGTTCGACCGGCGGCTTTTTTTTGCCTAACAAGCCGTCAAAACATGGACCTGCTGAACGCCGCCTTCTTCATCGCGTTGCTGAAGATCATCTGGGTCAACATCCTGCTGTCGGGCGACAACGCAGTCGTCATCGCCCTGGCCTCGCGCAACCTGCCGCACAGCCAGCAGAAGAAGGCCATCTTCTTCGGCAGCGGCGCTGCCATCGTGCTGCGCGTCGTGTTGACGCTGTTTGCCGTGCAACTGTTGCAATTGCCGTGGCTGAAGCTGATTGGCGCCGTGCTGCTGCTTTGGATCGGCATTCAGCTGCTGGCCGACAGCGATGACGACGCCGACGTGCACGCCAGCGGCAACCTGTGGACGGCCGTGCGCACCATCCTCATCGCCGACCTCGTCATGAGCCTGGACAACGTCATTGCCGTGGCCGCCGCCGCCAACAGTGCGCCCGAGCCCCTGCGCCTGCCGCTACTCGTCATCGGCCTGGGGCTTTCCATTCCGCTGATCATCTTTGGCAGCACGCTGTTGCTGAAGTTGATGGAGCGTTTCCCGGCCATCATCACGCTCGGTGCAGCGCTGCTGGGCTTCGTCGCCGGCGAGATGGCGACGACGGACATGGCCGTTCATCAGTGGTTCGAGACGCATATGCATGGCATGGACTACGCCGTGAGCATCAGCTGCGCGGTCCTCGTCGTCGTGGTCGGCCTTGCACTCGCGCGCCGCGGCAAGCGCGAGCCAACCTAAGATCGTTCGCATGGCAAGTGGCAGTAAACCCGGCGATCCAGGCAAGGCGGGCGGCTTTTGGCAGCGCCTCCTCGGCAAGGTCGCCGAAAGCGCAGAGGCGTCACCGGGCGAGCCGTCGACGCTGCCCGGCATGCAGCAGACGCAGGCTCCCGGCGCCTCCTCACCTCACGCCGCACCGCCACCCGACCTGAATGATTTCGAACTCGGCGCCGAGATCGGCCGCGGCGCGATGGCCATCGTCTACAAGGCCACACAGCGCTCCACTGGCCGCCAGGTCGCCATCAAGCGCCTGGCGCTGAGCCGCGAGTTCTCGTCGGAAGACCTGGCCGATGTGCGCGAGCGCTTTATGCGCGAAGCCCGTGCCGCGCGGGCGCTGGAGCACCCGGACATCCTGCAGGTCGTCGACGCCGGCCAGGACGGCCGTGACGCCTGGCTTGCCCTGGACTACGTGCTGGGTCGCGACCTCAGCCTGTTCGCCAAGGCCGGCCAGTTGCTGCCGGTGCGCGAGGTCGTGCAGATCGGCGTGCGCCTGGCGCGCGCGCTGCACTATGCACACAGCCAGGGCATTATTCACCGCGACATCAAGCCGGCCAACGTCATGCTGGACCGCGTCAACGGCAGCCTGAAGCTGATGGACTTCGGCATCGCCCGGGTCGGCGACGGCAGCCGCACCCGCACCGGCCTCGTGCTCGGCACGCCCTCCTTCATGTCGCCCGAGCAGTTGTCCGGCCTGACGGTGGACGGCCGCAGCGACCTCTATTCCCTGGGCGTGCTGCTCTATCAACTGCTCACCGGCACGCTGCCGCACCAGAGCGACTCCATGGCGCGGCTGATGCAGCAGATCGCCACCCAGCCGGCGCCCGACGTGCGCATCCGCCGCCCCGGCCTGCCCGAGTCGCTCGCGCTGGTGCTGACCGTCGCGCAGGAGAAGCGGCCCGAGCTGCGCTACGCCTCCGGCGAGCAGATGGCGCGCGACCTCGAAGCCGTCCTCATCATGGATCTGCAGAACGAGCCGCCTGCGCCCGAGCCCGTCAAGTCCCCCGATGCAGCCTTCGCACAAACACTGCGCTTGACGCCGGAGGAAGCAGGGCAGAATCGTCTCTCCCCTGCCGAGCCCCACGAGCCACCTCAAGCCTCATGATCCTGGAGTTCTTCAGCGCCACCGACGTGGGCCGCGCTCGCGACAACAACGAAGACTCGGTCGCCCTCGATGAGGCTGCCGGCCTTGCCGTGCTGGCCGACGGCATGGGCGGCTACAACGCTGGCGAGGTAGCCAGTCAGATGCTGACCGGCTTCGTCAACACCGAACTCGGCCGCTGGCTCAAGGATGCAGGCCGCGAGGCCCGCGCCGGTGAAGTCAGGCGCGCGATGGACATCTGCGTGGACAACGCCAACCGCGCCATCTTCAACGCCGCCAACACCAACCCGCGCTACGCCGGCATGGGCACGACGCTAGTGCTCGGCGTCTTCCGCCCCGAAGGCCTGCTGCTCGGCCACGTCGGCGACTCGCGCGCCTACCGCCTGCGCGCCGGCCGCCTCATGCAGATCACGCGCGACCATTCCCTGCTGCAAGAGCAGATCGACGCCGGCCTGCTGACCGTGGAGGAGGCCGCCTTCTCCAGCAACAAGAACCTCGTCACGCGCGCCGTCGGCGTCGAAGACACCGTGCTGATGGAACTGCATCTGCACGAGATCCAGGCCGGCGACGTCTACCTGATGTGCTCCGACGGGCTCTCCGACATGCTCGACGATGACAGCATCGCCAACCTGCTCAATGGCAACCCGGCCCTACCCGAGGCTGCGCAGGCGCTGATCAACGCAGCCAATGACAGCGGCGGTCGCGATAACATCGCGCTCATCCTGGCCCGCGCAGAGGGCCGCCAACGAACCGAAGGCCGGGGCTGGTGGCCTTTCGGGCGACGTGGCGGCAACTGAGTCCTCACCTAAGAGTCACGGCACGTACAACAGAACTTGAGGTCATTCATGGGCAAACTGGTGGTTTCGCTCGACGGTGTCGTGATCAAAGAGGTGCAGATCACCAAGGACAAGACCACGCTCGGTCGGCGGCCCTACAACGACATCGTCATCGACAACCTCGCCGTCTCCGGCGAGCACGCTGTCCTGCAGATGGTCGGCAATGACGTTTTCATTGAAGACCTCAATTCCACCAACGGCACCTACATCAACGGCAAGGCCATCAAGAAGCAGCTGCTGGCCGACCACGATACGGTCGAGATCGGCAAGTACAAGATCAAGTTCCTGCTCAATGACGGCAACGACTACGAGAAGACCATGATCCTCAAGCCCGGTGCGGCAGTGCCGGCGCTGGGCGGACTGGGCTCCTCCTTCGGCGGTCTGGGCAGCGCCCCCGTCATCGGGCCGGCCTCCATCAAGGTGCTGACCGGCGCCGCCGCCGGCCGCGAAGTGGCGCTGAGCAAGGTCGTCACGACGCTGGGCAAGCCCGGCGTGCAGGTGGCGTCCATCACCAAGCGCCCCACCGGCTACGTCTTCGCCCACGTCGAGGGTGCCCAGCGCCCCAGCGTCAACGGCATTCCGTTGACGGGTGAATCCATCGCCTTGCGCAGCGGCGATCTGATCGAGCTGGCCGGCACGCAGATGCAGTTCATCCAGGGGTAACAGCCCACCCCGTACCGACTTTGCCGGCCCCCTCAAGGGGGCACTCCCGACCGCCCGGCAAAGCCGGATCGGCGGAAGTCGCTTGAGGGTGCAAGCTGCTTAGCGGCTGCTGTGACTTCCTCACGATTGGGATACCCCCAACTCGGTAATCCGACCGCCTCCGATACCGGTCCGCTGCGTACATTCTTGGCTCCACCTCGCCTGACGCGAGGCCTCTGACCCCGAGCCAACGCACCCGCATGAACATCCGCGTCCTGGGCTGCTCCGGCGCCATCGCCGCCGGCTACAAGACCACCGCCTTCCTGCTCGACGCCGATGTCCTCATCGACGCCGGCACCGGCGTGGGCGACCTGCCGCTGGACGCCCTGGCCGCCATCGACCACATCCTGCTCACGCACTCGCACCTCGACCATGTGCTGGGCATCCCGCTGCTGGCTGATGCGGTGCTGCGCCTGCGCGTCGCCGCCGGCCGCCCGCCCATCCAGGTGCACGCGCTGCCGGAAACGCTGGCCACGCTGCAGCGGCACATCTTCAACGGCGCCATCTGGCCCGATTTCACGCGCCTGCCCAGCCGCGAGGCACCCGTCCTCAGCCTGCACCCCTTCCAGATCGGCGACCGCCTGGAGCTCGGCGGCCGCGTCATCGAGGTGTTGTCCGCCGTCCACACCGTACCGGCGGTCGGCTTCGCCGTCGACGGCGGCGAGGCCAACGGCCACGCCCACTGGGTCTTCACCGGCGACACCGGCCCCAACCCGGCGCTGTGGCGCCGCCTGGCCCAGTTGCGCCTGTCCCACCTCGTCATCGAGACCGCCTTCAGCGACGACGAGGTGGAGGTCGCCCATGTCAGCCAGCACCTCTGCCCGTCCGACCTGGGGCGGGAACTGGCCCAGCTGGCCGGCAGCGTCGATGTGCGCATCACCCACATCAAGCCCGGCGAGGCCGACGCCGTCATGCAGGGCGTGCAGGCACTGAACAGCCCGCACCGCATCAGCGCGCTTCAGGCCGGGCAGGAGATGGCGCTGTAGGCGCTCGGTGCTTTCATCCGTCAACGGCGCCTCGGCGCCGTTTTTCTTGGCTGACGTTTCTTGCTCCTCGGACCGCGACTGACAGAACGCGTCAGGCCGAAGTGACCATTTTTGTCAGGCCCAGCCCGGCCAGGCGGCCGAATGTGCGATTTCGCACGCCCGCAGCCGGCAAAGAAGCTGGCACGCCCCCTGCATTCATGGGGTCTGCCTCCCCTCCCAAACACTCGCTGGAGTAACCGACATGCAACTGAAAGCACGCGCCCAAAAGGGCTTCACCCTGATCGAACTGATGATCGTCGTGGCCATCATTGGCATTCTGGCTGCCGTGGCTCTGCCGCAGTACCGGACGTACACGACCCGTGCCAAGACGGCCAACGCCATCACGGTGGCCGATGGTTTCAAGACCGCCGTTGCGCTCTGCATCCAGGAAGCCGGCGGTTCGGCTGATGGCTGCAACAGCGGTGAAAATGGTGTTCCTAAGGTCGGCGACTTCCAGAAGACGAAGGAAGTCAAGTCTGTCAAGTCGGTCACGAAGGGCGTCATCGTCATTGAGCTGGCAGACATCGGCGACAAGACCGATGGCAAGATCATCACCTTCACGCCGGGTGGCATCAACGGCGACGCGGTGAGCTGGGTCACCACGACCGACATTACGGACCCGGTCGTCAAGTCGTCGATCGAGAAGAACAACGCCAGCAGCTGATTGTGAAATTGCAAAGTGCCGCCTTCGCGGCACAAACAAAGAAAGGGGCTTCGGCCCCTTTCTTTTTGACTTTTGAATCCATGCCCAACCCGAGTCGACTGCAAAGCCTCGCCGCCCTGATCGCCATTGCCGCCTGGATGCTGCTGGCCCATCCCTACGAGGGCCTGCGGCATGACGGCATCCTCTACTTCGGGCAGGTGCTGCTCAACTCCCGCGTGCCGGGGCTGAGCGACGACATCTTCTTTGCCGCCGGCTCGCAGGACCGCTACTCCATCTATTCCCACCTGATGGTGCCGCTCTACGAGCACCTCGGCGTGATGGCCGCAAATGTCGGCGTGCTGCTGGCCGGTTGGCTGCTGATGCTGGGCGCGGTGCTGGCCCTGCTGCGGCGCTTTGCGCCCACTCACCATTTCCCACTCTGGGGTCTGCTCGCCTTTGCGGTGATGTCGCCCGTGTACGGCGGCACGTGGGTGTTCAGCTATGGCGAGACCTTTGTCACCGCGCGCAATTTCGCCGAACCGGCCCTGCTGTGGAGCCTGGTGGCGCTGCTCGCCGGCCGGTGGCGCCTCACGGTGGCTCAGCAGGTGCTGGCCGCGCTCTTCCATCCGCTGATGGCCCTGCCCGTCATGGCGGTGAGCTGGTGCTATCTGGCCGAGACGGACAGGCGCTGGCTGTGGCTGCTCGCCGCGATTCCCGTCGTGCTGATCGCCGCGCTCGGGGGCGTGCCGCCCTGGGACGGCCTGCTGAAGACCTATGACCCCTATTGGTGGGCGCTGGTCGAGACCGGCAATCGCCAGGTGCTGCTGGGCAACTGGACGCTCCAGGACAAGCTGAGCGTCGTGCTGGATCTGGCCGTGCTGCTGGCGGTGAGCCGGCTCAGGCCGACGGACGACTGGACTCGCCTGCTCTATGCCGTCGTCATCACCACCGTCGCGTTCATCGGCCTGACCACCCTTGCTGCGGACGGCTGGCACGCTGTGCTGCTGACGCAATTGCAGCTCTGGCGGGCGCATTGGATCGCGCATCTGCTGGCCATGGCGCTGGCGCCCTGGCTGCTCGCACGCCTGTGGCAACTCGGTGGCCTGTGGCCCGCCAGCGCCTGTGCGTTGGCACTTGCGCTGCTGAATGCCCACATCGGCATGGATCACGGCGTCGCCACCCTGAGCCTGTTGGCGCTGGCCTCGCTCGCCGCTTGGCGCGTGCGCGAGGTCTCGCCGGCCACGGTGCGTCTGGCCTGTGCCTGCATCCTGCTGTGCGTGCTTGGCCTGTCCGCCTATCAACTCGACGGCGCGCTGGAGCAGCTGAGCTGGCAGTTTCCCAACACCGCCCGGGGCGACGGCTTCGTCAAGGTGGCCGCCTTCCCGGCCGTCGCGGCCTGCGGTTTTGCGGGTCTGATGTTCATCGCGGCCAAGCGGTTTGCAGGTGCGCTGACGGCCTTAAGCCTGAGTGCGCTGCTGTTGATCGCATCGGCAATCCACTGGGACCAACGCCCGGACATCGTGCGCGCCGTGGAATCTCCGCCCGCTGCCGCGCATCCCTTCGCCGCGCATGTGCCGGCGCACGCCACGGTCTACTGGTCCCACCATCTGGTGCCGGTGTGGAGCCTGCTGGAGCGGCCCAGCCACTACGCGCCGCAACAAGGCGCCGGCGTGCTGTTTAACCGCGATACCGGGCTGCTGTTTGGTCCACGCAAAGAGATGTACCGGCTGATCAACGACGATCACGAGCGCTGCTTGATCGGCGCCTCGCTGAACCGCAGCCGAGCCGACCGACTCCGCTGTGACAGACCAGCGGAGCACCGCTTGACGACGCTGTGCGGCGAGCCTGACGCGCCCGACTTCCTGGTGCTGCTAGGCCGGTTGCCGGTCGAGCCGCTGGCCACCTGGCAACCGCCCGAACACCGAGACCTGCCGCAGACCTATGCCCTCTATGCCTGCTCCCAGCTCAAGCCCGCCGAAGCCCTCTGACATGCCCGCCCGACTGCGCGAGTTCCTGCTCTATTTCGCTGCCAGCGCCGCCGCACTGGCGCTGGACACAGCCGTCTTCAGCCTCGGCCTGCGCCTGGGCATGCATCTCGCCGTGGCGGCCTGCCTGGGCTTCAGCCTGGGCCTGATGCTGGTCTACACGATCAGCACGCGGCTCGTGTTCTCTCAGCACCGCCTGGCCGACCGCCGCAACGAGTTCGCGCTGTTCGCCCTCATCGGCGCGGCCGGCCTGCTGCTGACCGAGGCGCTACTGTGGCTGCTGGTCACGCAGCTGGGCGTGGCCCCGCTGGCGGCCAAGCTGACCAGCGCCGGTGGCGTCTTCCTCTTCAACTTTGCGCTGCGCAAGGCCTTGCTGTTTACCGCCCGCCGCACGGCGCTCGCCGCGCAGCCATGACCCAGCCCTCCACCCTTGTCATCGGCGCCGGCCCCGCCGGCCTGACCGCCGGCCTCGAACTGCTGCGCGCCGGCTACCCGCAGGTCACCATCCTGGAGGCCACCCAGGAAATCGGCGGCATCTCCAAGACGGTCAACTACAAGGGCAACCGCATCGACATCGGCGGCCACCGCTTCTTCTCCAAGTCCGACTGGGTCATGGACTGGTGGCGCAACGTGCTCCCCGTCGCCAAACCGGCCGAAGGCAGCGGCGACGCGCGACTGGCCTACCAAGGCAAGGAGCGCCTGCTCGGCGGACATGAAGCCACGGCCAGCGAGGCCGACGACTCTGTGCTGCTGATCCGCAACCGCCAGTCGCGCATCTACTTCGGCGGGCAGTTCCTCGACTACCCGCTCAAGCCAGGCATGGACCTCGTGCGCAAGATGGGTCCGGCCCGCTGCCTGCAGTTCGCCGGCAGCTATATGGCCGCCGCCGCACGGCCCATCCAGCCCGAGCAGACGCTGGAAGACTTCTTCATCAACCGCTTCGGCCGCCAGCTCTATCTGCAGTTCTTCAAGACCTACACCGAGAAGGTCTGGGGCGTGCCCTGCCGCGACATCAGCGCCGACTGGGGCGCGCAGCGCATCAAGAGCCTGTCCATCGGCAGCGCGGCCAAGCAGGCGCTGAAGAAGATCCTCACCGGCAGGACCGACAGCCAGCACACCTCGCTGATCGAGAGCTTCCTCTACCCCAAGTACGGCCCCGGCCAGATGTGGGAGACGGCGGCCGCCGAGTTCGAGCGCCGTGGCGGCCGGCTGCTGCGCGGCTGGGCGGTGGACGAGATCCACCGCCAGGAGCGTCGCGTCGAGCGCGTCGTGGCGCGCGATGCCGATGGCCAGCGCCAGAGCTTCGACGCCAGCGCCGTCGTCTCGACCATGCCCATCCGCGAGCTCGCGCAGGCCCTGCGCCCCGCGCCCGACGCGCCGGCGCTGTCCATCGCCTCGGGCCTGGAGTACCGCGACTTCATCACCGTCGGCCTGCTCTACCGCCGCATGAGCCCGAAGGTGGCTGGCAAGGCACGCTGCGTGACCGACAACTGGATCTACATCCAGGAGCCGGGCGTGAAGGTAGGCCGCGTGCAGGTCTTCAACAACTGGAGCCCCTACATGGTGGCCGACCCCGACACGGTCTGGCTGGGGCTGGAGTTCTTCGCCCGCGACGACGATGAGCTGTGGGCCATGAATGACGAGGCCTTGAAGGCCCTAGCCGTGCGCGAGATGCAGCAGATGGGCATGGCCGACGAGTCCGAGCTGCTCGACGCCACCGTGCTGCGCCAGCCCAAGGCCTACCCGGGCTACTTCGGCGCGGCCTTCGAGCGCTTCGACGAATTGCGCGGTTGGCTGGACGGCCTGGACAACCTCTTCCTGTGCGGCCGCAACGGCATGCACCGCTACAACAACCAGGACCACTCCATGCTGTCCGCGCGCCTGGCCGCGCAGGCCATCATGAACGGCGGCGCCGGGCGAGACGCAATCTGGTCGGTCAACATCGACGACGACTATCACGAGGAAGCGGCGACGAAAAGCTGAAGGCTGGGCGTGCCATGATGCGCGCCCATGTCTTCCCAGAGCTCTTCCGCCGCGGCCGATGCCGCGCCCTTCAGCCTCGTTATCGCGGCCGCGCTGCCGCCGCTGCTGGCCTTCAACCAGACGCCGGCCGCGACGCTCTACAACCAGTTGCTGGCGCTGGCCGGCTGGGGGCTGGCGCTGCTCTTTTGGGCCTCGTCGTCCCCGGGCTGGCGTGCCAGCCTGAAGAGCCCCGCGGCGCTGGCGATGGCACTGCTGCTCGTCGCGCCGCTCAGCTCCGTCGCCTGGCGCGCGCTGCCGCTGTCGCTAGGGCTGGGCGCCACCGCCGTGATCGGCGCCGGCCTGGCCGTGCTGCTGCTGGCCCAGGGGCTGTCGCGCGAGGCGCGCCACACGGCCGCCGAGGCACTGTGCTGGGGCTTGCTCGTCGCCGGCCTGCTCAGCGTGGCCATCAGCCTGGTGCAGGTGTTTGCGCCGGAGTGGGCGGACGGCAACTTCATCGCCCGCTCGGGCGTCGTGGGCAGCGCGGTCAGCAACCTGCGCCAGCCCAACCATCTGGCCAGCCTGGTGATGTGGTCGGCCATTGCCGCCGTCTTCCTCACCGAGAAACACGGCTGGCGCTGGCTGCTGGCGCCGCTGCTGTTCGCCTTTGTCTTCACCATTGTGCTGAGCGCCTCGCGCACCGGTTTCATCGGCATCGCCATGCTGGCGGTGTGGGGCCTGGTGGACCGCCGGCTGTCGCGCAGCGCCCGTCTGAGCCTGTTCGCGACCACGCTGATGCTCGCCGCCAGCTGGTGGCTGATGGCGCAATGGGCGGCAGAAAGCGGCCATGCCTTCCGGGGCAGTTCGCGGCTGGCCGAGGGCGCCGGCTCACCGTCGCGGCTGGCCATCCTGCGCGATGCCTGGGCGCTGACCCTCGCCAATCCGTGGCTCGGTGTCGGCTGGGGCGAGTTCAATGTCGCGTGGAGCCTGACGCCCTTCCCGACCCGGCCCATCGCCTTCTTCGACCACACCCACAACATCGCCTCACAGCTGGCTGTTGAGCTGGGCCTGCCCTGGGCCGGCGCGGTGCTGGCGCTGCTGGGTTGGGCGCTGTGGCAGGCCTGGCGCGGCGCGGCGCTCAGTGCCGACGACGCACCCCTTCGCCGCGCGGCGCTGATGATCGTGCTGACCATCGCCCTGCACAGCCTGCTGGAGTACCCGCTTTGGTACGCCTACTTCCTGCTGCCGGCCTGTTTCGCGTTCGGCCTTGCCCTGCCTGCGGACGACGCGGCGGCGCCAGCGCGTTTCAGCCCCTTGCCCTGGCTCGGCGGCCTGCTGATCGCCGGCAGCCTGTTCGCCGTCTGGGACTACCAGCGCATCGTGTCGATCTACGCCCCCGGCGCCCGCGCCGCGCCCCTCAGCGAGCGCATCGCCACCGGCCAGGCCTCACCGCTCTTCAGCCACCAGGCCGACTACGCGGCCGCCACCAGCCAGCCCCCGGGCGCCGACGCCCTCGCCGCGTCCCGTCGCACGGCCTTCAGCCTCGTTGATGCGCGCCTGCTGATGCACTGGTCGCGCTCGCTCGAAGCCACCGGCGACGTGGAAGGCGCACGCTATATGGCCGACCGCCTGCGCGAATTCCGCAACCCGACGGGCGACAACTGGTTCGAGAGTTGCGCCGAACCGGCCTCGGCGCCGGTGATGGCGCAGTGTCAGCCGGCCTCAGCCATCATCGACTGGCGCTCGCTACGCTGACCAGTCGCCGCTCTTGCCGCCGTGCTTCTCCAGCACGCGCACATTGCCGATGACCATGCCCCGATCCGCGGCCTTGCACATGTCATAAATCGTCAGCAGGCCGACCTGCACCGCGCACAGCGCCTCCATCTCGACGCCGGTGCGCCCCAGCGTCTCGACCTGGGCGCGGCACAGCACGCGGCTGCCCGCTTCGTCCAGCTCGAACTCGACCTTGACGCGCGTGATCGGCAACGGGTGGCACAGCGGCACCAGGTCGCTGCAACGCTTGGCGCCCTGGATGGCGGCAATACGCGCCACGCCCAGCACGTCACCCTTCTTCGCGGTGCCGCTGGCGATCAGCGCGAAGGTCTCCGGCCGCATGCGGATCTCACCGGCCGCGACCGCCACACGATGCGTCTCGGCCTTGGCCGACACGTCGACCATGTGGGCCTGGCCCTCGGCGTCGAAGTGGGTCAGTGGGGTGGTCATGTCAGTGCTGCCCGGCCGCTGGGGGCGATTCATTTTCAGGAAACATTCAGAAGGCGAGTTGCAGGCATCATAGACAGCCAGCCCGCACTGGCCGGAGCCCCTGCCTGATGAAGAAGTCGTTCGCCACCCGCCCCTTGCTGTCCCTGCTCGCGGCCGCCACGCTGGCCCTGCCGGGTGCGCCCCTGAACGCGCAGGTCAACCTGCCGGCCCTGGGCGATTCGGTCTCGCAGGACCTCGACGTCGGCTCCGAGCGCCGACTGGGCGACCAGGTCATGCGCCAGATCCGCATCGACCCCGACTACGTGCTGGACCCGCTGCTGCAGGAATACCTGGAAGGCATCTGGACGCCCCTCGTCAACGCCGCACGCAAGCTGGGCCAGATCGGCGACGAGACCCAGGCGCGCTTTGCCTGGGAGCCCTTCCTCGTGCGCGACAAGAGCGTCAACGCCTTCGCGCTGCCGGGCGGCTTCGTCGGCACCCACCTGGGACTGATCTCGATGACGGTGTCGCGCGACGAGCTCGCCTCGGTGCTGGCGCACGAGCTGTCGCACATCACGCAGCGCCATATCGCGCGGCGCATCGCGGGCGACTCGCGCAACAGCATGGTGGCCATCGCCGGGCTGCTGCTGGGCATCCTGGCCGCGTCGCGCGGCAATATCGAGATGGCCAATGCCGGCATCGTCGGCGGCCAGGCGGCAGCCACGCAGCTGTCGCTGAACTTCTCGCGCGACATGGAGCGGGAGGCGGATCGCGTCGGTTTCAACGTGCTCGTGGAGGCCGGCTTCGCCGGCAGCGGCATGGTCAGCATGTTCGAGCGCATGGAGCAGGCCTATCACCTGATGGACAACGGCGCCTACCCGTATCTGCGCTCGCATCCGCTGACGAGCGAACGCATCGGCGACGCGCGCACGCGCCTCGCGCTGGAACCCTTCGCGCGCCCACGTGGGCTTGCCGAGCATGCGCTGATGGCCGCCCGCGCCCGCGCGCTGCAGGACCCACGCGTCGAAGCCTGGAAGGTGCTGGAGAACTACGACGCCGGTGCCCGCAACGTCCGCGAAAGCGGTGGCTATGAACAGCTCGGCGCGCGCTACGCGGCGGCGCTGTCGTCCATCAAGCTGCGTAACTTCGACCGCGCCGAAGCCACGCTGCGCAGCGCCGAGGTGACGCTGAAGCTCGTCAATCCCAGCCCCGCCGAGACGGCCGCAGCCACTCGGCTGTTGACCTATCTGCGCGCCGAACTGGCACAGGCGCGCGGGCGCCCGATGGAGGGCATCGCCGCGCTCGATCAACTGGCGGGCGAGAAATCCCGGGCCATGCTGCTGCAACGAGTCGGCCTGGCGCTGGCCTCGGGCCCAGCGTCGAGCTCCGGCCCGGCGCTGAGCGAGGCGGCGGATGCATTGCAAACGCATGTGAGCCTGGACCCGAGCGACGCGCTGGCCTGGTCGCAGCTGGCGTTGGTGTGGGAAAAGCTCGGCCAGCCGCTGCGCGCCGTGCGCGCCCAGGCCGAGACGCGCGCCGCCGCCGGCGACCTGAACGGCGCCATCGACCGCCTGCGCTCCGGCCTGCGCCAGTCGCGCGGGCCGGACGCCGACCAGGTCGAGGCCTCGGTCATCGACGCGCGGCTGCGCACCCTCGTCTACGAGCGCCAGAGCATCCTGGGCGAGATGTACCGCGGGCGCTACATCCCGCCAGACATCGAGTTGCCGAATTAGGCGGCAGCGCGCTGCTCTTCCTGATAGAGCGCGAACTCCTCGCGCGTCGCGCGCATCACCGCTTCGCGCTGGTTGATGCGGCGGTGGAAGGCCTTGACGGCGGGCCACGGCGCGAGATCGACGCCGGCATAAGGCGCCCAGTTCAGCACGACGGCGAGGTAGATGTCGGCGATGCCGTAGCCGCCCTCCAGGTGCTCATGTCGCCGCAGGTGCGCCTCCAGCACCGACAGACGCAGGGCGACCTTCGCCATCGCATACGCCTTCACGTCGGCGCTGGCTTTCGGGTCGAGCAGCGGCACGAACACGGCCTTGTGCAGCTCGGTGGCGATGAAGCCCAGCCACTGACGCATGCGAGCCTGCGCGTCCAGCTCGGCGGGCAGCAGGCCGGCTGCTGGGAAGGCCTCAGCCAGGTATTGCAGCACCGCTGCGTTTTCGGTCAACAGCCAGCCGGCGGGCGTCAGCAGCGCAGGCACTTGGCCCATGGGGTTGATCTGCCAGTAGTCGCGGCCATCGGCAGTGCGCTTGGCCTTGTCGACGTGGATCAGGCGCGCCTCGGCGCCCACTTCGTAGATGACGATGCGGCTGGCCAGCGAACAGGCCATGGGGGAGAAGAACAGCTCCATCTCGGTCTCCAACAGTGTTTTTGTACTATATTGAACAGAAATCAATCTCGTCAATGAATTTCATGCATCGCGGTACAAAATTCGAAGACAACGGCAAACCTGCGCCGCGTCCCCGTGGCCGGCCGCGCAGTTTCGACACCGAGGCCACGCTGGCCCAGGCCACGCTGACCTTCTGGCAGCGCGGCTACGCAGCCACGTCGCTGGACGACCTGAGCGCCGCCACCGGCCTGAACCGGCCCAGCCTCTATGGCGCGTTTGGCGACAAGCACGCGCTGTATTTGCAGGCGCTCAGGCTCTACACCGAGCAGTCCGACGCGGCTATTGCGGCGGCGCTGGCGGGGCGGTCAGTGCGCGAGGGGCTGTTGCGCGTCTACGAGCTGGCCCTGCAGCTCTACTGCCCGGCCGACGCTGCCGCGCGTGGCTGCCTGCTGATCGGCACGGCCGCCACCGAGGCGCCACGCGACGACGCGATCCGTCAGGCGCTGGGCGATGCGCTGCGCGGCTTCACGGCCGCCTTCGAAGCCCGGCTGCGGCGGGCAATGGACGACGGCGAACTGCCCGCCAGCACCGATGCCGCCATGCGCGCCCAGCTCGCCTCGGCGGTGCTGCATTCGATGGCGCTGCGCGCCCGCGCAGGGGATGCGCGCGAGGCGCTGGCGGCGCTCGCGCTGGCGGGCGTCGAAATGGTCGTCAGTCGCTAGGGAACATGCGCTCGACGAAGACGTCGATGACCATGCCGCACAGGCTGTAGATCAGCGAGCCGATCAGCGCGGCCCAGAAGCCGGTCACCGCCAGGCCGTCCAGCAGGGACGCCGCCGCCCAGAACATCAGCGCGTTGATGACGAACAGGAAGAGCCCCAGGCTGATCACCGTCACCGGCAGCGTCAGCAGCACCAGGATGGGCCGCAGCAGCGTGTTCAGCAGGCCCAGCACCAGCGCCGCGATCAGCGCCGAGGTGAAGCTCGTCACCACGACGCCAGGGTAGAGGTGGGCCACCAGCAGCAGCGCACCGGCCAGCAGCAACCAACGAACGAGGGTCTTCATGCCGCAAGCATATCGGGCCAGCAGGCCGCGCAGGCTGTCGCGTGCCTGCGTCACCCCGCAAATGGGAATCGTTCGCATTCGTGTTAATATTTTCCTACCGTCACCGTTTGTCGCCCCGTCTTGAAGACCGCTCTCGCCTTTGTCGCCCCATCTCCGGTTGCCGCGCCCGTGCTGCACTTGGCGGTGGTACGCACGCCGCCCGTGCAGCGGCCGAGCTTTGCCGAGCTGTCCCGCGCGCCGCGCAGCCGCCGGCTGCTGCTGGTGGGCATCGCGACCTTGCATCTGCTGGGCCTGTGGGGCCTGAGCCGCGTGCAGGACGTGAAGCGCGCCATGGCCCAGGTCGCGCCTATCGTCGTGCGCCTGGTGGCCCCGGCCGAACCGCCCAAGCCGCTGCCACCCACACCCGTGGTGATGCCCGAGATGAAGGTGCCCGCGCTGACGCTGGTGGAGCCGCTGCTGATCGCCATTGCGGCGGCGCCGGCCCCTTCGCCCGTCGTGGCCGCCCTGCCACCACCGCCCCCCACGCCGACTCCGGTGCAGATGACACCGGCCCCGCCCGTTCAGGTCACGCCGCCGCCCACGCCGGCCATCAAGCAGATACCGGCCAGCGCGGTGCGCTACCTGAAGGAGCCGCGTTGGACGATGCCGCTGATGTCCAGGCGGTTGCGCGAGTCCGGCATCGTGAACCTGCGCGTCGTGGTGGACGCGCGCGGCCTGCCACGCGAGATCACGCTGGCCAAGTCCTCCGGCTTCGCCCGCCTGGACGAACAGGCCCTGCAGGACATGCGCGGCGCCCGCTTCGTGCCGCAGACCGAGAACGGTCAACCCGTCGAGTGGGAAGTCATCACGCCGCTGTCCTACGAGCTCGACCGCTAGACCCTTTTCCCCTTCCCCTTCCAGCCATGCCGTGGGCGGTGCTTGACGCCGTCGTGGGCAAAGCCATGCCCATTCACGATCCATCGGAGAGATCCATGTCCCGCAACAACAACTCGAAATCGTCCGCGCTGCTGCCGCTGGGCGCACTGGCCGCCGGCTTCGGCCTGGCCTCGGCCGCACTGGCCCAGACCACGCCGCCCAAGGAAGAAACGGTGCTGCCCACGGTGCGCATCAAGGCCAGTGCCGAGAAGCAAGGCAAGGACGACTACCAGGCCACCGAGACCCGCATCGGCAAGGGCAAGCAGGATATCCGCGACATTCCGCAATCGCTGACCGTCGTCACCGAGAAGCTGATGGACGACCGCAACTTCACCAACGTCAAGGAAGTGCTGAAGAACACCTCCGGCATCACCTTCCTGGCGGCGGAAGGCGGCGAGGAAGACGTCAAGATCCACGGCATCTCGCTGCAAAGCACCGGCGACATCTTCATCGACGGCATGCGCGACCCGGCCTTCTACGACCGCGACACCTTCTTCCTGGACAAGCTGGAGCTGCTGCGCGGCTCGGCCTCGCTGCTGTTCGGGCGCGGTTCGACCGGCGGTGCCGTCAACCAGGTGACCAAGCAGGCCCAGCTGGCCGACCAGAACCAGATCGACGTGACCATGGGCAGCCACGGCGCGCTGCGCGCCGTCGGCGACTTCAACAAGCGGACCGGCGAGAACTCGGCCTTCCGGGTCAGCGCCATGACGAACCAGGCCGACAGCAACGGCGCCGGCTCCAAGATCGACAAGCGCGGCATCGGCGCCAGCTACCGCTTCGGCATCGACGAGACCGACGAATTCGGCATCACCGTCTACGGCCTGCAGAACGACAACGGCATCAACTACGGCGTGCGCTGGATCCGCCAGAGCCCGACGGACCTCATCGCCAACCGCGTCAACACCAAGATGGACCCGGACGCCTACTACGGCCTGGCCAGCGACTTCAACAAGGGCACGGCCTACTACGGCATGCTCTCGCACACGCACCGCTTCGCCAAGGACACCGAGCTGGTGACCAAGGTGCGCTACGCCGAGTACACCCGTGACCAGCGCGCGACCTTGTGGAACTTCGCCGCCGTGGCCCCGGGCCAGAACGTCTCGCTGGACACGCTGAGCCCCGCCACCGTCATCACGCGCAACTTCCAGCCCAAGAAGCAGGACATGCAGACCGTGACGGCTCAGAGCGACCTGAGCACGCGGTTCAAGGCGCTGGGCGTCGAGCACTACCTCCAGTCCGGTGTCGATTTCGCTCACGAGAAGAAGCAGGTCTACGCACAGATTCCAGCGACGCTGGGCGGCATCGTGCCGACCCGCCCCCCCACCACGGTCGGCACGCCGTATGACGGCGCCAGCATCGACGAGAACCTGCGCAGCTTCCGTGACAACAACGACTACGTGTCCAAGGCCTATGGCGCCTATGTGCAGGACATGATCCAGATCGCACCGATGTGGAAGGTGCTGGCCGGCCTGCGCTATGACAACCTCAAGGGCGACTACAACCAGTACGCAGCCGCCTCCCCCACGACGCTGTATCCGCTCACGGCCACGAACTACCAGATGAAGGTGTCGGAGGTCAGCAAGCGCGCGGCGGTGCTGTTCCAGCCGAACGAGCAATGGTCCTTCCACCTGATGGGCGCCACGTCCTTCAACACCTCGGGCGATGCCTATTCGTTTGGCACGCAGAACACCAACGATGGCGTTCCCGTCCCGCCGGAAAAGTCCGTCAACGTCGAACTGGGCGCCAAGTGGGACAGCGCCGACGGCAAGCTCAGCCTGCGTGCCAGCGCCTTTCGCAACACCAAGCTGCACGAGCGCAACCAGGACTGCCCGCCCGGCACGCAGAACTGCCCGGTCACGCTGTCCGGCAAGCGCCACGCCGCCGGCCTGGACTTCGACGTCGTCGGCCGCATCACGCCGCAGTGGGAAGTCTTCGGCAACTTCACGTGGATGCCGGTCGCCAAGATCGACATCTCCGGCGCCACTGGCGGCGAAGTGCAGGGCGCCCGCCCGTCGCTGACGCCGCGCTACTCCGGCAGCCTGTGGACGGCCTACCAGGTGATGCCGCAGGTGCGCCTGGGCGCCGGCCTGAACGCCCGCAGCGGCCAGACGCCCAACCGCAACCCGGTCGGCATCGTCGCGCCCAAGTTCGTCACCGCCGATTTGATGGCCGAGCTCACCGCCGTGCCGGACACGCTGCTGTTCAAGCTCTACGTCAGCAACGTGGCCAACAAGACCTATGCTGATCAGCTGTACACGGCCTTCTACGTGCCCGGCACGGGCCGCGTGACCAGCCTGACCGGCACCTACAAGTTCTGATCCCGATGCAAACCCGCGCCACGCCATGCTGCTGAAGATCCCCCAGATCCTCGACACCGCCGGCGTGGCCCGGGCCCGCGAACTGCTGGCCTCGGCGCCCTGGGCCGACGGCCGCGCGACCGCCGGCCGCCAGGCCGCGCAGGTCAAGAACAACGAACAGCTGCCTCCCGGCAGCGAGCAGCACCAGGCCTTGCAGGCCCTGGTGCTGCAGTCACTTGAGAAGCACCCGCTGTTCTTCTCCGCGACTATCCCCAAGCGCGTGCTGCCCCCGCTGTTCAACCGCTATGCCGGTGCGAGCAATGCCTACGGCAGCCATGTCGACCAGGCCGTGCGCTACCTGCCCGGCAGTGCGCAGCGCGTACGCACCGACATCTCCTGCACGCTGTTCCTCAGCGAGCCCATCGACTACGACGGCGGCGAGCTGGTCATCGACACCACGTTCGGTGAGCAACGCATCAAGCTCGCAGCGGGCGACCTCGTCGTCTACCCCGGCACCAGCGTTCACCGCGTCGAGCCCGTCACGCGCGGCGAGCGGCTGGCCAGCTTCTTCTGGATCGAAAGCATGGTGCGCGCCGACGAACAGCGCAGCCTGCTCTACGAGATGGACATGAGCCTGATGCAGCTGCGCCAGGCGATGGGCGAGACGCCCGAGCTGGTGCGGCTCACCGGCACCTATCACAACCTCCTCAGGATGTGGGCCGATACGTGAGCGCGCCGGCCATCGAGACCCTGCCCGCGGGCTTGGCCAACCTCGCCGACTTCGAAGCGCCCGCCCAGGCCCGCATCGATGCCAACGCCTGGGCCTATCTGAACGGCGGCGCAGCCGACGAACTCACGATGCGCGCCAACCGCGCCGCCTGGGACGCCATCAAGCTTCACCCCCGCGTGCTGCGCGAGCTGTCCGGCGGCCACACGCGCGTGACGCTGCTCGGCCGCGAGCTGCTCCACCCCATCCTGCTGGCGCCCATCGCCTATCAGCGCCTCTTCCACGCCGACGCAGAGATGGCAATAGCCCACGCCGCCGCCGCCCAGGGCGCCGGCGTGCTGCTCAGCGCCCAGGCCAGCGTGCCCATGGAAGACGTCGCCGCACCCATGCTGGCCGACCCCACTGCCGGGCCCTTGTGGTTCCAGCTCTACTGGCGCGACGACCGCGACTTCATGCGCGCGCTGCTGAAGCGCATCGCGGCCGCCGGCTACCAGGCCGCGGTGCTGACCGTCGACGCGCCCGTGCACGGCGCGCGCGACCGCGAGCGCCGCATCGGCTTCAAGCTGCCCGACGGCATCCGCGCCGTCAACCTCGGTGGCCTCAAGAAGCCGCTCAACCTGCAGCCCGGCCAGAGCGCGCTGTTCGACGGCCTGATGCCACGCGCGGCGACGTGGCGCGAAGTCGACTGGCTGCGCTCTGAGAGCCCGCTGCCGCTGCTGCTCAAGGGCGTCACGCATGCCGACGACGCCCGCGAGGCGCTGGCACGCGGCGTGACCGGCTTCGTCATCTCCAACCACGGCGGCCGCGCGCTCGACACGCTGCCGCCCACCACCGAGCTGCTGCCGCCGCTGCGCGCGGCGCTGGGCCCCGACGTGCCGCTGCTCGTCGACGGCGGCATCCGCCGCGGCACCGACGTGCTCAAGGCCATGGCCCTGGGCGCCAACGCCGTGCTGCTCGGCCGCCCCTATGTGCACGCCCTCGCGGCCAGCGGCGCCCTGGGCGTGGCCCATGCGCTGCGCCTGCTGCGCGACGAGCTGGAGATCGCCATGGCCCTCTCCGGCTGCAAGACCCTCGCCGACGCCGGCCCGGCGCTGCTCTGGCCCGGCACCGTTCCCCAAAGGACCTCATGATGAAACGCCTCCTCGCCACCCTCGCCCTCGTCGCCATCTCCGGCACCGCCTTCGCGCACGGCAACGTCTCCTGCCCCGTCGTGCCCAAGGAAGAGAAGAAGGGCCAGATGGAACTGCAGAAGAAGCTCGAAGGCGAGGGCTGGAAGGTCCGCAAGGTCCAGAACTACAACGGCTGCTACGAGGTCTACGGCTTCGACGGCCAGGGCAAGAAGGCCGAGGCCTTCTTCAACCCCAAGACCTTCGAGCGCGTCTACCCCGAAGGCGAGCAGCCCGCAGACAAGAAGTAAGCCATGCGCATCCGTGTCTGGGACGTGCTCGTGCGCGTCCTGCACTGGACGCTGGCTGGCGCCGTCGCCACCGCATGGATCAGCGGCCACTGGCCGCCCAGCCACTTCGACGACTGGCACCACACCGCCGGCTATGTGGCGGCCGCTGCCGTCACGCTGCGACTGATCTGGGGCTTCGCCGGCAGCCGCTACGCCCGCTTCAACCAGTTCGTGCGCGGCCCGCGCGCGGTGCTCGGCTATGCCCGCGCGCTGCGCGCGGGCCGCGAACCGCGCCACCTTGGCCATAACCCGCTGGGTGCCTGGATGGCGCTGGCGCTGTGGGCCACGGCCGCCGCGCTGGCCTTGAGCGGCTGGCTGTACACCACTGACTGGCTGTGGGGCTACGAGTGGCTGTCGGACCTGCATGCGTGGCTGGCCTGGGGCATCGCGACCCTCGTCATCGGCCACCTCGGCGGTGTCGTCGTGACCAGCTTTCGGCACCGCGAGAACCTCGTGGCGGCGATGTTCAGCGGCAAGAAGCGCGCACCCGATGGCGACGACATTCGCTGACACATCGGCCCGCAAAACGCAGGACTGATGCGGCCCCGCGACAAGCAAGCCACGAAAGGCCCGATTTCATGGGCCACTGCGGGTCATCCCCTCTATGAAAGCCTTCTATTCCCCCAGGGAGCGCAGTACCATCGCCGCCGCAGGGTGCTAGCGAGTATTGAAGGCCTACTGGGCCTTCACCCACGCCCGGCACATCAACAACTTTTGATGGAGTGAATAGACATGGCAACTGCGAAGAAGGCCGCACCGGCAAAGAAGGCTGCGGCACCGGCTAAAAAGGCCGCACCGGCGAAGAAGGCAGCAGCGCCCGCAAAGGCGCCTGCAGCAAAGAAGGCAGCAGCGCCCGCAAAGGCACCTGCAGCGAAGAAGGCAGCTCCGGCCAAGAAGGCCGCAGCACCCGCCAAGAAGCGCACGCCCAACGCCGCCTTCATGAAGGCCCTGACCCCCAGCGCCGCTCTCGCGGCCATCGTCGGCGCAGCACCCCTGCCGCGCACCGACGTGACCAAGAAGGTCTGGGAGTACATCAAGAAGAACAAGCTGCAGGACGAGTTGTCCAAGCGCGTCATCAACGCCGACGCCAAGCTGAAGGAAATCTTCGGCAAGGCCAAGGCCGACATGTTCGAGATGACCAAGCTGATCAACAGCCACCTGAAGTGAAACGGCGCCGCGCTCGCGCGGCCTCGTCAACACGAAGCCCGGCACTGCCGGGCTTTTTTGTGTCCGGAACACGCGACGCATCTGGCCATGACACAAAACATCTCTCCGCGCTCCCGCCAAAGACTCGCAGGCCTGCTGGCCTTCGTCGTCACCCTTGGCGTCATCGCATGGGTCGCCATGCCGCCCCTGCTTCTGGACCGCAACGTGCAGGCACTGACGCCCCTTGAGTGTGGTGCTGCCGACGAGCCCGCAGGCACGGGCATGCCGGCCTGGCCCGATGGCAAGCAGCGCTACTACACGCGCCAGCACTGGACCGAAGCCGGCGAGTTG